>Ga0126337_10001246_pt1 | contig 15072 bp, 13 predicted proteins | sample DipCmetagenome_FD_92527 | JGI IMG/M metagenome (GOLD analysis project Ga0126337, IMG submission 92527) | Coral microbial communities from La Bocana,Puerto Morelos, Mexico - Diploria C A metagenome | ecosystem: Host-associated > Invertebrates > Cnidaria > Coral | place: La Bocana,Puerto Morelos... | reverse complement strand
CTAAATCTGGATCACATTCACTTTTTTTTTGAATTCCGTAGCCATTTAAGGCTGTCAAGCCTGAAGTCAAAGTCGCCATCATTCTGCTTGGATTTTTTAGCTTCCAACCATGGCAAGTTCCACCCCAAGAGTTTCTCGTGTTGTTCTCATGATCTTGGCACTTTACTGGATGGTGTTGCTTTGGTCACGACCACAATGGTCTTTTGCTGGAAAGCTGCCAAAAGTATCCATTTCACCTGTGGCATGGCAAGAGTTCAATCGTTTGAGCAGGAAGAATGGTTGCACAGCTCAAAATGCTGTAGGTGTCTTCTATGCCACACAGACAGGTAACACCGAAACGGTAGCATCCATGATTGGTGAAGCAACAGGTCTCGAAGCTTCAGATTATGATGGGGAAGATTTTGCAGACTTGGACGGTGTAATCGCAGGTTGTCCAACCTGGAACACTGGAGCAGATGAATATCGATCTGGTACAACTTGGGATGATTACTTGGAAACCATTAAAGAGTATGATCTTAGTGGCAAGGTTGTAGCTGTTTTTGGTTGTGGTGACTCTCAATCCTATGGTGATAATTTTTGTGATGGCATTGAAGAACTTCATAATGCCTTTCAAGCAGCAGGTGCCAAGATGGTGGGATATGTGGATGCATCTGGCTATACCTTTGAGGAATCTAAAAGTGTGAAGAATGGGAAGTTCATGGGCCTCCCCTTGGATGAAGACAATGAGGGCGACATGACTGATGGTAGAATCTCTGCATGGCTGGAGCAGTTGAAATCCGAAGGTATGCCTTTTTGATCCTTTACCTACCAGGTATCCTGTTGCAGGCAAACATGCTATTGCCAGTGGAGTGCAAAACGAAAAATCCCATGGCAAAACCGCGCAATCTCCAATTACAGTCGGTTGATTGGTTGCGTTTGAAGGCGACGATTTCAGAATGCAAATTTTTAATTTTTGATACAAAGCAGCGAATGAAAATTGCTTTGTATGGATTTGTACATTGACAGCTTACACTTCGACTTGTATAGATCTGTCGTATGATTTGTAGATTCGCTGTCATACATCGGAATGCTGGTATGGATATGCCTAGACATCCGAAACAACAGGAAAAAAGTATACCGAAGTGATTTCCTGACGAATTGCCGAAAAGTACTCGAGCAAACAAAAAGTGCTCGAGGTAAAACAAAGCTGACGTTTGAGATCCTTAAAACATCTTAAAACCCATATATACACGTTTATGCCCAAACTTTGTATATATCAACTCAACCAGTCCATCCCTTCTGGCCATCCCCCAGCCACGCCGCCACACTGTTCTTGACCTCGACACTGATGTCGAAACGGTTGCCAGAGCACCCAGCATGTGCAGGCTGACCAAAAAGAGGGCAAACCCTCTCTTCAGTCTTAAGACTTCTTTTTAAAAACAATGATGATGCTTGTTTGGGGTTTGGTTTATCACATCAGGGCTCCCTCTTTTCCAGATAGGATCTACTAAAGTGAATTCCAAATTGTCTTCTGTAATTGCAAAGGGCCCTGTCTATACACCTACGGGCCGTGGTCAAAGCATGGCAACGTCTACTTAAGCGGGATATCCGCCCTATCATATCCTCATCTGTCCAGCACATGTGAGCTACAGGGGATAAAGCGAATTCGCATCCAGGCTTTTCCAATTGGTGTTGAATGTCTAACCTCAGAAGCTTTTGGGTAGAACATCAACAGCATGTATGTAAACCGTAAACCCATTCCTTCGAGGTTTAAGATTGGGGGGACGGAAAGTTTACTGTTCATATCCCAAGCAGCGTGATGTGCACCATCATATGAAGTTTTGGTCTGGTTTGGTATCCATAGACTCCAAGTTTTGCAGTCAATGCAGCCAAGGTAGAATACCCATCCTCAACTGATATACCAATCCAAGATTATGTTAAGGGGCTATCCAAACAAGTTTTACTTCCCTGGGGGCTGAGAAAAAGAAAGGTTTGCCAAACTAGAGTCATACAACAAGGAACTGTGAAACTCCAACCATCGGACACAAGTTGCAACGCTACATTCCTGGGGATCCACAGACCATGGTGGTAAATGGTTCGCCAGTACCGGTCGCTAGCAACACAGGTGTGCTGGATGATCGCTAAGATGTCCCGGTATTTAGGGTCCTCAGCTGCCACAAACCGATTTTTGTTTTGGGGGGCTCACCAAACAAAGATCATATTGACTCACCCTAGATTTTGCAAAACTTTTTATTCAACAACGAACTGTCGCCAATCGGCAATTGAGGCAGCTGAGACATGTTGAACTTCTTGGGCTAGCCAGGCGCCAACAACTGCCGCATCATGCCCTTTCCCAAGCCCATGTGGAAAACCATTCAACCTGTAGTTGATGTGATTTTGTTTTACAAACACCAAGTAACATCATCAAATACTCAAACAGGTTTTCCCAAAATGATTGTTTTTTTTCAAAAGAATCATCCTCGCTTAAAAGGGGCTTTGAGGTGCAGAAAACATCTAAAAATATCCTATACCAATGGAAAGAAACGAGTTGTTCGGAAGTTTGAGGGACGCATAGCTGAAGTCAACAATGCTCGTATTCTTCTTGTAGGCATTGCAAAAAGCCATCATGCTAGCATACGCATTCTGAAGTGCCATTGGTGTAGCTGAACGGCCAAAATGGCCCATACGTACTAACATCACAATGGTACTAGCCAGAAAATCTTTGCCAATGCCATCAATTGCAAAGGTGTGGGCAGGATCAATCCTGATGTATCTGGTACATTCACCCATTAGCAAATCCCGGAATGGGCTTCGGCTTCCATCCTTGAAGGGGCTAGGATTTGTGTCGGCAGCCGTCGCATTTCTCATGGCACCCTTCACATCATACCATTCCTTGGTGCAGGTGGAAACATTTGTGCCGGGCCCCTGGCTGGAGGAAAGTTTGAGGTTGTGGTATTGTATACTCATATGATCTTTATACGTCGTTACTAAAAACACGGGATTACATAAAACAAAAAAGTTCATATGCATAACGTGTATATGTATGGGCTAGTGTCTCGAACATCGCATCTGTGACACTTTGCTGTGCAGTTGTATCCACATGAGAGAGAGTAAGCCGATCTCAAGAAAGGCCAATCACCTTTACAGCCAATGCAAATGAACCTGAAGTGGTACTTCTGCCCTTCCCATTCAACCTGAGAGATTGTTAGGGTGACAAGGTCAAGTTGTAAAGGGCCCCATACAAAAACAGTTGTGAATTCGAAAGTATTTCAAAAAAATGATGCAAAGAAGGAACATCCACTCCTGGTTCTTGCAAAGAATTGAGATCTTTAGTCAGCTGTGAGAGTAGTCGATGGAAGGATTGCTGGGTATACGGAGATGGGAGCACCGTGTAAAGCAAGCGAGTGCACATGGATGGCCTTATAAGGACTTTCCAGAACCACAAACAATATTTTGACCTACTTGTAAGATATAAATCAATATACATAGATCAACTTGGAGGAAAGATGTAAAACTTGTTAAACACCTCAGAGGTTCCCCTGCATGTTGGATTTCTTCTCACTCAAAGGCATAATCACTTGGGTCGTCACCACCATGAGTGGTGACTTCGCTTTTCCTCTCCCTTCATCACCGTGAATTGCAAGTGGGATACAAGTATCCCACTCGCATTCAGGAACGGTTCCAAAAAAAGAAAGGTCCGGTTCCACTACTTTGTACCTTTCCCAGAATTGACGTAGATCTTGACGAAAGTGGTTTGATTTACCCAATGGATTTCCACCAAGAAACATGTGCCCCCCGTGTCGAAAAACACAATCCACCCAATCAGTCATCCGAAGCACAGGGTAATTCACTAAAGCCTGTTGGGGTCGTTTCCTCGAGTATCGTATCCAAAGTGGTATGGTGGAAATTTTGACATCAAGCATCCTGCCAGATTTCATCAGTAGGCGATGAAGATTCGAACAGGAATGAGGATCATCTTTGGACTTCCCACACTTTGCCATCAACTTCAAGTTTTTGTCGGAAATACCTGGTCAACATTAATGCTAGATGATGGGGATGCCATGACCAAAAGGACTTAACTTACACCACTTTTTCAGCACATTGAATGCATATGGAGTTACTTGAAACATCTTGAAACCTTTAAGCTAAGGAACCATGTTTCTTCAGCTTGTTGTTGGCAACTGTAGCCAGTCTCATCACCCGAATAGCGGTATCAGCCTTACTGGGGTTCAAAGGTGTTGTTTTTTCCCAGTTGTGCTTTTTTTCAACATGCATGATATAGCTTTCTCAAGACATTGACTCACATTACATTACATGACTCCCCAAGTTCACCCCAATCAGCCTCAAGCCAAGACACACCATTCTCCATGCCAAGCATTAACTCCTCGGCAAGGTCGGCGTCATCGTCGAGATCATTGTCATCATCATCGCCTGGATCAGCAAAGGTCCCAGAAAAACACTGTGAGGGGATGAAAAGGTCAACCTTGGGATGCATATAGAAGATATCCTAGCCTCCCAATCGAGATACTGCCACATTGTCTCGGGAAACACCTGCGAGGGAACATGGTGGAAGTATGAATACTTGTGTTGAACATGCGTTTCTTGATGGTGAGATCATTGCGGTTCAACTTCAAGCAGCAAATGGTCTATATATTTCTTTTCCCCCATGATTTGTGAACTCCTGCAGGCTAAGAAGTTGAAAAAGTATGCAAAACCCAAATCAAACGTCTACTACCTGCATACATCAACTTCGGGCTACCAGGATCATAAGTAAAGCGTAGGGAATTGCCACGCGATTTCTAATTGAATCAAAAGTGGCCAGGTGGACACTATGATCCACCTACTGCAAAGAAAGGTTTGAGGTACTAAGCACTCATAACCCAAAAGCATCTACTTCTTACTCTTCGCCGCTTTGGGCTTTGCGGTAGACTTTGCAGCAGTTGCAGGCTTCGAAGGCTTCGACTTCGATGCTGCTGGAGCCTTGATCGTCCTGGGAGAGGTATAAAGAGAAGTTTTGGTACTGGGAATTTAAGTGAACTATACATCCTTGAATCCTTGATATCAAAAACAAAGAAATGGGGATATCCTCGCCCGCACCACCAAGTTGTTCAAGGCAACATCAGTCTTTGTGCAAGAAGCGCAAAGACGCAGAATTTCCTGCTGCGTCTCAGGCCTCCCAAACATGATTGAAAAGATGTATATATACCTATAGATATCGATTATAATTTGGCAGAACATCCCATAAAAATCAAATCTATATGGATGAGCCTTGCGGTCCGTGTCACAGCACAGTCCGACTGGATTTTTTCCAACTTTGCATACACATCCTTCATGTGGTTCAGTTGGATCTGAATATGATCACCCATCCTCAAGGGAAAGCTGATGGGATGTGTAGGTCAAGACTTGTATTTCAGATTCAACAGGTAGACTCCTCTAAGGTGTGAACTCTTTGGCCTGGACTGATTTGATTCCAATCAACTTCTCCTCCCAGAACACATGGTTTTTAAACATGATATGGTTGACATCAAAAATACTCCCCAAACATTGTGCAAGTACAGCATGATCATCCAGTCCAGCACAGTAGCCGTGTTGTCAATCTTCCTTCCGCATACTTCGATAAAGTGTGGAAGGATTGAAACCGCACTGCAATTCTCTTGAATGGTCGGGAAGACCAACCTAAGTTTTTCCACACTTTGAAATGAAATGGTGTCTTTCTCATTAAGTCTGAATTGGTTGATCAAACAGTAGAGTAGAGCCCCTGGGTAGCTATTGCCCAGAAACTTGAAAGAACCAGAGTTGGCTGCTGCTGCATCCTCAGGCTTCATGCTGGCATCATCGGCATCACTGCGCCGCAGGATCTCAAGGCTTGAGTTGGCAGGGAGGTCGCTTTCCAAAGAAGTGCCAGTTGGGTCCTTGGGTTTATGGACAACCAATTGCACATAAAGACTATTTATCATTCAAGCAAGTCTCAAATCTTACATGTGGATACCATCAATGATTTGAAACATGAACCTGCATTGCCCCCAACGCTAACAAGAATCTTCCAGTTCGATATTGGTAGAGGTTAGGGTTTCCTCTTTGTCAACCCTCTCATATGAAAACCCATCTTCAAGAACAAGCTTTGCCTCCTGTTCTTGGTGGACTTCATTTGTCCTTACCAGATTCTGCTTCGATGCCCACTCAAAGGCATTGTCAGCCATTTTCCTTAGCTATATATAAACATTAATGTAAATATGATTGGAACAAAAATCCTGTTTCATCACATGGGGACATCACCGTATGGAAAAGCCTCTTGGAACAAATTCAAAAATGGAAAATGGATCTATGGCCAAAAACATCCTTAAGACATGATTCTTGGTCCATGCCATAGTCGTCAAAAGGTAGTTTTTGGTGACCCATTGGCCAGCCCGTTTCTGGGAATGAGAAACCGTTTTGGACGTTTTCAATTCCATCTCGACCTTGCCAAAGTCCAAGTTGTTCTTCAGCATCAATTCCCGCAATTTAGAGCCTAAGTCAAAGGAGCTCAGCTTCACTAGATATGCAGTCCAAGGTTAGCAAGGATCCGGTGAATTCATATGATCATATGATTTCTTTAAAGTAAGTACAGTTGATCTGTCGAAGTTAATGTTGGAAATGGGATATTCACTTTCTCGTTGGATATCGATCTATCTATATGTATAATGCCGATATCGATATATAGATACTATAACCTGAGAATCTGTGGGGCTGAAGTTGTATTCTAATGTAAAATCAAGCAACGGCCGTCTTTGGTCTTCCAAAGTTTCAACGCCTCCTCGGAGACAGAAGACGACTTGATCACACAATGCCTTCGCAGCCTCAGTGCATGGTTGAAGGGAACAAGTTACAGAATGTTACAGTTTCAAGTCTTAATGGTATATGTTTTTCCTCCAGTGGTCCATCTCTGTAATTTACCCCTCTCCAATTTAGCTGAAAAACTTCCAAAAGAGAGAATCCTTTTGTTCAGGACCAGTAGGAACAGGTGGTGGGGGCATCACCGCACTGTCAGGTGCAGAACCCCGTGGAGTCGGAGCAGCAGTTGCTTCTGAAGGCTCTGCCACTCGAGTGACTGGAGTGACTGGAGTTGGTGGGAGGCGTTGACTATCTTCCTCCCTAACAGGGGTCCCATTCGGGTTTTGAGCATCTTGAAAGAAAGAAGAGTTCCTCCTCATTTTTGGTGAGTTTTGGGGTGAAGCTCCCATAGTCAAAGATCTTTTAAGGCCGCCTAACCCTTTCCCACGCTTAGGACTAGGAGTAGATCCATCGACATTGGTCCCTGCCGGGTATGCGCCCGTGCTGTGAGCAATCACTGGAGCACCTGCACCAGCGAATGGAAGTAATACAGGTGGGATACTATAGGGTGGTTTAACATAAAACAACTATAGTTGGGATCTAACATGACAAACAAATAGATCAAATGTTGCTGTCACGATGTATGTGTTGGTACCCAATTTTATTTCGGGATACTGTTAGTTAAAGCCAGTATGACTGCAGGTGCACCTTCAACAAATGGTGGGATATAGCTGGAAGTACCATCCTGGCGGTCACACTTCTCCAACTCACCCCTCAAAGCCGCAAGCTTGGCTTCGTGAGCCTAGGTTACATACATGGTACTATTTGTTTGGTGGATGTTTAAGTGGGTTTTTGCAAGGATGCGACCAAGATAGAAACTAGATCACCAATAAAGAGCTGGCAAGAAACTTTGATTAAGTCGTCCAAGTTCAGTTCACCCGTTTGCTGTTCTCCGGTGTGCTGGCCAAGCATGCCAGTCCCATCCACAAGTGTCTGACACGAATGAAGATCTTGGCGGCTAGACATGTCAAAAACCTAAAAGATCAGACTGAGACCTTAAGAGATGCTGCGCTATGGAGCAAAGCCAGTGATGAGTGTTGAAACTTGTGTTTTTTTCAAAGTCACACCCATGAATTTCAGTCTATTTCATGTTGTGGCAATTTGGCACAACCTGAGAGCAATTCTGAAGAAACCCAAAATAGACTTGAAAAACAATTTCTTGACGATTTTTTTCCAAACTACAGGTTTTCAGAATTGCGCTCGAGTTGCGCAAAATTGCGCTCGAGTTGCGCAAAATTGCGCTCGAGTTGCGCCCCACTATTTTGCATTTTTTCCCATTTAGAGTACCAGAATCAAAAAGTTGACGATTTCGTCTGAATTGTGGGCATCTCCTCCGAATTATAGGCGGTGAATTGTGCACTCTGGACATGACGAGTCACTTTTGGGCATCTACCTTGGATATAGCCGGATTTAGGCAGTCATGAAATTCCCCCAGGATTCAGTAGCCACAAACATACTGCACACCCATCTCTTGCAGGCAGGGTGCGAAGTCTCCATGAAAGGCTTTCATTGCTGGCTTCCATTCGTTTGGAATCCTGGCGACATGGTGAACAGCAGGGATGAGTGGCGAAGTGGGGAAAGGATACAATCACTATATATCGACTTTATTATGTGCTCTCTATCCAACCCACCCTGAAGAAAACTTGGGTCCTGGTGTGCTTGCATAAGTAAATGTATTCGAAGACTGGGAGTAGTTTTGCATCACTCCAAAGGTCTCCCATTGGGAGCTCCATAAAAAGCTGCAACTCAGTCTTGAAAGGCAAGGCCAATTTTTCAGGGAGAACCCTCAAGTCACCATGAACTGGACGTTTAAGTTCATCAACATAGACCTTGTGGATGCTATCTCCAAGTCCACTCGGATAAGCCCTGAGTTCACATGAGTTTTGGGTTGAAATTGATTGTCGAATTCAAATCAAAATCCATGAAAGTATACAGCAACTACAGTTCAGAACTCAGAACTGGGTACAAAACATCACAAAACATCTGACGAGAGTCTGCGTTTGCTTCAAAGCTTGTTTGTCTCCAACAAATCTAGCCCGTCCAGACTTGTCGCAATACTTTCCTAGGGACGCTTGAGAGCTGGAACATCTTTAGGGGTCCACTCTTAAAACAAAGTTATTCAAAATACCATCCAAATTCATTCCAAATTTGAAAAGGCTTCTCCAAACAATATGTAGTGGGCCCAATACTCTTTTCAAATTTGGAACTTATGAATATGATCTATTCTGAGTCTGAGTTTCGGGTGGTCTTGATTTTTGTTTTCTTCTCCCTTTCCGCCCGGCGAAGCACTCCCTTGTCCAGATTGCCCATGGTAGACACATTTCCCCAAAACACGCTCCGTTTGCTGGTCGACCCTCCATGGTGCATCATCCAGAAGCGAACAAAGAAGGCCTAAGATGGAGTTTGATAGTAAAGGACAGGAACTCCTACAATAATACAAGACACCATTGGATTGGGATATGTTTTAAGCATCCCCAAATTCAAACATGCAAAGTCATCAACAAGATCAACCTGTAACAATGGAACCAAGTCTCCCAAACTACCCTGTTGAAAAACCAGTCGATGCGAGGATGCCTAACTAGTAGGCTTTGTGAAGGCTGCTCAATGAGGAAAAAGCAGCACTGGGATACCACCAATTGAAGGGCCAACGTCAGCCTAGGCTGATAAACCCAAATCAATGTATCTACAATCATTTTTTGAATTTGGATGGTCATTGGTCATCAAGTCTTATTCCTACTGATGTGAATTCAACCCAGGTTCCTTGATATCATCAGATTGGCTCTGGCAACGAAGTCATACCCCTCAAACCCACATGGATTTATCTCGGAACGCATTGACGTTCCACGGCAGGGGATTCCCCAACTCGAGCAATCAGGTGCCCACAGCGTGAGCGCCCGATGGCCTAGATTGAGCAAGGTCTGCAGCGTGAGCCTGGGCAAGTGGAGACAGCTAGGATAAGAACCCAAGGGGTCTGGATTTCAATCTGATGGATGGGGCTGATATTTGTAAGTCATGGGAGGCGATATAATTTGCAGGAAAGGCACAGGAATCCTGCCACTTCAAGAAAATCCATATGTTTGTGGCTGTACTCAAAGTCGATGCTTGCCACTTTATATCCAAGGGAATGCCTCGTAGACTACAAACACTAGGTCTTGGAAGTGGGTAATGGGGAACCCAAAGTCAAAATGCAATAACTGTTGCAACTTATGGTTGAGTGGTGTTGGAATTCTATCAAGACAAAGGCGCATTTTTTGGGACACTCGACCTTTCCCCGCAAAGACTTCAACGAACTGGTAGTTCGAGTCAAAAGAAAGTTTGGTGTTCCATGTCAAGCATAGCACCTCAATCATATTGATACAGCTGACCCCCTAAAACTTAAGTTGGAGATGAATGGCCACACTTGAGCTAAAAGAATTTGATTTTGAGCCCGAGACGATTGCTATCAAGGCCTCCAGGCACTGGGGTTGGATGTAGAAAAAATTAGTTGAAACATCTTGAAACAAATCACCTTACATGGAAAACTGTAAAACCATTCTCTTGTGACATGATGTGGCAGTATCACATCGAGTGTTGGAATTGGCACCTTGGGGGCTTGCACCTTAATGAGGTCCGAAACCAAACGGCGGCTAGGCATTGCTATCGCCCGGCACTAAAGGTTCTTGAGACCCACCAACTTTGATATACAAATAGCTGATGAAAAAGGACATGGATTGACTCAGCACGTGCAACCCCACCACCAATCCCAGCGCAGGCAAACATACAAACATACACGGTTGTTGGGGGGAACCGCACCACAAAGACTGGCGCGCAGTTGCCAGCGATTGGCCTTCTTAGGCATGAACCTGCGATGCGATGGAGTTTGCTTACTTGGAAGGTGTGAATGGGCTAAGCTGCTGGTCAAAAAGATTGAATCTGATCAGGAAATTGATGACTTATCCTTTTCTTTTTGTTCGAGATTTCTAAATCGCATCTTTGGATCTTTGGAAGTATCCATGTGTTCACTTCAGCAGCTCTGTGGCTACCTACTTCACATGGTCCTATTGAACCCCATCAGAAGCCTTAACCTTGAGTAGACGATATGTACCCAAAAGGACGTAATAGGTCTTATGCAAACTTATATAGCTTTAGAACATGTTGATTATGAGTCTCAAGATTATCAAGTCTCAATGAGGGCCAAGGCTTTCTGGATTTACCCCAAAACACTTCTCACCATCATGTGCCCACCGGTTCTCACGAAGTTTCAGCGTATGCCTAAGATGATGCACTGGGCCAGCAAAATCACAAATTAGTTTAAAGCAAAATTTGCAAGCGTGGACATAAACAAAGGTAAGGTGAATTCAGGCATACATCATAAAATTCTACAATATCTAAGTCGAGACTTAAGTCGAGTAGCCTTTGCAGCTGCAGCTTTGGCTTGATCCACTGATAAACCATTTTGCAGGGCTTCCCTACGAGCTTTGTGTGATGCACTACTCTTCCTAGAAAGCAACCTTTTCTTCTCTTGCTGCTCCTCTGTGAGATCCTCATTTGACCGCTTAGTCTTACCTGGCTTGTTGTTCTCACTGCCTGTGCTGCTTTCCTTGGCCTTTGATCCCTTTGTTGTGTTTCTACCTTTTGTTTTCACTGCGCTGCTTGCCTTGTCTGTCTCCTTCTCATCAGCGGTGGTGTCCTTTGTCTTGGAACCCTTTTTGCTTTTGCTGCCTGTCTTCGGTGAAGATTGCTTCTTAGACGGTGATGCCTTCTTGGGATGTGTCTTTGCTGTGTTGTCTTCCTGCTTTGGCTTCCTAGCCCGTTTCTTCGGCTTTACAGGTGTGCTGGCTGGTGCTGCACTGCTGGAGCTAGCTTCTGGAGCATCGGCCTTTGCATCTTCTACCTTTTCCTCATCCTCGTTGTCCTGATCCTGGGGATCATCTGGTTGTTTTCCAGTCTTTCTCTTTAAAGGTGCTTTGGGCGGTGTCTTTTTCTGGGCCTTGGATTTTGATTTCGGCGAGGCTTTGGCTTTGGCCTTAGCAGGCCGACCCTTTGGCTTAGCAACTTTACCTAGTGCTTTCAAGTGCTCAGCTGGCGAAAGGCTTTTCTCGTTTTGTACAAGATCAGGGATGGATCCCTTGGCTGCTGATTCTGCTGTAGGTTTGCCATGCTCCTGAGTTCCTGCCTGTGTGGTGTTATGCACCTTTGTGTTTGTAGAGCCTTCCTCTTTTGCTTGCACCTCTGAAACTTGGTGTTGCTTTGCCTTGCTTGCCTGGGCCACCTCATCATCCTTGTTTGGTGTTTGCTCAGACTGTTCCGTCTCTCCTAACACTAGTGTTGGGGTCTCCATCCTTTGCTCTTTGTGAAGGCGCTTTGGCTGTCGATCGCTAAAAGTGGCTGGCGGAGATTTCTTCATCGCCTACGCAAGTGAAAAATACATCAAAATGGAGATGCAAACGCAAAAGTGTTTCAATAAAACTGGACATATGATTGTGTAAAAGGGCCTCGCTTGCTGCCCAGTGTTCAGACTCAACTTCAGTCAGTGGTAAAGTCTCCAAAGCATCTTGGCCTTGGAAACCCGATTAGAACAGGAGATATATATGTTCTAGAGAAAAACGTGTTTGCATATCAGGTACTATCAATTGTTATCACTTTTCCCCATTCAGATAAGTGACTGGTTGCTTGCCGTTTTTTGGCAAGCAAGCTGGCCAAGCGTTCCCTTTCTACTTGCATCTCCCTTAAGATCTGCAAGCGCTTTATTTCCTTCTGAACCGCTTCCATGTCCTGTTTGATCCTTGAAGCTTCAGTCTCAACCATGCCTGCATGAACCTTCTTTTCCATGGGAAGGACGGGGGGAGGTACCTCTGTAGGAGTTTCTGTGGTGTCAGAACTGGTGAAGTCAAGGGCTTTTGGGCAAATACTGGCCTTGATTTTATGGATATCATCACCCAAACCAAAGCAGTGATTGCACATCAAAGGTGATTCTACCATTTTATGACCAGTACTCTCGATACACTGTTGTGCAAGAACAGCCTCCTTGTTCCTGTGCACTTTGTGGCAATTGATGCAAATCCAGCCACACTTTACAGGATAACAAAGCTTTGATCCAGTAGACTTTGATGACCCAACACCTTGGATGTATCAAACATTTCGGAAACAACATCATCCAACAGGAAAGCACATCACATATCTTAAGATATAGTAAGTTGAACAATGTTGACAAATTGTCTTGGTAAAACATATTGTAGCGTTCCATTGAGCTACATTCCCTCATACTCCATCACCAGAAAACCAACCGAGCCACTGCGAGGCGATGGAGTGCAAACCGATGGTACGGGCAGGCGTGGAGATTCCAAGCCTGGGATGAGATATCATGAGATGGAAGGAAAATTGAGGGCTAGTGATATATAGCCTATAGCTGATATTGGTTGGGAGTTCATGGGTCATATGATGCAACTTGGGGGCTTTCAGTGGTCTCGGACTTTGGAACTTCAGCACTTCGATCTTCCTCCTTTGGATGGTAGGAGATAGATTTGCCATGATTTACCAATTTTAAATCATGGAAAATGAAACATCAACAAGAAGCTGATGACCGCATTTGAGATCATATGTAGCCTTTATTAAAAAAATTGGAAGTACAGCTTCAATGTTGTGTCCTCATCATACTCCGTGGGAACTACTTCATCATCCGTGGGGACATCAGATTCGCAAGCTTCTTCGGCCCCGTGATCTTCCCCAAGATCAGCGTCCCCGTCAAGAGGTCCTAGAGGGATTCAAGCCAGCTATAGGATATGGGGGTTTTCCAAATTCATGGGGTATATGCAAAAAGATTGATGTAAATCGAACAGTAAAGACATGCAACATCGATCATATATAATAGGTGGTCCTTCGGATGGAGCACTTTCGAGGTTAATGCCAATACACGAGAAAAGCTTCCTCATTTGAGCATCTCTTGGAACATGGGGCCTCTTAGCCGCCTGTGAAAATATCGTCACCAAACGGCGGAGCAGCCATGCCTCCGTTTTGATGGAATCACCTGGGCCGCGATTGCGGATGTGGGTGTATGATGGTTTGGGTATTTAAAGGGATGGCCATAGAATCATATCCACATTTGCCCAAATCACTTGGTAGTTTGCATATTGATATCATGCATACAATTCACCGCATGTATATCTACTATATCAAACCCGTGTATATCCTAAGTACTGCTGTCCAGCTACTTGTTGGAAGCTTCTTTCCACGGGGGCGGCATAGAAAGAGGGAACGACCCACCACGTCGATCATTTGGTGAATGGCAGGACGTGTGCCTAAGATAGGGAAGACAAAACACTGACTGTATAGTATCTAGATGCATGCAGAATTTCTAAACACATAGTGTGATTTTTTCCCCAATTCTACAGGTCCGGTTTTAATTGAGATAGGCTGCCATACTCTCTGATGATGGGCTCCAAAACATCGGCATTGTGGGATACTGTTTCACGAGTGACCCCATCTTTTCCAACTTCCGCTAGTTTCCCTTCAGCCGCCCTAGAAACCACCACTGGCAACTCAGACCAAGCCTTTATCACAGGACATCTGGCCCCTTCCGTTTCCAAAGATTCATTGGACATGGTATCCAAAGATCAAAGGTAACCTAAACCGAAACCCTTAAGCCAGTGACCACTGATGAACGGGGCGGATACTCATGTACACCCCAACCACTGCCAACCTTTGCTGCATGCCTATGCTTGTCGATGCTTGCTGGGCTGGGGTGGGTCGCCAGGCCTTCAACTTCAGGGATCACGTACCTGCGTGCACGAGCACATACATTGGCAAGGTATGGTAAGGTAACACCCCAATGCTCACTAGTGATGGAGTATCATCGCGAGTTAGTTGCTATATATGGACAAATGCGCACATGTTATGAGAAAAAAGAGGATGACATATGGTCAGTTGATCAGTTTGTTTCCCTTGAACCCCACTGTACGATTCATCATATGACTGGCAATTATTCCTTGTGAGCAAACCCATCCCACAATCTCAATCCCAACTCAATCCCAAATCAGGGCGCACCACAGGGAAAGGTAACATAAGGTGAGCCAACCCAGGTCACACTTAGCCAAAATGGCTACTTACTGGCATGAGTAGACCCTGAAAAGCTGACGATTTCCAAAAAGTGCTCGAGGTAACAAAAAGTTGACGAATTAAGATGTTTTGAAGATTTTCACTCGTTTGATGGAAAAGTACTACGAAAGTGGGGTGGGGTACTTTTTT
>Ga0126337_10001244_pt1 | contig 15085 bp, 18 predicted proteins | sample DipCmetagenome_FD_92527 | JGI IMG/M metagenome (GOLD analysis project Ga0126337, IMG submission 92527) | Coral microbial communities from La Bocana,Puerto Morelos, Mexico - Diploria C A metagenome | ecosystem: Host-associated > Invertebrates > Cnidaria > Coral | place: La Bocana,Puerto Morelos... | reverse complement strand
CCATGAGTCGCTTTGTGTTGGCCACACTCATGAGGATGTGGGCCTCTTATCTTAATTCAAACTTCTATGTCCAAGTTTTCAAATTCTAAGACTGACTTGATTTCAATGATTCTCACTAAGATGCATTCTTTGGGATGATAGCCAAATTGATCCGTCAAGCAGATGAAGCAATGCAACTGGGCACAGAACAAGCTGGCAAGCAAACATGTCTATTAAGCGCCGAAAACATAAATCTGTTGCTTTCAAACTACCTAAGGCAAACTCCAAGAGATATTGAGACGTAGCTCCCTCAGTTTCTGTATGACTCTGAAATGTTTCCATAGTCAAGGCTTCAAAATAACAGCATTATTCTTTCCCTATTTTGCATTGAGGTGGCTAAAACAACGTCTGCAATCTACATTTGAACGTACTGGCCTGGACTTCAATGTGGACTACGTAACATCTGTTCGGAACTGGCTGGATTCAATGGCAAAGTATTCTTCGCTTTCAGGGGCGTACAAAAAAAGGAAAGCCAATGACAGAAAGGAAATTCCTCATTCCTTTACATTTGCGAGGCGTGACTGTCCCCTGGTTCAACAGGTACTGTTTTGAATTCCCCATTTAAACATCAGTCTTAGTCCTCAAATTGTTTAACTTGCCAAAAAGCACTTGGTGCAGCCAAGGCATGCCTGAACACTTGGTGCGGCAAGCATCAAATCGAATCCCACCGCGCTTTGGAGGAGAGTCCGTGAATGACATCTTCCTGATGGTCAAGGGGTTTGTGTCTGACACAGACTTATGTCAAGATGTTCTGGTGGTGTGGCCCGGGACAATGGTCAATGAAACTATGGGAGCCCTTCGACGAATTGCGTCGAACCAAGTTCCAGGTTGGGGCAGGCAAAAAAAAAACGAAGTTTAACAGGATCTTTTAAAGTTCAACCCCATTTTCTTACCTGTAGGTGTTGCAGCATATTTGGATGATGAACGCAAAGAAGTATTGCTGGAGGTGGCTGAATATTTAGAGGAGAACTACCAACAATATGGGCGGGGGATTCTATATCTACGACAGCTGGCTGGCCAATATGCTCTTCCCCGGAGCCCTGCGCCCCGAATTGAATTTCTTTTGCTGAATCAAGCTGGCCGACAGCGTGGGGCAATAGTTCTTCCAAACGCTGAGGTTCACACTTTACATACAATGACTGTGCGGTTTCATAGGTACCACTGATGGATCGCAAAACACATGGGGAAAAAATTTGTACCTAGCAGCGCTGTTCCCGGTCCCATGTTTGTTTTAACTGTTTTTTGAAAGTCGTTTAGATTCACAATTCAACTTTTGTTTCTGACACCCAGACTTTTCAATTCACATATGGCCAGCGTTTTGCTGATCAAACCCAGCAACCACTTGGCATTGGATGACAGTGGCAATGTCGGAGCCAGTGAAGGAAGAACTGCCTGTTACAGCTGTCAAGGCTGTGTTGGTGGCTTGGTTCAACTTGATGACCAGTTTTAGGTATCTATTTTTTGGCCCAGACCATAGTTCGGAAATAAGTGGTTTTATGTTTCCGCCCAAACTCTTTAACTAGGCAAAAGATGATCCGGAGTTTTCCATCAAGAAGGTGTTGACAACCAGGATGGAAGAGGCAGGGTTTCTCATTCGGAGAAAAACGTTTCTAATTTGGGGATTCTTTTTAAGCTCCTTGACTGTTTTTTTTACCAACTGTTACCATCAACACCCTGCAGATCACTGCTACGCAAAATGTGGGCCAATGGCTGTGGTCCAAGTATGGGTCTGATGATGGGCTTTTGCAATTTGAGGAGGTGCGGAGTGGGAAAAACAATATTCTAAGTTCTAAGACAATAATATTGTTTAAGTTTTACCCCAAAAACATATCACCCCAAAAAACATATCACCCATATCACTCTGGAGGTCATTGACGCTACTTTTAAACTGCCAAATGTGGCAAAGCATGTCAAAACGGTGAGCCCTATGACCCATGTTCCTATGACCAGTGTGAAGGGAATGACGCTATCCTTGAAAAGGCTTTCTTTCGCAGAGAATGCGAAGTATGGAGAGTTGGGAAGGTGGCCTGCAACACACCAGTTCAAGGCTCATTTCCCCTCATTTCTTGAGGCAGGGTATGAAGATCATCGGGAACCCCTAGAAGTCAAGTTCGAAATGTCTACTGTAGAGCCTGAGAAGGGATTGTACGAAATCAAGCCTTTCTCTGTGGGCTACATTGATGGACAGAACAAGGCCATCATAATGCTCAGTGTGATTGCAATGATTGCTGAGCTGGACCCTTGAAAACTATTTTATGGTAAGTTGTCGTTTTACATTCATGACATTGAAACTGAAATTATGCTTTCTTTTAACTTGAATTTAAATCATTAATAATATCTCTTGTCTGGTACGTACCATCACTTCAGGAAATCACAAATGAGCTTTTTGAAGAAGACGACACCATGGCAAAAGTGGCGGCTTCAATGTGCTATGTCAAGTGCAACTTCAAGAAATTTGCCTCTCCCGAGGGATTCCTCTACGAAACTCTTAGCAAGGGCCTTGGCAATTTTCTCAGTCTGTTTTTTTTGGCGAATAAAAAAACTTGCCTGGCACAAAATCGATCAACACCCATGTGCGAGGCCTTGCGAATCGCACTGCTGAGAAGGTGAAGCCATCAGCCTTGGATTTGATGCTACTCTTTCGAGAAACGGTGCGGCTCAAGCAAATGACTCCATGGCAAAGAAAGCTTCATTGAGGGATGTGCTATTTGGAGCTATCGCCGAATACAACAAATCCATTGGCAATCATCGTGTTCCTTTAAAAAAATCTCAGACAATGGTTTACACCCCACACTGATTGATTAAATGGTTTTTTGTGGGGAAAAATGTTTTTGAATATCTTCATTTATTTGGGGGAACTTTGCAACAGCCCTGGTGAGGCATGGCGTGTTGGTGACTCTGCACGCCGTTTAATTTACAACCTTCTTCGCAGCCCTCCTGGACTGTGGGAGGCCTTGAAAATTTGCTACAACGAATCAAAGCCACAGGATGCAGGCGTGGGTTTAACCAAACATCATGAGCATTCCCTGCAAAACAAGTGGTTTTAAATCAATTGTTATTTCTTGGGATGTTATCTTTCCCCTTTGGCAGCCCTCAACATGGAGAACATGGATGGCGACTATTTTGTAGTTGGTACAGAGCTAGTGGATGGCGCTGGCGACCTTTGGAAGGAGATCCAGGCCAGATTTTTTTAAATTCCCCCCTTCTTTGCAAAACATTAAGTCTAACTAGTGAACCATCAGCTTAACCATAACGGCATCATTCCCCCCTTAACTGCCATAACCATCAGCTTCCCTGTCCAGACTGTCACGGGTGAAGCAGTGGAGTTGTGGGCAGATCGCGCGATGGGTGACTTTGAAAAGAAGGTTGGGAAGAATGCCCCTTCCAAACAAAAGGCCTGCATGGGGATGTTTTTTCAAATCATTCCTATGCCTATTTTGTTTTGTTTAACCCCCAAAACCCTGCCAGAAGCTGGCGCAAAGGGACGTCAGCAACATGACTGAACTCCTGCAGATTTGCTGCCTGATGAACTACGTTTGGCCCAAGGTGCAGTCTTACATTGGCAAAGGCAAATTGCTGGATGACATTCTGGACCAATGGAAAATGGGGTGCCTTGGAGTAAATTGCAAAAGCTTTCAAAACCATGCAAACTTGAGGTCTTAAGTTGGGGGGGGCAAAGTGATGTGGTTTGAGAATTCCGCATCACAAACTCCTTTTGAAAAAATGATCCATGCATTTTTGGGCCTGGAAATTTGGGATGCCGAAGTGCACTATGTATTAAAAAAGGCCAACTTGTGATGTGGAATTCTCAAACCGCATGACAATCTGGCTTATGATTTCAATACCAGAATTTACACTCTTTTGATATGATTTGGTGGTCTTGATAATTTGGGAAAAAAATGAAAACCTGAGATTTGTGATGTGGTTTTCAAAAACCGCGTCACACAAAACCTGTTTGCATATTAAACCGCATCACTCCCATAATTTTTGTTGACCAAACCGCGTCACTCCCAGAATTTTTGTTGATCAAACCGCGTCACTCCCAGAATTTTTGTTGATCAAACCGCGTCACTCCCAGAATTTTTGTTGATCAAACCGCGTCACTCCCAGAATTTTTGTTGACCAAACCACGTCACTCCCAGAATTTTTGTTGACCAAACCGCGTCACTCCCAGAATATTCGTTGACCAAACCGCATCACTACCGTGCCAGAATGTTTGTTGACCAAACTATGTCACTCCCAGAAATTTTGGTGGCCCAACTGCCGCACTGAACCATGACACTATTGACACTCCTGTTTTTGGATTCCTTGATTGATGCCCTGATGATATCAAACTCATTTTGTGGGACCAGTGGGCCCCTGTCAAACCCCAAAACCAAACTATATCAAAATATCACGCACATAAAAACAGACCACCATGGCCATGATATGACAATAGTTTGCGAAAAAAAATCATAGAATACACTGTCTTTCTTCTGGTGAAAGTGTTTAGTAATAGGTATCCATTACCCTTGATTGTCAGCGAAATTGTTTAAACTGATTTTTGGATACTGCCAGCCGTGTTTCAAAGCAAACTTTCTGATCTTGCGGACAAGTTCCAAATTCCATTGTTTGCCAAGTTTCAAATTTCAACATTTCCATCCCAGACCATGCCACATTGTGATCATCATCCAAGGGCCCTGGACAGTGAGCTGCGTGTGCAAGTGATGCTTGGCTTGAGAGGCTGTTTGAAATTGAAAAAAATATTGGGTGGGAAATTCTTGGATCTCATTAATGAAAGGATTGGATCCCACTTGAAAAATACTGGGTGGGAAAGTCTTGGATCTCATTAATGAAAGGCTTGGATCCCGCTTGAAAAATACTGGGTGGGAAAGTCTTGGATCTCATTAATGAAAGGCTTGGATCCCGCTTGAAAAATACTAGGTGGGAAAGTCTTGGATCTCATTAAGGAAAGGCTTGGATCCCGCATTTGATTTCAAGCGACTTGCATTTGTGCAAGAAGCATGTGGTCGACAACAAGAAGAACAACTGATATCGGCTCAATCATCAGTGAACAATGCACGGAAGACTTCGTTGACTGCGGCATTCAACTTGTTTGCTACAAACCTTGCAAACGACCAAATCATGCAGGATAAATTCCAGGCCTCAGCAGAAATGTGCTCGCAAAGGCAGCGTTCAGTCTTGGTGCACAGCTTGGAGGCAAGGGGTAAACAAGGCTGAAGTTGCTTTTGGTTCTGATTCTTGTACTGTTTCCTGAGTTTTTTCCATTAGTTAAATAAAGTTGAAGCAGTTTTTGAATTTCAAGAACTGGAGCATTTTCAATTCGCCCCATACCCTGCAGAAAATGCACACAACTGCATGGAAGCTGGTCACTGACTTCCTCAATGAATCTTTGCCAACCTTTGATGTGTCTGTTGGAAAAACACCTCAAGGACTGGAGTTAGATTGGGTCAAGCATTGCTGCCTACCTACCCATTTGACTCGTTGGACCCAATGTAATAAGAAACAGTGCATTGATACCTTGTAACAAATTTGTCTCTACCCATGCCAAGAGAGAATTGAAAATAAATTCGCAGAGTTTAAAGCCATATCACCCTATGAAGTTTGCCCCAAACAGGAGCGGATATGGATGGTGAGGCCTCAACTTTTGCTGCCAAGAATGAGCCTTGGCTACAAGCGACCCTCACTGGTTTTGGCCAAGGGGTCAGGAGGCCAGAAAATGAAAGGTTGGTGCTTTGGATCAACTACACGGCTGCTGGAGTGGTGTCTGGCAAAAAGATGGTCTTCACCATTGAGCAAGTCACCCAGCTGTTGCATTCCTTTCCAAGAACGGCTGTGGCTGTAGTCATGTTCCCAAACAGGGCTGCTGACCTCCGCTCTTGTGCCAAGTACCTTCGCTCTTATTTTGACTTCAATTTTTCTTTGACCATTCTTCCATTCACTGGATTGAGAACTCTTTACTTAAGGTAAGTTTGTTCCGTTCCAGATTTGCAATCTTTAAAGTGTTTTCATTTGATATGTCTGTTTGAAACAAGTTGTCAACAATGGAAGTTCCAAGGAAAGAAGAGATTGAGGAAGAGATGGAAAGTGAGGTGAAGAAGCGAGAAGGAACACTGGCAGGGTTTACTTTGTTGAACTTGTTCCCTGATTTTCTTTGTTGAACTTGTTCCCTACTTTTGGTTGACCATTGAATCATATTGAATCCATTGATGTTACATCTCTGGGAGTTTTTCCTCCCTTCACACTGATCATCATGGTGAGGAGCAAGCGCTGATGAGCAGGAGCCTGATGAGTCAGCAACCCATACCTCTGCAGATGCAATTCTTCGAGACTATCGCTACAAGCTCCAGTGCATGTACATGGAGCCCAGTCGAGATCTTCGGGTGGCAGTGTCAAAAATGTTCGAACCATCGCATGTGGTTTTGTGCCTTTTAAATGTGTTCATTGTTTGGAAGTTGTTTTTAAATGTATTCATTTTTTGCCCCTTCAGGTTCGGCCAGTCTCCATCTTCTTCGAGCCTGGAACAGTGTATGGAACACGGGAGGGCTTTGCTTCTGGCCTGGTGGTTGCCAGCAAAGACAGGGCGAACTACTTTACGAAGTCTACGGTGTGGAAAAGCGGAGTAGTCTACGGAGTTGGTATGTTGCCACGGATCCTTGCATTTTGCTCAGAACTTTTCTTGGTTGAAATTTGCCATTTCCTGCTTCAAATTTCTCTCTTTGCATTCAGGTTCTTCAAATTTCTTGCCACAATGATGTCAATAACCAAGGAATGAGATGTTGAAATCAGAAAAGGCTGGTCAGAAGTTTGCAACGGAGTCTCGGTTGACGAGGGTGCAAGAGCTCAAGCAGGCAAGGGCACAGTCAAAAAACAAGTGCAATAAGTGCAGGATATTATTTCATTCTTTCTTATTATCCTTACGTTATCCATCAACGCAATATATCTCACTATTATTGATTGAGTTTGTTGAAAGGGTTTTTCTGTTCAAGAAATTGTTGACGTTTCTCACGGTTACAGTCCGTTCTTGATTTTTACAAGAGACTGTTGCAATAATTTCTTGGGTGTTTTTTGTTACAGAGATTGTTGCATTTTTTCAATACTGTGTGTTGATTGTTCGGAATCAATTATTTGCTCCCGTTTTGAACGTCTGCTCCCTGAGCACCTTGCGGGATCTAGCCTGGTGGACAAGATGGTGACAGGCTTGCTGAACACGGGCGATGGTGAAACCAGCAACATCCTTCTTGATTTGCTTGGGTTTGATGGCTGGCCTGCTTGCTATGCAATGCAGCAAGTTGCAGCAGGAGAGCCTGAAAAAAATGGTTTGGTGTTTTGTTGTTTTGGTGTTTTGTGTTTGGGATGTTCTATTGAATTTGTTTGGAAGATTTCCGTTTGGGAAGTTGGGTCTCTTCATTTTTTAGTGGATGGAACTAGGGTGGTTGGGTCTCTTCGTAACTCCCCTTTGTTCACAGGTCGGCAGTTTGCTTGCTCCACAACTTGTCACAGCCCTGGTGATGCAAGCTATTGCGCATCTACGATTGGTCAGAAGGCATATTCCATGTGCAGAAGTGGATCTCTCAAACTTCCGGGGTTCCCGGAATTCGAATCAGTGGTCAATGATTTGAAATCCAACACGACGGACTTACCACCTCCTGAATTTCAGGTTTGTCTTCCAGTGCCAAACGGCATTGCCATAAAGCAGAACTTGGTGGACTATTGGATGGCCAATGACATGTTCCAAGTGGAGATGACTGACCTTCTCGAGAAGCACAATACCAAGTACAATCCCCATGGCACTAAGAGAGGCCTCACTGAAACCACAGAGGGTCCCTTGGCTGCTATCTTCAAAGCTATTATCTAAAACTCCGAAGTTCATCAAACCTCAAATTTGGAAGTGAGATGAAGTGAGATCCTATTCTTGTGTGTTTTGCATAATAAAAAAATAGATAATCAAAAAAGATAATCCAAAAACAACATATATATTTTACCATGTCAGCATGCCCCTGAAGCCATGGAGGCACCCAATCAGCAGCCCCTGAAGTCAAGAAGCTCCGCATTGATTCCAGCGTGGCACTGGCTGACCAGGAGGCAAAGATCCTGAACAAGTGCCATGGTATCCATTTTATCTGAAGTTTGTGTTTTAAAACAAAAAGATATGCCAAATTCCAAATCTAAGCATGGGGATTTGATATGCCAAATTCCAAATCTAAGTATGGAGATTATAAATTAAATATGATAAAAATGGATATTTTTGTTCATATTGCTTCATGCACCCTCATGGTACTTGTCATGAGGCATGTGCTTCCCTGCGGTGGCTTCAAATTGATCTTTGACATGGATCAAGAAGTGCTTTGGATTAGCGCAGGCGATGGCAAGCGGAAGGAAACGTTCGAGGTGAAGGGGCCCCTGGAACTGTTTGGATTCGGTTCTGGGGATTTCGCTGAAGGTCCTAATGCACAGGATATTCAATCTGACCTTACTGGGCGTTGGCTGGCCTACAACATCAAGTCCAGCGAGGAGCTGTGCATTTTGGAGGCTGATCGACGACTCCCGGACCAAATCAAAAAAATGGACTTGTTCGGGAAAGACGCTGGGACTTGTTTGTAGATTGTTTCTTTTTAACTTTACAGTCCTCCCCAAATAGTATACATACATTCCCTCAAAAATTAAATATTTCGGAATTTATTAATTCCGAAATATTTAATTTAAATTTAATTAAATTCCAATGATCGTTGTTGACTTTTTTCACGGTGTTCAGTATTCAATTGTAGTTCCTGGGGCAAAAACCCAAAAGAGGTTGTGACTTTTCAATCTGCCATCAACGAGCTCGAGAATGCCGGGGAGGTGAATGTCAAACTTTCCATGCACACAATTGACAAGGATGGCCAGAACATGGCGATTAAATCCAACAAGAATGTGTGCTTTGTCTTGGACCCGCCCAAGGAAAACAAGAAGAGAAAGGCCCAAACAGGTTGAAAGTAATTTTTACTTGGTGGGATTTATTTTTGACTCCCCAATGCCGTTTTTGGTAAATTGAATCTGAATCTCTTTGTTTTCAATTTGCAAACCTGCAAGGCTAACGCATCTGCAGTCACGTATGGTAGCAAGCTATCCCTGACCAAATTGCGAACTTCGGAGAACATCAAACTTTGCTGGCGAATGCGGTGTCTTGGATAAACTTAGCCTATTGTTTATTATTTTTTCCCCCTTGTTTAAGGTGAGGTATCGATTGTATCTTCATGTAACTTCCACACTGCCCACCACTATATCCCTGCTGGCAGGCTTCAGCCCGCTGACAATGGCGGCAACAAGAATCTTATTCCAATTCGTCCTGTGGCGCTGCTGGAAAGCAATTTTGAAGGGAAGGCAACTGAAATATACCAGCTTGTTTGATTGCAAGCTGCTCTGGTGGGAGGTTGCCCTCATAGGTAGTCCCAATTTGTTTTTTGAAACATCTTCATCCAAACATCAACCAATTTCAACAAAAACATTATACAAAGATAGTTCAACTTGTCAAATAATAATCTGTCTTATATTTCTTTTTCGGGGGCAACACTGATCACTGGAAAGTTCAATGCACTGTGAGCAGTGCTTGTTGTGGGGCTATGCCCAAGCATGAATGCTTGGGATAAGATGGTTTGCAAGGGGTGATTTGCTCTACAAAGTGAGCTGGAACATCCTTTGAGCATTGATCGCACCAAACAACGTGTTAGAAAAACATCCTTTGCTGGATTTTGCTTCCCATTTTCTGTTGTGCTACTCCACTGAACTCTGACATGGATGTTTGATTGTCATATTGCCTGTTGATGGACAAAATCCTGCACCACCAAGGATGATAATTATTCCATTATTTATTAATAGGGTTTTAACCATCCCAGGTGGTGCAAGATTTTTTCCCATCAACAGTATAATGACATGACAGGAAACATTGTGAACATCATTCAAAGGAAACATTGTGAACATCATTCAAAGTGCATCACCGTTCAAATTCTGTTATCCGTTATTGTTTTTCTCAAGAACCTGAGGGCAAGGATAGGCGTATACTTGATCGCACCGCCTACACCTCATTATGCTTCCGCGTTTTGACATTTCCAACTACCAGTCATTGCTTGCGGCAACCCCTTCGCCGGCACCAAAAGCAGCCCCAAAAGCATCTAGCAGTGGTGGTGGTAGCTTCTCATTTTAATTCAGTATCGTTTGTTTTTTAAAAAGATCTGGGGGTAAGACTAACTAGTTTCTAATAAATCTGGAGTAGAAAAATGACTAGTGACTAAGACTGATGACTAAACTCAGGTGAAAGACCTGGCAGTGGATCTTCTTCTTCCCTTTTGCAGCGCTGTGAGTTGGCAAGTTCTTCGCCAGAAGAAAAAAGCAGCGAGGACAAGGATGTGGAGGACACTTCGAAAAAAACATCTAGCAAAGGACGAGGTCGTGGGAAAGGGCGTGGAAACAAGCAAAACCAAAAAGAGGAAGGTGAGGAAGTTCAGGAAGAGGTTATGAAAAAACCTGCAAAGAAAGAGAAAAAACGACGAGCAGGAGATGAATATGAAGGATTGTTTGATGATTATCTTCATGATGATGAAAATGATCCTGATGATTTGGGACAAGATGAAGGGGAAGAACCAAAGAAAAAGAAACCCTCGACTAGAAAGACATCTTCCAAAAAGAAGGAGAAGACTGACTCTTTGTTTTATTTCTTTTAGTAAATCTTTTTCTATCCCTGAACTTTTGATAGCAGATTCAAAGAATAGCCTGATTCTAGTCAACATTTGGTCAGAGTCATGTCAGTTTTGCATCAAAGGAAAAGGCTCCTAAGAAGGGCAAGAGTGGAGGGCGAAAGCATGATGATGGTAGCAAGGAACTTGAAGATGACAAGGACACCGTCTTCATGATTGGCTACAACAAGACTAAACCAGCCCCCTTGACATCTGACCGACTTCAGCGAGCCATGAGTTTTGCTTCTGTCTCTGAAGCCCCTGCAACTTGATGAATGCCCAGCAAGTTTTCCTTTTATCCAGCTTTTTTTGTTTAAGTGGTTCCTTTCTTTTTTGTTCCCACTTGTTGTTTTTGTTTGTTTCACTTTGTTCTTTTCTTGAGTTGTTCTGGTCCTCTTTGAGTTTGTTCCTTTTTCTTATTGTCCCCATGTGTTTTTCTTTGTTTTTTTGTTTCAGCTTTTATCGTTACAGTTTTATCTTTATTTGTTACCTGTTGTGTTTCCTGTTTTTTTGTTCCTGCGTTTTCGCTTTTCTTATGTTCTTTTCCAGCAAACTTCTCAAAAAATCAAAAGCAAGGTGAAGGTGATTGGTGAGATTGACAACCGTGGCAATGAGCAGGACAAGGACAACCATGGCAATCAAGACAAGAGTGAGGTTCCAGAGGCTGGGGGGTATCTGACCAAAAAAGTGATTTTTAAACATTTTAAACGGAATAAGATTACTGGTCCATTGGTGAACAAGTGATATTTTTTTTAAACGGAATAAGATTACTGGTCCTGGTCCATTGGTGAACAATTGTTTTTTTTTAAACGGAATATTTTTTGGACTGCAGGAATTGCATGCTGGAGACAAAGTGGTGCAACGCGCTTTGGATAGCTATGTGGTCTTGGCAACTGCTGAATCTCAGGGGCGCATGGAGGTTGAGCATGCCTTTAAGGTTTCCGAAAAGCTTGCAGATGGTACGTTGCTTGGTTCTTCGCTAGCTGATGCCAAGGGCCCGTGTGATAGTGAATCGCTTGGCACAACTCTCGTTTTGGGGGACGAGATCTCCAGCCAGGACAGGGTGACTTTGACATACTTTGACATACTTTGTCAACTTTGACAACTTTGTCAACCGACTTTGATTTTGACATACTTTGATTTTGAAATCATGGTGCCTTAGGATTGGTCTGTTTGGGTTTCCTAGCCCTATTTTTTCAGGAGCTTCCTGAAGAAGTTCAGGAAGAGGGCCCATCTGACAAAAATTTGGAGGCCTGTCCTATTTCCAGATTTCTTTGTCGTTTGAGTCTTGTTGAAATATAGCGGTAGAAAGTAGGTAAAACATTATATTAATAAAAAGAAAGAACAAAAGAAATAGTGGGGATGAAAGGATAGTTTGAGAAGCACAAATTCCCATTTGTTTTAGGGTAATTGCAAAATTGTTTTTCTTAGAAATTGTTTGTTCCTCTTTTTCTGTCCCACCCTGAGGAGCCACCAGTGGCCAACAAGGAGAAAACGAAGGAGTACGCCAAGGTTTCCAAGTTTGTCATTGACCCAACTCCAATTAAGAAATTTCGTCCCAATGCGATTGCTGGTTTTGTAGATGGCTACATTTCCGATGGATTCGATGATGTAGAGGAGGTTCCTACAACAAAGGCTCCTGCAACGGCAAAGTGTGCAGCAAAGGCGAAGGCGAAAAGTTTAGCAAAGGCGAAAGCAATGGCGCAATGTGCTACAAAGGCGTCTGCAAAGGCGAAGTGTTCAGCAAAAGCGAAGGCGAAAAGCGCCGCCAAGGCGAAGTGTTCACCAAAAGCGAAGGCGAAAAGTGGGGCTAAGGCGAAGGCGAAAAGTACACCAAAGGCGAAGGCTTCAGTGAAAGCAAAAGCAAAGTCAGCTATGAAGAAATCAAGGGTTAAGAATGGTTCAGATGTTACTTGCATTTTGATTTTGAAGTGGTTTTGACATAATTTTTACTAGTTGGGGTATAAATGGAGACTTCTCTGAAAAGTAGTGACCCTCCTTTAGATATCTGTGTTTGGTCCAAAATTTTGCCACTCTTCCCAGGCTGGCCAAAAGGAGAACAAGTCCTGCCCGAGGAACTTGATCTACAGCAGGGTCTATAGACAAGAGATGGCAAAGGGCAAAACGAATGAGGAGGCTAGAGCTGGTGCCAGGCTTGAGCTTCTGCGCTTAGGTTACTCTTGTAAGACCAGGAGGGTCGTTGGATAAAGTGACAGCAATGTGGGAGGAGGACGAGGAGAAAAAAAATCAGCCAACAACAAGTAGAACAACAACACTAAGACTGTTAGTAAATAGCTAATTCCTCAAGAGCACTTACTTTTAAAGCTAGCTGTCCATAGATATCTACTTTCCTCATGATCCTCAAGATCCCAATATTTCCCAATTGGACATGGGGCATGACCCCCATCCGATCCGATGTGCCGGCAAAAAAACTGTCCTGGATATGGACTGCGCTGTGCCAAGGCTCATGGCTGCTGAGGGTTTAGGGTTTTTTTGATTCCCATGGATTGGTTTTATCATATGGAAATGATTGATGGTTTATTATATGGAAAGGATTTGATCAAATGACTGTTGAAAAAATATATTATATAAAGTGATCAGCTTTATTGCATCATTTGCTTGAGCCCAACATCCCATCCCAACATGTAAGTCCTGGTTCAATTTGGGTGAAGTCCTGCTTCCCATGAGTGGCCCTTAAAAGTAAACTACAAAATGGCTGCAAGTGGATGTGATATGGGCTCGGTGGTCGACAACATGCTGGAGGTGGTTCATCGACGAAAGTCTTGGAAATGAAAGAACGTGCTTTGATGAGGTATAACAAGCGATACAAGCAGTTACAAGCAGTTTCCGACAAGATCATATGCAAACAAGGAGCGGAAAGTTTAACCTCGAACTATGAAGTCGATTGTGGAAAGACGGTGTAAATTTTGTGGTAGACAAAAATTGAAGCAACAAGTTCATAGGACTTGGATGTTTGAGATCCGCAAATGAACTCAAACCCTGGGTAGGGAATTTTCGTTGTTGAGGAGAGAAGTGTAGTGAATTCGTGGTACGGGTGGATCTTCCATGAGTCGTTGAAAACGCGTGTTGTCGAATCGTTGTTGAGGAAGAGTACTGATTTCTTGTGACATTTGATGGATGTGTTGCCCAAGACTACCCAATACACATAGGATCCATGTACGATTTATTTACCTACATTTGGTTGATTTTGATGCTAAACGTAGGTAAATATACCAGTCCCATGGATCCGTAGTGGGATATGATGACATTCGAAGCAGCCAGAAACGACCGGCGAAGTGGGATCAGAAATCCTAAGTCCAACCACCCTTTGGATGTATGAAAAGCCATGTCAATGTAAAAAAATCGGGATATTTACCAATATCAATATATTAACTGGTGATCGCCAGATTTCTGAAGCATCAAAAGTAATGAAATGTGACTGTTTTGGGCGACCGTTTGGTTCAGGTTTATCAGGCTCTGTTGATGTACCTTTGGCTTCAATTCCTTCACCTTGAAATCCCTTGTTTTGCCTCGAGGTTTGTTGGCTTTGGAACGTTACGTACCAGCCTTCCACGATGTCTTGCAGGTGGGTTTTTGTTGGGATATTTTTTGGGATAATTTTTGGCACGTAGGTACAGTTTGGAGCAGGAAAAGATTGGAATGAATTTGATGTACATGTCGAGTAGTGAATAGCAGTGTCTTATTTCTTTTGGTTATTCTAGTGTATAGGGGTAGTTATGATTACCAAAATTATATTCGGAGTCTTTTTCAATCTTAAGCCTCTATAAGAATTTGTGCTACTCAACCCGTATTTGACATGCCACTGCTCCCATAGTTGAAGATGTGAATCTGAAGGAATGGACTTGTAGATTGCCACTGGGTAGGGATGCGACCCAAGGTAGGATGATAAAATCAATGAGAGAGATGCAATAAAATGGTGCTAGATTGAATGTCACCTTGACTAAAGCAGAAGATTTGGACAAGTGTCATGTAACGCTTGGTATTTTCTGCCATATTTTTTTCCAACCCATTTTTGTTGAACAACTACATGCACATGTTGTCAAAAGAACACAGAAATGATGAAGCAACCAAACATCTTGTTGTGCATTTTGCGATTTTCTAACAAGGTGTATCCAGAAAGTCCACATACCAGACCTTGCCCTTGGTAGGATCGGGAATCCTTGCTCCACGCATCATCCTAAAGACCCTGCTTTTTGTGTTATATACGGTCCTGGCACTTCTGCTCCTGACCCTTTTCTTGTGTTTGTTTAAGGTGATTTTTAACTTTCTACCATGGTAAATCACAAGTAAACCACCATTTGGGAAATATTTTG
>Ga0126337_10001243_pt1 | contig 15099 bp, 9 predicted proteins | sample DipCmetagenome_FD_92527 | JGI IMG/M metagenome (GOLD analysis project Ga0126337, IMG submission 92527) | Coral microbial communities from La Bocana,Puerto Morelos, Mexico - Diploria C A metagenome | ecosystem: Host-associated > Invertebrates > Cnidaria > Coral | place: La Bocana,Puerto Morelos... | reverse complement strand
TGCTGTTGAAGGGCCACTGAGTTAATAAGTTACAATTGTTGTGCTGCAAATATTTTATCTTTAACTTTGCCCAGTAGGAATTGTCATTTAATTCGAGCTGAAATTTGAGTCCTTAATCCACAATATCAACTCCTACTATGAAATACCAAAAGTACCCGGCGCAAACGATCAAAGTAGCCGGTAACTTGCGTCGGGCGCCGGCTACTTTTGAAAACCCTGAGTTTGAGGAAAAGGTGCCAATTAAATGTATGCAACATTCATGAAACATTTTATTCACATAGGCAGCAGCAGTTAATATAAATGTAAATAGAAAGCAAAATGAATTTTGTTTCAGTACCTGGAAGGAACTAATGAACTTTCAACTAAACTTGCAAGCAAACCAAAGGCAATGTCTATTCTTCTGGGATTGTTTTCATTGTAGATGAATGTAACAAAATCAAGTAGAAGTTGTTCTCTTGCTTCCTACAGTGAGGGAAAACAACATACAGCATTTTTTCGACATTTGAGCATAAAATAAAGGTTAGTGTTAACGTTGGCAAGCAAGCATTGTAGGAACTGTCATTTACTTCTGTGGTCTTCTTCATAAGTAATCTTCCATATTTGGCAGCACATCAGTCAAGCAAAGCACATAGTGAGAGTAATCATTTCTCCCCTCTCAAAGTGCTGCAAGTTTTCCTTTGCAGATGGATCAAACTGTCACATGTTACCTATAAGGGGACATTATGTTGTCCCAAGCTCTTACCAGTAGTTTACTCTTTGTTAGCTCTGGTTACAAATGTACATTTCTGACAGTCTTATTTATTTAATAAATTTAATGGCTGGGAATTACTGCCTTTTTTTTTTTTTGCTGCACCCCTTCAGTCCTGTGCCAAAGTCCTTTCAGGGAGAGGACATTTGTTACTTTGGACTGCGTTACTCTGTTACTCTGGACTGGACTTGGTCCCAGGACATTATTCCAGCAACAATGTCTACTTTGCAGTACAGGCAAAGTTGGCACCCTTGACATCGTGTCATGTTCAGAAGCCCCTCATCTGGTGGGTTCATCTAGTTGGTGGGTTTTATCTGAGCCTTGCCAGTACATTCCCTGCCCAAGATTCCCTACTAAATGGTCTTATGTTGTTATCGTGCACCATAATATAAAGTGGAAGTATAGCTATATTGGCATTTTGAAATAATGAGAGATTTTTGCATAATTGTCATATGGTAATTTTTACTCACAATGCAGATCACAAGTGTTGGGACAAGTCAAACTTTTTCCTCTTTCTCCCTACTCACCCTACCAAGTAATATAAATATAATTGTATTTTTCCCTTTCCTTGTGTGTTACACGACCTAACTGTAAAGGCAATAGTAGTTTTGAACATTGCTTAGGGAAAGACTGGGCTCAAGGGATGCACCAATTGGAGAAGAACACAATGTTGCATGGCAGAAACAGGCTAGGTAATTCAAATGGTTAAAAAGCTTTAAAAATCAGCTGTTCCCAGTAACACCAGTCCCAGTAAATAAATGCCAACTTAGTTAAACAGCCCTATCACACAAGATCTCAGTCTGCAATTTGAAGCATGTGACCAAGGACTTTTTTAATCAAACCAGAGTTAACAAAGAAAACTAAAAGTTATGAAAAATATGCATGACTGTAAACTTGCTAGTTACTTGATATCATTTTTTCAAGTTCTGTGTCAGAAATCACTTACCACAGGGACTGTAGCCCAGAAAGGCTTGAAAACCTTTTGGAAAAGATCTTTAATATCTTGATCTTCATCATCTTCATTGTGAACAATCATCCTTGTGAAATAAATACATTAGACATCTGCGTGTTTTGATGTGTTTTTCATTTACTTCTATTTGGCCAAATAAGCCCAGAAAATGTTCAAAATGGATAAATCTCAGTTTCATCTGTACCATATACACTGTACATGCAAGCTCCTAAAAAATCACAAATATTAATTTCCTACCCACAGAATGCAGTTTCCATTGCCTCAACACCCTAAGAGAATAGAAAATAATAACATACAGTATTTACTTTATCATACTTTATCACCAAGTAACATAGTAAATAGCCAGACTCATTGCAGTCCTACAGAAAAACATGTGAGCTGACATTTACAGCCCAGTCCAATGTACCAAAAGCATAGGCCAACATGAAATGAACTACTGTACATGTACATTTCCAATATGATACAAGTAGTTCAGACCAATTTACAAATAAATTTTAATATTACTTCTAACAGCATAGGGTATGACACTCTTAATACTTTTACAATCAAGTTCTTTCTTTACTCTTACATTTTTTACTATTCACTGTTGTGAGTGCAATTCAAATTTTAAAATTAAATGTGCAAATAAGAACATATTGTACATACAATTATTATGAATACACGAAAGATCATATATTTGAACTGCAGAGAAAGATATGAATTTATGATTGATCATAACAGTTATACAGCTTTAATCTCACAACTGCTTAAGTTGTGTGTATAACTGCGATGATCAGTCATAAATTCATGAGAACGTACTGTTACCTTTTTATTGTTTACAACATTGCACGACCTACAATGTACTGTATTCTTTAAGACTGATCAATTGAATATTTGAATTGGTAGTGTTCACGTCCGACATCAAGCTGGTACAGCGTTTTCTATATTTCCCCGATTCCCACTACACGTCAAATTCCCGCGCGTAAAAACAGGCAACTTTTTACTTTTTTGTCAGGGAAAGCGGAAGTTCAACCGCACAAGCTCTGCACGAGGTTTTACAGGCCCACAGTAGCTTCAGCGTACGCACAATCTAGACTCAATCTAAAAACTACTTAGGATTTTCATACCAATGCATCTTCTAGTATGTGCAACAGTTTAGCCTTGTGATTTTCCATAATACTGTATATTTCTTTCATTCCGCCAGACTGTCCGCCATGTTGGAAAACTATCGTACCCAGTTTTACGCGGTTTGTTGCACTTCAAATCAGCGTATTTGAAGTAGAAACCCAGGTACGGTTCAAGATGGCGTCTGGAAGGAAACGTGGGTAAGTGGACTGCATTTCCTTCCATAAACGCTGTAACTATTTGTGCTACTGTGACGTGATGGGCGTTTTGTTCATTTTTTTAGGTTGAAACTTCACTCGATAATCGAAAAACTCTCTGAACAGTGTGAAAGAAAGAGTCCTTTACGCGTAAGTTGAACTCATAAAAATTATTTTATAAGCTTCAGTAGAGGCAACTCGTGCAGAAGCAATACGGTGCCGGTACGGTGTTTATTAATAAAGGATATCTTCTGTTTATTTTGTTTGCTTTCCTAAAAGAGAAAATAATACGATTGCCTGGCGAGTTTAGCAAGTGTGAAGTAAAGAACGCCCCCCAAATTCACACTCGGTTACTGAAGAGCCACTTACAAAATGAATAATTAGCAATTATTCGCCAAAGGCGAAGTGAACATTGGTGAACATTCACCGAGTCGAGCTGGTTAATATTCACCAGTGTTCACTGAGCCTGAGGTGAATAATTGTTTTAGTATGATTTTCAGAGGTGAATATCAAGCACTTCAAAACACATATTTAACAATTATTCGCCGAAGGCGAAGTGAATCTCGGTGAATATTCCCCGAGACGTAGTCGAGGGGAATATTCGCTGAGATTCACTGAGCCTGAGGCGAATAATTGATTTAGTCTAATTTTCAGAGGTGAATATCAAGAACTAAAAAATGAAGAACTAAAAGACGGAAACAAGAAACACCCGCAGTGCTCGCTTGCATACTTGTAAACAAGGTTAACTCATCGTAAATCAGAATTTTACATGTTAGTTTAAGCAATAAAACGGAACAAAACAAACACTAAGAAAAAGACAGATATCTAGTACCTTTGATTAGTCAGTGGCGACTTTTGAACATTTGTGTAAATCCGCTCGAAATGAGTCAAGCAGCTCTAGTCTGAAAAGAACTGAATAATTTTGGGTCAATCATCGGATTGAGTTTCTCATCTGGCCGCATGGGATCTACAAAACCACCGTGTTTACCATCAGTACTAATGCCTTGAGAATCATCTCTTGAAAATATTTTCAGTCCAAAAGCCTTGGCAGACAATTTCCAAAATTCCAACTGTGTTGAATACTCCGGATTTGGAGTGATTTCTTTAGAATGAACAAAAATTTCATCCAGAAAATGCTGCCATGTTTATTTGCCTGGATGGCAAAGGTGGTGTGGCTGAGTAACCGAGCCCTGAAAAATGCTATATTCACCTCCTAGCGAAGTGAATATAGCGTCACAAACCAGAGTATTTCCACCAATCAAAATGTTCCATTCTTATATTCACCTCTGGAAATTAGACTAAGCAGCCATAGTTGTAACAATAACCTTACATGAACAATGAATGTGAATAATTTTAACTGACCTGCTGCTGGTAAACCACTGTGCAATTCTGCAATTCTTAAATGCCTTGAATAGGAGTTCTTGAAAAGATTTTCAGTGTAAGAGTGGCAGCAGCCATATTGAAAATGTTCCGTGTTTTCAAATATCCCAGACTTGGAGTTATGTCTTCCAAATAAACCAAAATTTGATTTAGCAACTGTTTGCCATGTTTACTTGCTGAGATTGTAAAGGAGGTGAGCTTAGTAATTATGCTCAGAAATGCTATATTCACTGTCTAGCTCAGTAAATACATTTACTAACATATGTTACGTTAACTAACTAACATATAGTGTCACAAGTCAAGCTTTTTAACTAACCATTTCAGTGGTTGTTAAAAGTCTGAAAGGGAAATGGCACTCATGAAGAGAAAGCTTTCTCTGAAAGGAGTTAAGATTTTGCAAGCAGCCAGAGAAAAGCAACATTTTAACAACAGCAATTTTCAAAAATCCTATAGGTATAAAAACAAATACAAACCTTTCCAAACACTGCAGATACATTCTCTCTCTGGGGCTGTACAGTACCGCTCAAAAGTAAGAACTAAAGTGTAATATGAAGTGGTCTTCTGATTTTGGAAATTTATACAATAATAATTAATAATGATAATAATAATAATAATAATAATAATAATAATAATAATATTAATAATAATAATTGTCTCCATGGGCAAATGTCCTGGAGTATTTTAATACCAAATGTAGGGTAGAATCAGTATCATAGGAATAAATGTTTATTTTTTTTAACCTGTTTTAATCTAATATTGGGATTTTATACACAGTCTGGATTACTATTTTTTCCACTGCTAATTTAGAATATATCTAGTCCAAGTGTGCAAGTATTTTCAGCGTGGTTAAATAACATAAATGTAGTGCAAAACTTTCTTAAAATAACATTTGTAATGTATTGCTACATATTTCTATATTTCAGGATGATGAAGGTGAAGATGTCCATCTGAGTTCAGAGCTTTGTAATGTAAAAAGGTGCAGTAATTTTTAAATTTCATTTCTTTTTTCTTGTGCACTTACCATATTTCCTTGGTCAAGTGCTTAGCTTTACTCAAATATCAAATTTAAACCCACTTCTCCTCTGAAAAGTTGTCAGATTGAGTTTATGAACTAAGGAACGGAGGTAGAGATACTCGCTGATTCCCTACTGTAGGTCAAATTGTGAGATATACAAATACATTAGTTAGTATTGGCCTGTTATAAGACACGGGGATGCGGTTTCATTTGTAAGATGCGGTTTTATTTGTAACCGCATCACTTTTGATTACACGGCGCTGATCAAGACCTCAACTGAACCAGGTCGTGTTTTGTTTACAATGGTTTGATAGATTTTGGCTTTGTCAAATGACAAGACAACAGAATAATAGCTTTGCCGTTCAAAACATTTCGCTACCTTCATTCTGGGACATTCAAAGGAGTGACAAGTTACAACTTTAGATGATAACTTTTCACTGCGACCAAATGTAAACAATCGTAATCGCCTTAATTGATAGTGTTGTTGGTAAGTTAAATTGTATTGAATGGTATGGAAATCAAGGATTTGAAAGGTTAATAAAGTTATAGAATACAAAATATTAATACTACGAACAATTTACAGGGTTGTAGCCTCCGAAAAAAACAAAAGGAATCCATCGGCATTTGATGGGCTGTTGTGACTCTTATTTGCACAAGGGCGCCTTTGTAGATTCTTTGTCGCTGATAAGAGAAAAAACTATCGCCCACTATATCCTCAAGAGACAACTCTGGCATTTCGAGCGGATGACTGTAGCCGTCCGAATGGGTGAAGCTTTTCTCTGAACAGATACTGAGCTGTTTGAGCGAACGAGCGAATCACGTTTGTTTTTTTCTTGAATGGCCTAACGTATGACTCAAGCCGTTTGAACGGATCGAAAGAGTTTTTGAACGGTGAACTGAGCCGTTCAAATGGTTGCTAATTTTTTCTGAGCGGATGACCAAAGCCATTTGAACGGATGCAATTTTTTTCTGAACAGCTGAAGAAATCTAACATGTTAATTACTTAAAGTGTTTGAAGAATTGGGTTTGTGGTGCAATGGACCAGTGCATACTGTAGTTTGGTCTAGAGTAATGCTGAGCCTTTAAATTAAGTCCAGTTATTTAAATATAGTGGCACTTGACTCTGTTTTAGAGCACAAAGCTGCTGAGATTAGTGCTCTTTCCCCTGGATGGGATGCAATTGAAATTTATTTAGCTTTCAGTACAATGTAGGTTTGTAATGATCCCATCCCATTATTTTCTCTTCTTGTTTGAGACATACATGTACTGTTCTATTAGTACCTGAAAACCAATAGCCTAAAAAATACAAATTCAGTTGCCTCAGTCTATATGGAAGGTCTTTACTGCTAGCTTCTCTCAACATCATTTTTTTCTTTACTTGAATAGAAAACAAAGGAAAGGAAATGGAGTTAAGAGAGTTTTCAAAGAACCGTCGTCAAGATCAGATTCTGAAGAAGGATCGTCAGATGAAGAGATCCCTGTCTTTCAGTATGAAGTCCAAAATAACAAGGACCTTGAAAAAGAGTCGGAGGAGAAAGCAAGTGCATGCCACACCATAAGAAGAGCAATGCTATACCCCAGAGCAGCAAAGACAAATGCATGGAGGAAGCAAACCATAAAACAACAACAAAAGTCTGAGACTAAAACTTTGGATAACAAAAATAAGAAAGAGATTAAGAGAAGAAAGGGGAAATCAAGTGTAAATTCATCAAAAGTAATTGAAGAAAGCTGTGGTAAAGGGGCAGATGAAGACTTGGCCATTGATGTTGAGGCATTTGTACACCATGGACCTGTTATGGAAGATATAGATCAAGCTTCTGCATCATTTCCGTGTCCATTCTGCTCTGCATTATGCAGAGATAACCAAGATGTCACACAGCACATTAAAGACTGCCATGACTCAGGTGAGATAAAATAATGTTTCCTATTAACAGTTTGATAGGGGTTTTCTTTGGAGGGACTGCAACACCAATAAGCCACATATTGCAGTATTTTTCTTGCAGAATACCAGTTATATTAGAAAGCTGCATGTCATCTCAGGGGGGGAAGGGGGTATACACCCCCTTCACCCTCTCCCTGTTGAAACGAACTTGTTGAAAAGAAAAAATGTTCCTCCAGGTGGTTGAATAAGGCAGGCAAAATAGTCTTCACAACTGGTTAATCTGCTGGTGCCCAGCTCTTAATGAAACTAAGCTGCCAGTTTCCTTGAGTAATAGTCAGTAAGGAGCAACTATTGAATTCAACAGAAACCAAGAACAAGTGTTGTTATATTGTGGCTGATCTATTAAACATGAAATTTTATTGGTTATATGGTACTTTAAAGTAGTCTTTGGCAGTGTTGCATCAAAATGGCATGCCATCTTTCAATCAGCAGAAGGCCCTTGCTTACACGCAGACAATCAGATTTTCTCAAAAATGTCTTCCAACAGACGCTGCGAGACTGTGTTATGCTATAAAAAAGGCTCTTGGTTGTGCAGCAGTCACAGATGTCAGGATTTGTCACTTGCTGAATCATTTGACTTGTCCTGAAGTGTAACTGAAAACACTTATATTGGTGGTTTCTAAATTTTTAGAGGTTTCAGTTACATCTTAAGATTGTCCTTTTTTTCCCACAGAGTCAAGAATTGGTTTGACTTTGTGAGAGTTTCCAGTTCCCGGTATCAAAAAGGAATTGAGGAAATACACTGTACATGTAGTTGTAAAGGTTCATTTGAAAAAGAACCATGGGAAACAATGTTTTAATCTGTTTTTGGAACATTTAAGAAGTTGCGTTTCAAGAAATAGGATTCCTCTGTTGCTCAGGGTGCAGTGTTACTAAGGGTGCATATACATTCAGGATTTCATGGTTTAAAATTTACGTGTGACTTGAAAAATGTTGATCATTATGTATTTACTTACCTGTCATGTAATAAAGAGAAGAAAGATTGTTAACTGAGGGTCCACAATAGGTTTGGCAGGATGCAGATTTGGCATTTTTTGGCCGAGATATTCTGAAAACTTTGAAAGAGACTGTTATGTTCTTGAATGAACAGTCTTTTTCACTGATATATGAGGTCCTGTTAGGGGGGTATAGATGTCCCCCATCTGAATTTCAAACTTTGTCATGTCGCCATTTTGGAAGGTTCTGATGTCGCTGTAGCAATTTAGCCAATGCTGTGAAGAAGTTTTTAAACATAAGGATGTCTCTGGAAATTGTGTTTTTAATAATTACATGTAGGGCTGTATTAAAATGGCTACGGCTAGCACTAATATACAAAATTTGCTGTCCCTTCCAAATTTTTTCCTGTCGCTTTCGCAGATTGCAGCCGTAATCTAGTTGCTTGTGGTCATTTCATTTCCCTGATGTCGCTGTTTCAACGCCATGTCGCTCGTCGAAATTTACCCTATCAGGGCCTCATATATGGACAAAAGAAAACAAAATAGTAAACCAATACTGAAAGAAACATCTCAATTATTTGTGCTTGCTAATTATCTGCTACCCGTTGAATACTTAAGTGATCTTACTTTATTTGTTTACTGTCAGAATGTGCTGTTGTGGATCACAGCGAACAAGATGAAGAGACTTCCTCAGATTCACCCACAGATGTTACCGACAGTGATGAAGACTTTACACCCAACAAGAGAACAACGCCTAAACAAAAGGGCAGACATGCTACTAAGTCACAAACCTCTCAAAATGAAAATGTAAGTATTTACTCTGTACTGTAAACAATCTGTCAATTTGTCTGACATAGGGAGTCCATTATAACTAGGAATCTTTGATGAAGAAAGCTCTAACTTATGCTTTAAGTAAAGAAACATGGACTTCAAACTTCTAAAACAGTTTAACCTGAGTGCCAGCTTTTGATTTGGAACAAACCTCTCAAAATGAAAATGTAAGTATTTACTCTGTACTGTAAACAATCTGTCAATTTGTCTGACATAGGGAGCCCATTATAACTAGGAATCTTTGATGAAGAAAGCTCTAACTTATGCTTTAAGTAAAGAAACATGGACTTCAAACTTCTGAAACAGTTTAACCTGAGTGCCAACTTTTGATTTGGAACAAACTGATTTTTAGCTAAAATTCCTTTCAATAATAAAGCTCAGGATTAGAGGTACATGTATTTACAGCTTCATCACAATGTACACTTTCCATTTACCTGTTCACAGAGCACTGAAACTTATTACCTTTTTTAGGCAGCTGCTGAAGTTTCTGAGGGAGAACTTTGCATAGATGTGGAAAATGTAATGGGCACAGAGTCTGGTGTAAGTGACATTGATAATCCATCAGCAAACCTGGTGTCAACATTCTTATGTGTAACTTGCAATGTACATTTCAAGACGAAGAATGACCTCACAGCTCACATCCCTGAGTGTAGCAAACAAGGTTTGTGTTACATAATTGGAATGTTGCTTTTCATGCAAGTAATCTGATTATGGTATTAATTGATCAGAAATTGTTTTTCAATATTACAGCAATTTTGATTTGAGTGTCAAAAGTAATTTGTGTTTGCTTTGGTTTTGTATTTTTACGCAGTTACAAAATCTTGTGTCATTAAGTTATTATTTTTTCCGTTTTTTATTCATTCATTAATTTTTTTCACTTAGTTATTTGCGCAGTGACAATTTTTACATAGATTTTGGCACAATGAGCACCAGCAGGCCCAGCTTTTTTCTTTAAAGTTCATGTATTGTGTCTGGGGTGACATTCAGTGCTGTGATTGCGCATTGTGTTTTCAGGGAGCAGTAAAGTGTCATCCAGTAAGTTCAGATGTGTCTGTCAGGCTTGTGGAATGAGATTTTACCAGTGGACTGAACTAAGGAAACACTTTGATGAGAAACCAGGTACATGCAATGTTGTCGGAGAAAACTTCAACAAATTATGTGATTCTTAAAGGATGCAATATCGTGACTAAAACATTGAATTGTTCACAAAAAACTTTTAGGAAATTTCAGAGATTTCTCAACGTGTGCAGACAAAGAAATGAGTTGGATAAAAGCTTCTGTTTTTGTACTCACCCTCTAGAAAAGACTAATTTCGACCGAATAGCTGTCCGATGGAATGGTGCTTTGCAGTGGCCACATGACTGCTGGAAATTGCCGTCCAAGAAATGGAAATTGCCGGAAATTGCCGACTGCTGAAAATTGCCGTCCAAGATGTAGTCTGTCAACAGATGTTTATTTTTGGCTACGATATATTTTTTTTTTTGCTTCGAGCGCGCAAGCGTGGACCATTTGTTTTTCTCCAGCCCCACCCTCCTGTGTTTTGGCTCGTTCACATCCCACGTTAGGGGTTAATGTTTCGATAAGCTTTTGATCTCGACGAACACAGCACAAAATAGAGGGTCTGAGGACAGACTAGCGAGGATGAGGGACTGGTATGACGCTGGACTGTTTGTTTTCATATGATCGCCAGCAGTCATGTGGCCACTGCAAAGCACCATTCCATCGGACAGCTATTCGGTCGAAATTAGTCTTTTCTAGAGGGTGAGTACAGAGAAGTTAAAACGGCGAGAGAAAAGAAAAAACCAGTGAAGACCGCGGTGCTCCTTGCTCGTTAACCCCCCCTATCCCAGCCTATTTTTTTCCTGGTGCCGTTTTCGCGCTGCTTACCAATGCAAAGAACAAGCTAGGTCGAAATATTTTTGAAAACAAGTTTCCTCAACTGCCATAACATTTGTTGTGAACCAGAATTCCAAACGATGGCCGAGTTCCACCTGGACAAGAATCTAAAAGCATTTCTTGCTATTTTAAAGAGCAGATTAGCTCCTACAGTGTATTAGTTTTATCTCAACAAGTAAGTCAAGTGAGCGGTATGAATGTCTTTACCTGTTCACAGATTGTCGCAAGATGTACCAGTGTGATCAGTGTGGCCAGATTTGTCTTACAACAAGTTTTCTTAGGAAACACAAGCGACTTCATTCAGATGAAAGGCCGCACAAATGTTCTGTATGTGATGCGGCGTTTAAAGACAAGGCCTATCTTAAGAGGCACGGTGTTAAACACACCGGAATCAAGGAGTTCAAATGTGATCTGTGTGACAAGCTATTTTCTCATCAACGTGAGTATAATAAAAAGGAAATATTTGCGTTTTTAGTGTGCGACGTTCCTTTGTGCTAAACGTACCTGGAGATTGGAGATTGTGACTAGGCATGTAACAAAGTGCACAGGCCTGTTTCTTGTCCAACAGTTCATTTTTTCAGACGATTTGATAGTCAAGAACATTATACACTGTTAGAATCTACTTTATAGATGTATTCCTTTATATTTTGGAAGCTCATTTGCTGTGGCCGCTGCACTGAGCATGTTGTGACAATGAACAAAGTTATAGTCAAGTCAACAAAAACTACAAAATAGATCGTTTACTGAGGAAAATACCAAAAAAGGGAACAAGTATCTTAAAGATTAGAGAATCAAAAAAAAGTACCGAGCTGAGTAATCCAGCTAAAGACCAAATTAACAAATTACACTCCTTTACATTTTAGGTTAAAAATGAAGAACAATTTAAGCAAACGAAGTAACCTGATATCATATCTTTTAAAAGTTGAGCCGATACTCATCGTAGACTATTAGAATTTTTGCTTTGAAACCTGAGTACGTGTAATGTTTTCTGGGGCTCGTCATGAAATATTTTTGTGAAGGTTCCATAACGAGCGTAAAAGACGGGCCAAGGTGTGCGTGGGTGCATGCAACCTCGTTCCCAGGGTCCTCTCTCTTCCTTCCCTGAGGTGTAATTTTTCCCAAGGAGCGCGGTTAGGGAGCACGCGCATTGCTTAACCAATTGTTTCCAACCGTCATGATAGGCACCCTGAGGGAACACAGAAGACGGCACACTGGTGAGAGACCGTACAAGTGTAAATACTGTGAAGCAACGTTTATTAACAACAGTAGCCTGAAGACACACACCGCCAAACACACAGGGATCCTTCCTTACAAGTGTCAAGCTTGTGGCAAGCTGTTTGCAAAGTCCTACGGCCTCAAAATGCATTCACTTTCCCACTCCAACGAAAAACCTTTTGTCTGTGAGGTAATAATTTTCTTGTGTGTCGCTTCCCGTTATTTGTTCATCCATTTATTCATTTACTATATTTTTTCACACTCTTTCCGTCTCGTATGTTGTTCCAAAGACGTCAAGTTCTTTCCTCGAATAATAGATTGTCATTGAGTAATGTAAATTTTTGAACGAAATGAAGACAGCGGTGTGCACATCTCGCTTTACCACGACTCAGTATTGATTAAGAAAATTTCTTTTTGTTCCCGAACGAACAATCATATCTGACGTCATATTAGATGAACCGCCTTGTGATCATGTGACATCGTGACGGTATTTGATCAAACGCTTTGATTGTTGCACTGGTTAAAGTTAAGAACATTTTCCATCACGCAAAATCTGGATGGTCTTTGCCGTATCAATCGATTTCATTCGACATTTTACACGGCTAACAATTTTGGATCGTTTAGCGGATCCATCTAACACGATGCAGCATGCAAATGTTTCATCGTTCAGCCTTGCAGGGGGCTTTTCCTTAGCCCTCTAGTGTTCTTTACTTTCTTAAACTGTTGTTTTGAATTTGGTTTTCTTCGCCGTTTGAAGATGGCATCAGAGTCGATGGCTTCAAAAAGCGTACCTTAGTCTCAGATGTTATTGAACAGCGACCTGTTTGCAGGTTGACGAGATACTACTTAGTAAAGAAAGCCACTTCAATTATTGAAGAAGACAGTAAAAACCTTAGTAAATAAGTTATTTGAGTTGACAGCCTTGACCTAGGGAAGGGGGAATTAGTTGAATAGGAGCCCCTTTTACTGATTTTTTTTTCATTCTTTTCCTTTTTGTCCTTTGTTGTAGGTCTGTGGTAAAGGTTTTAAGCGGCCAGATCACTTTAAGCAACACAAGATCATTCATTCTGATGACAAACCTTTTAAGTGTGACACGTGCCACAGGACATTCAACCAAAGAGTGTGCCTTAGGAAACACCTTCCTTGCAAAGAGCACGAAAGGCAAGAGAAAAAACTGCAGAATTCTCTTGCAAAACAGAATCGAACTCAAAACAAACCCAAGCGATTGAAAAAATCTTCCACAAATACTCCTCGGAAATCAGAGAATCACGAAGATATTTCACAAGCCGATTGCGCCAGTCCAGCAGTGAATGATACGGCCACAGATCGCTGCGAAGTTTCAAACGATTTTAGTCTACCTTCACCCGTTGAAACAAGCGACAATTCCTTGTTAGCAGGTTGTTATTCCCCTCCATCATTTGTACGGCCCATGGTTAAGTTAGAGGACAATGCGTATTACTCTGAACACGAAGACACCCACCCGGATTATCACCAACACGACAGAGATTTCTCACCGCAGCACTTGACGGACCGAACTGAAACAAGTTTGCTTCCAGCATCATTCGTCCCTGCCATCTTCGGTGTCGAGGAACCACTTTCACTCGACACCCTACCCCCGCTTTCTTCGCATCATACGCATACTTTATCTGAAAGACCGCTGAGTCATGACAATGCCACTGACCTAGGCTCTGTGTTCCTAAGCAGCCCTATGGACTCGGAGAACCTCAGTTCCATCGTTGAAGAAACAAACTCATTTTTTGATCATGATTGAATTCGTTGATTTTCACTTTTAAGGGAGGCTGTCACGGTTCGGCGCATGTCTATGTTATTTATTCTCTTTTGCACGCTTTTTCAGTTTTCCTTCAGACCCAGTTTTTTATTGTTTATAAACCAATCGGAATTTAAAATCATCCACCGCAGAATAAATCGTATAGGTCAAAACTAAAATCAGCGGTCGATAGCCACTGAAATATTCTGAGAATTTTGGTCATTCGTCATTTTGCCGCGACTAACTACAGCACGTGATTACCGACCTACGTCGGAGTGGGTTTTTTAAAGCGATAACGTTTATGAGAAGCGAACAAAAGTATTTTGATTTAGAGACGTTCACCGAACCGTGAAAGATTTCCTAGTTCTGATCAAGTCTTTTACTCCCTATAATTATTTCACTTTGAAAACTTATTTAATTTAAATGATTTAAATCCCGGTTTCCCCATGGTACCTGATGTATTTATTTATTTAAACACGGGTGGTGATTGTATTTACCTTTGTAAAATTCCAGTCGTTACTGTTGTGCCTCCCAGACTTTCTTAAAATAAGTCAAAAAATAATCCTTGTCATCAGGTGAATGTCGTGGTTCTCAAACCATCCAAGCTTTATTAAAAATATAACAAACAGCGGTGATAAATGGTTGATTTTTTTGGTATATTTGGATTAATGAAGCTTTTTCTCAAATGATAAGTGAAATTTTTAGAAATAGGAAATTTTGAACATTTGATGTTGTTTAAATTTAGAATTTGAAGTTAAAAATTGACAGATGTACTACACCGAATAGTTGTCCACCAACCTGGGTTGTCCTTTCAGGGGCGTTAAACCGTCTGGTGGTGTTCCGAAACTTTTTTCCTTTTAAACCCTCTTTAAACTTAAAAAACGTAAAATTTCACTTAAATTCACTTGTGCTCCCGCCTTAGTGGCCCGGCGAAGTGTGGACGGAAAATATTTGATGCGGTGTGAAAGAACAGCCTTGTATGTACGTGGTCTAAATCAGGGGCGGATCTACGGAAAGTGGTGCGCACCCCCCCCCCCCCCCCCCCCCCCCCCCCCCCCCCTCCCCTCTCCTCTCTTTTTTTTTTTTTTTTTTTTCCTT
>Ga0126337_10001239_pt1 | contig 15118 bp, 8 predicted proteins | sample DipCmetagenome_FD_92527 | JGI IMG/M metagenome (GOLD analysis project Ga0126337, IMG submission 92527) | Coral microbial communities from La Bocana,Puerto Morelos, Mexico - Diploria C A metagenome | ecosystem: Host-associated > Invertebrates > Cnidaria > Coral | place: La Bocana,Puerto Morelos... | reverse complement strand
TAAAATAGTTTTGCTATAGGCATTTTTGAGTAAGCGTAACACGTGACTGTTTAAATCAAAGTTCTGTAATATACTATAGAAAAACTGTGTTTGCTTGAATTTGTCTCATGTCTTGCTGGCATCATTTTTCACATTTTTGTCATTAACATACGACGTAAAGAGGGCAGCACACGAGACTCGAATTGACTACAAACATTTGAAAAGCTTGTCAACTTGGTAACTGGAGGAATATTTGGTTCTTTGGGTGTAATATTCGAGGAGAAATTAGCCTTCAGAAACCATTTTTTTTTGTAAAATTTTGAGATTTAAATCCATCTTGCGCACGGAAAGTATTCAATGCATCGGGCTCTAATTACTTGAGCCGGTCAATCTTGCTGAGACCTTCCAATATTCCGAATTAGTGTTTTTCTAGCTCCAACAGAAGCTGTATCGCTTATGGTAATGAGGCAAACTTTGCACTGCTTACAATGCCAGCTAGCTGAACTAAATATTCTTAATTCCATATCTTTAACAGCTTTAAAGATACACATCAGTGGAGCCACACAATATTACCTGGAGAGGATTGGCGGGTATATCATGAAGGAGCGTGGAGCTATTGATATCAAGGTGTGTGAGAAACTTTGACTGAGGGATGTCAGTCGCTGTCAGTTGTATAATGGTTCCAAAATGTTTCCACGCCATTGGCCTCATATGTTTAGTGCGCTCGACTCCGAATCCAAAGGTCTGAGCTCAAGTCCTAGCGGTGGGGCATTGTGCTGTGTTCTTGGGCAACGCACTTAACTCTCTCCACCCAGGTGTATAAATGGGTATCGCCGAATTCAATGCTGTGGTAACCCTGCGACGGACTAGCATCCCGTTCAGGGGGGAGTAGAAATACTCCTAGTCGCTTCATGCTACAGAAATTGGGATAAACTTCAGCGTGATGTCCCACTTGGCTCGTATACAGACTTAACCTTGCCTCACTTTAAGTATTGCTACAGATCATTTTTCTCAGTCTAGTTCCAAATCTCTAATATCTACGATATTTGGTTCTCAAAAAAATTATAACGATCACTTTTGAAAATGTATGTAGACTTGCATACGAAACGTCAAGTTCTCCATTAAAATGCGTTGGAATACAATGTCACCGCTTGCATTCTATTTTTACCTTACCCTACCTCCACGCCACTGACAGTATCTGTGAATTTTTAATGCTTGAAATCAGTATAATCAGACAAATTTACAAGTTTTCGTGCTTTTTTTTGCTCTCTAGGGTAAAGGGACATTAGTGACATATTGGCTGCATGGAAAGATCGCTACGGATCATTCGTCAAAAGCCCTCACAAAAACCCTGTCAGGGAGTACTAGTGTGGATTATTCGTCATCGGGAGTAGTGGTGGAACTGGATGGAGCAAATTATGACAAAAGTGCAGACCGATAAGAATAAAATAAATAGCATCTATGGGTGATTTTTAAACATGATACATTTTATGCTGGTTTGCGCAGCTAATACGAGTAAATATAGATCATGACGATGGATAGATCATAAAAAAACGTAATTTGAGAGCGTAGGAGTTACCCTCTCACGCAGTGTCGCGCGTCCAAGCGACGTAGCGCGCCCGGTTTGAACTTTGAGTATGTTAACTACTATATCAAATAAATGATTATAGAGCTGGCTATCGCACTATAACAACAATTGTCGAAAATTAAAATTGCTTCTTGTTAATTTCTTTCTTTCTTAGTTTCCAGAACCAAACCGCTGAAAAACCACTGCGATTACCATATTCTATTGCCATAACAAGTTACGGAACAGAATTTTCGCATGAGTGATCATACAAAAATTAAAATTTAAAACATTCGCAGACACTATTTTATTTTTTTATATGTTTAACCAGCTACTGACCAAATTTTAGAGCGAACGAACAAATTCTCTTGGAGTCACGCCATTAGCTTTCAAAAGGCGATTGAAACGCTTCAAAAATTCAGTTTATTTCAGAATACTTGGTATAGTTTGATATCCAGCTCTACATAAGTTTTATGCCCCTTGCTCGCTTGCCAACAAACCACGTACAGTAGGGGTGAGCTTGTTGGTAGAACTGAACGAACATCATGATTTGCCGTAATTTGGCCACTCAGTTGAGTGGCCGTTTATTGATAGTAGCAATCAATTACACATTGTAAGTACCGGATGCGCCCCAATAAAATGGGGCGCAGGCTGCATAAAATAATTTATTCCCCTTGGTAATAAGTAACATTCAATTTGATATAGGGTCTTAAGTATTTACAGTTTACCCGACGTATCTAATCGAACGTTCGGTAATCGAACCCCATCGAATATTAAAGTTCGTTACTGACCGAAATAATGCATTTCGGTATTTTCGCTCGAACATTGACTTTCAGTTTGATATTTGAACGTTTTTCTATTAATCCCATACGATAAAGGTTGAATTTGTTGATTTTGTTCGATTGGTTCGATTATCGAACTCACAGGAAAATAATTGTTCGATTTTGTTCGATTACCGAACTTATCGAACTATTGGTGTTCGATTGAGTTCGAATGAATTTTGGTTCGATTTTGTGCGATTAGATACGCCGTGAGTTTAAACCGGACGAGGCGCCTCTGAAGGTACACGGTAACCTTAAGTAAAGTAAAATTCATTTTCTACTAGGCATTGTCCTCACTGTTCTTAAGAATATACCCGTCCCCTCCTATTCTTCAACAGAAAAATTTCAGGCTTAGTACATTTGATCATGAACAATGCAACGCGTATTTGGCTGATATAGGAGTGACATTTTTTTTCGTTCAGTTAACTTTCGGCAAAGCTCACCACTGAATCTTACCCATTGTTGGTCCGTGTGTTCTTGGGTTATTATCAAGAATGATTAATTATGTTGGGGCGGGGTGTTGCTTGTCTTTCTTGAACTCCTATTAAGAGGTTTTCTTAGATTGGAAATACCCGTGATTAATTTTATCGTATTCACGTAATTAATTATATCTTAACAGATCCTGCGTGCAATCGGCTGATTTTTCATGTTGATATATAATTATTTATGATTTCGTTTAAAATATGCTTATTTATATTATAGGACGTTCGCCCGGACGTTTTCTACACTACATCATTTTATCACTCGCGCTACTACGTTGATTTAATGTTGGTTGAGGCCCAAAAAAACTGGAGGATCGCATACGTTGTTTTTGAGATAAAACCGATGGAAAGATACTTTGATTTTGAAATATTGGTCGTCAAAACTCATTAAGGGCTCCGTGGATTTTACTTTGTTGGATTTCTATATCCATCTTTAAACAGATAAATCGATAGGGGCACTGTGTCTATCTATTTATCTGTGTTTGATAGAGACACTGTCTCTATCGATTTATCTGTTCAAAGATAAATGATTTATCTTGGTCAAATTCGTCATTCTGTGGTGTAGTTGTCATGAGCCCTCCCTGCAATTAATGTCAAATCGCTGTACATGATATCAACATGACATGGTGGAGGACACCGTATAACATTCCAACGTGAATTGAGTGCGCAGTCGAACGATGTGCTCAAACAACAATTGAGCGAGAACGTCCTTGATCTAAATATATATTTCCTTTTCGTTATGTATTTAATATTTAATTGGCACTACTGTGATTAGGCACTATTGTGGTTAGTGAAATGTAACAGCCAATATTTGAGCTCTGATTAATGTATATAAATAATAATATTAATACAATAATATTAATGCAACATAAAAAGGTATCGATATATCACAGAAATTATTTTTCTTTTAGTAAATAAACGTGCAACGATGTTCCTAATAAAAAGTGCTCGTCATGATTGAGAATTCCTCAAAAGGGGCAGTCCAGACAGTCCACACTGCTGAAAACTGCGTTCACGTGTTGTTCACGTGTTGTATAGATAAAGTCTTTTTCCAAATCAATATTTCAACCTCCATTATTTCCAGATTCAGGAACAATGAATATTTTTTTAGGAAAACGCTAATAAAATAATCATGTTTTTTTTAAATAGACGATTGGAGTATTGACTTAAAATAAACCGCAGAAAACGCAGCTGAAATGTTACTTACATAACTAGGATATCACTCCGTGCTCCCGTAGATTTCTCAGACATTATAATGTAGAGAATCAGGTCGAAATGGTTGTCAGTGAAGCTGTGTCAAAAATAACTTCTCGATCGATCTGACACACTCATCGTTTCGAGAATGTATAACGCAACCATCGAAATTTAATCGTTTCTCGGTCTGACTCTTCTTGACTACAATAATTTTTTTATTCTCCTGCGAAAATCCGTGCTAGTTACAGAATAGATCACGGGGTTCGCCGAAGAATTTAACATGACAAATACTGCAACAACATAAAGAAGATTTTTGTAGTAGTTTTGTGTCGCAATCGTCGTCCAAGCTACAACAGTAATGCGTAAAATGCTCAAAGGTAACATCGTTATCGCAAAAACCACGACAATTGGTGTTAGAATTTTTGTCGCTCGTTTGTTTTGACGGAGGCGAATATTTTTGCTCGTCAGAGAACAACGGTTTCTATCATCTGCTTCGTCATTTCCTCGTTTCAGAGCTTTGAGGAGTGCATTGCTACGATGTATGGTGCGTGATATCGCGAGATATGTCCAAGAAATGATTACAAGTGGCACAATGTACGAGAATATTGCCAAAACAGCTATGTAGGTTCGCGCCAATACCAACTCGCGGTCCCACTCAGGCCAAACAGGATCACAGCTTCTGCCTCCTTTAGGGAGCTCGCGATATTCAACCACAAAATACAATGGGAAGGAAAAGATAAAAAACGATGCCAACCACAGACAGCTAGAAATCACATTCCTTTTCAGTAAAGTCTTTCCAAGTCTGTTTTGAAGATGTCTCCTCGGAGCTGTCATTTTCCGGTATCGCTCTGTGGCAATGGCTGCAATACACCACACGGACGCACCATGGAATACATCGGGGATGGGATATAGGAAGCGGCAGACAAACCCGCCAAAAGGCCAGCCCAAAGGCGCTCTCTCTCTGACAGCTACGAGCGGGAATGACAATAACAATATTCCCAGGTCCGCAATGGCTAAGTTTTGAATATAGAAGTCTGTTGTTGATATCTTGCTTCTGAGTTTTCTTAAAACAATGAGCACCAAAGCATTACCAACTATTCCAAATAACGCGATTATAACCTGGAATCCTAGTTTTAACTCATCGACAAGAGAAGAATCCGAGTTCGAGACTGAGTTATTCGTTAGAGAAATGTTCGCACTGAAAGTGGATAGATTTAAGGTTGATGTTGAATTTCCGCAATCATGGCGACCTGTGGAATTTTCCATTACGTTTCAACAACTAATAATTCTGTATCCTCCTTAAACAAAAACAACCGGTTTTTTAACTCGTCCCAACCTGTTGGTTGTAAATTTCATGTACTGCTAAAGTCGTAGTTTCCTGAGACTAAATTTTGCAGTAGGTTTAGTTGTTTCTAGGTTAACGGCTAGCTAATCCAAGCTTTCACTTTTGAAGTAATCTCTAAAGCGGCTTTTCCAACGTGAAGACTTCAAATTGAAGACCGGAAAGCTTGGTTGATTACACTTGGCTTCGTAGAACAATTTTAAAGCTCTGTGTCTACCTTCTTTAAATCCGATTGATAGAACAGCTGCGATAAATAAGACGTTGAGTGAGATTGGCCACGAGTAATATAATTAGTGGTTTCAAAAAGCATTTCGCCAACTTGATATCTATTCAATCTCGATCATCAATTACCCCCCTCCCTCAGTCCAAGCAAATGAGTTATACTGAAATGAGAAACTGATTCAAAATATGGTGATTTTCGTGACAACATCTAAACAGTGGGATTGTTAATGTCATGAAAAATTTATCCGAGGAAACTGATTGCCAACCAACAATTCACTTCTGATCATAATCCATTAATTTTTAAACTGATAAATATCCTGTCTGTGCGAGTAAAAATTTTAACCTTAAAATGCGAAAAAAAAAATCCTTTTAATAATATACTGACATTTGTGTCGGCTCAGAAAGTAAGTAAAAAAAAATTATTCGCAGATTCTCCTGTGATGCTTAAATCTAAAAACTACTATGCACTACATGAATTTCATTCTTTAAGAGATTCATGCAACCATCCGACAAATTTTATCTTCTTTTGAATTCAGAATCAGAAGATAAGACTTGACAGACTCAACAAACAGCAAAATTAAAAATTTGGTAGACAAACAAAAGCAAGCTATTCAAGGCACACATATTCTATCTGATTCCTCTGTGTCAGTATTTGATTTAAGACGTAAGACGTAGTCGTCACCAGGTGTGAGGTCCATATGCAGATGAATTTTATTTGTTCTGGCTGACGGAGGGCTTCTGACGAACAACAACTAAACAATCTTCAACAAACGAATGTTGATCTTAGAGATTTTCGTTCTTTTATTAGAAAGAAAACCATTGCTAAAGCGGCACAAACGCAAGGAAAAGCGTTTTCTCCACATGAGATCTGGACCACCTACACAGTGGGTAAACAGTAATCTGGTTTATAAAAAACAAGTGAACTCACAGGCTATTTACTCAAAAAAGCTTCAATATTCAACATATGGGTTATTTTCCACTTTACCTCCCGCCTCGACTAGCAAGAGCTAACTGCAGGTTGTATGGTTTTTCCCCCTCGTTTCTTGTTTGTATTCTTTTACATTGCTAAGTCAATCTGTTGAAAAAAAAATAGCGCACGACGATTTCTTTAAACTCTGAGTGCAAATAACTTCTACAGTTGCGGGCATGCAGAAACTCAAACTTTTTTTCAAACCGGCGGAACCATTTAATTCAAGAAATTGTTTTTCATTTCGAAATAAAAACACAGTTTTGGGAATATAATAATTATTTTCCGAAAACGAGTGCAAGATTATTTGAAAATGTTTTCAAAACTTCCATTCAGATTAATTGTTTTGCTTTCTTTGAAAGCTGTCTGTGAAATCGGAGACGTACTTTTCTTTTCTTTTTTTTTTTGATTGACTTACTTCTTTGTTAAACTACAATTGCACAAATCTGGAAAAATATATGGAATATTAAATATTCTTTCAGAGTCAAAGTTAGTGTCAATGACAAATAAATTTAGCGGTGTGAGTGAATGCGTGTGGGTAAATATTTAACATCTCTCAAATATTTGAGCTCGCACGCGATTGGTCTAAACACGTCACGTGCAAAACTAGGGAATATCCGAGTGGTATTCCCGAATTTTCGAAAATTCGCGTGCGGAAAAAAATATTTGAAGGATAATACATGTAAACACGACAGCCTAGTCCATTTCTTTAAGCTGCCCTCCTGGAAAACTGCTTAATTCTGAGAGCAGATAATGTCCTGGGACAAATATCCGGCATACTTGTGTACTTACTTATAAAATAAAAATTATTCATCGACACACTCATAGAAAACTTTAAAAGACATGAGTCCCCAGAGAGAAAAAAAAAAGTTTGGGTGGGGGCTTTACAAACCCTTGCCGGTCCCACTTATGACCAAAAGCTGCGATTTTCCCTACCTTGTGACCAAATATTTGATACACTATTCATGACATAAGCCTAAATTAATACTCGGTTTCAGACCCGCCGTATAATAAGTTGGCTCCTTCTTGGTGTAGAAGATACAGGATCAGGATACGTCACAATAGAACACCGCCTCAGGAAGCTATTGTTTTTATTGTTTTCCTCGTTCTTTTGTCCTTTTGTTCCCTTATCGTTTTATATCAACTGTGTCATCTACACGAAATAGGAGTCAATTAGTTCCCTAGTTCAGACCGATGCTTAAGACATCGTGAAAGGCATTTGTTGATGGTCTTATCGATTCTGAAGAAAAACTATAGATTCTTCTGCAAAATACCCTCTTGAGGAGTAAAATGGCTAAAATCGACACCATTTTGTCCAAAACATCCAAAAACACATCCCTCTTGGGTTCACACACACCTAAGGAAGTACCCCCATCTGGCATGGGCCCAGGCCACAGTTGTTCTAAGGCAGAAAACGCTATCCACGGAATTAATCGCTTAAAATATCATACAAGCTGATAACTGATTATGACATAGAGGGTTGAATTAAGCCGGATTGTTTGATTTTTATTTTAACCGTTCCTAACTTTAGCTTGAATTATGGCTTGTGCTTGGTTATCTTTGTTTGCCTCAAGGAATGAAGTGTACAGACACCTTCAATTCTCCGTTGTTCGAAAGGACTCATGGGAATGAAGAACCTCAATGGAGACCAATGGCGACAAGTAAATATCACGTGTAAGCCAATAGAGAGTGAATACAGAGGCAAGAGCGCTGAAGCTCACTTCACTGTGTCGTCTTCATCTAGTTTTCATCTAGCGGGTCTATCTATCTCTCTTTTGATTTATTTTGAAAAGTTTGCCCAAACACTTTTCGAGATTGACAACATTGTAGAGAATATGTTTTTAAAATAAATAACGTTTAATTAAGTTTCGAAGTACGTTCGCACGCCAGTAGAAGGGTTCAATTCAGAAACCAAATGGTTATCAGACCCAGTCAGCCTATTGTGGTGAACTGTCACGGAAATCAGTTCTATTTCTTGACTCGAAGAAGAGGGAACAATAATTTAGAACAATAATGACCAACAAACTGGACTCGTAGCAGCTGGGCAAACCACCTGATCTAATTTCAGTAAATAGATTTATGTTAATTTGTAGATATTATTGCCATCATGAAAACCATGCCACATAACTCAACATAATTAAATTTTCGCATTTAATGAATGCCTCCTTAATGACGCCTTGAAATCGCAACTTTATGACCCTTAAAATTGTCACTTAAAATCGCCACTCCTCCGACGAACCGAGAATTCATAAAATGTCGTGTCCACCTCATTTGACATTTAGATCTGCCCTTTGGTTTCCCTATTTTAGGTTCACCTGCGGCTAAAAATATATAACCAATCGTAGAGGTCCAGGTTCCAGAGGCCAGCGTAGCGGGAGGCTAAACACAGACTCATCACGTTACACATGATTCATCATAATAGCTTCTAATCCCGTGCAAACTGCGGACACGGTACAAACCACACAAGGTTATAAAGGCTCACTGTGTATAACCCTAACGCGTTTGTCTCGGCTGTTTTAGGCATAAGAAGTGCCCGGGAGATGTGTTATGATATGGCATATTTCACGGTCAGGAAGTTTTGAATTTACTTATAAAGGAAATAACAGATACATAACACCCATAAGAGATTGAAAAAAAAGAAACAATGAAAGGTCATTGGATTTAATAAAACCCGAACGATAAAATATCGCTTCACCTGCATATATGATGACAGACAAGGTGGCATTAGAAGTCGCTAAGACATTTAGTTGCGCGACAGGGGAGCAAAACGCAGCACTCTTGTGTAATGACAGATGAGCAGAGAAAGGAAAATACTTTCATGTCCTAACCTCGCCACACTTGCACATCAAACGATGATTGACAGAAATCATACGGTGCTCAACTTCCTTTGTCGTGATGCACAACGCTATTTGTTTCAAGCCCGGGGGGTAGTCCATATAGGCCTTCTGTGGGGTGTTCGGCCTGAACCAGGAAAAATCAAATCTGTGATTTTCCATATCCTATTTTAGACTGCGCGAAATCGATAACCTATGTCAAACTTAGCACACGGCTGTAACCAGAAATGGGATTAACATATATTCCATAAGGGCTGCACTGTTCGGTATATGCCAAACCAGAGAGTAAAAACAAACTTTGTTTTAGACCAAAAATGTATTCCCTTTTCAGGCCCAAAACCTTTGGGGTCGCCCATACCTATATAGCCCATATAAAAGCCCCCCTGCCCCCCTCCCTGGGGATTTAAGGAAACTCTATTCCGTTGTGAGGTGAAAATGAACTTTCAGTGTTGGCAGTTGGAAATTGAGGTCGAGGCCATGATGTGCGCTGTTGTGATCAGTCCACCATACTGACGATAAATTGTTTTGTTTTGAAAATCATTCCTGCTCTGATACATGGCAACTTCATTGTCCAAAGCCGTACAAATCAAGAAAATGGATATTTTGGCCTGATCGCAACTCATAGTGTGTTCATTACTTAGCCACAGCCAAGGTCTTCATTTAATGAATTCCCTTGAAGAGGTACCCTTTTAGAAATCCAAAAGAATTTGTACGGTGACAACTTTGACGACATTTTGCATGTAATTTCCGTGAATTCCCCGGTTAATCAGTTGTCTCCGGTTACTCAATAAGTGCGTACAAAGTAACCAGGACTTGGGAACATATTGTACCTTGTAAACAGGAATAGCTCAGTAATTAGCTAAATTATCTCCTGAATGAAAGGTTGAAGTTTTTACGAGATAAGGACTCGTATGACGAGTTCTTTCATACGTCAACGATCCTTCTATGCTTTCATAACGGTTTAAAACAAGGATCAAATAGAAGATTAGCTATCGCTCGCGATTGTGTAAATGGGAATTGTGTAGCCTTTGTTCGATGCCAATAAAGAGCGCATCTCGTGCAGTAAACGCGTTTTGAATGACATTTCTCTCGACCACCCGGGGTGTTTGTTTGATTCGACCTCTTAAAAGTAACATAGGGGCGCTTGTGTCGTACTAATTTGACAAATAGCCGCATTTCGTTAGTTATCTGCTAGTCAAAACGACACATTTCTAAAGAACAGGCGAGTAAGGCGTCAGCTGAGCGATTAATGGCTCCCAAAGTCCATGCTTCGTAACAGCATTGACAAATATTGTGATCGTTTTGGCAGGACTGGCACACGTCAATAAGTGCGTAAAGCTTTCATCGCCGGTGCAGGGGTCACAAATTTTTTTATACATCGTTTTGGAAATCAATAAGTGCAAGGATGGGGGGTGTACTAAGGGCAAACGGTTAATTCAAGTTACGATGCACGTTAGAGCTTCGCTGTGTTAACCATTCATAACTTTCAGCACAAAGAAGGAAGCGAGGCGATTGACTCCCGGAATCTTCGCCAGACAAGCGCGTGCGGGATTTGGGATTCGTAAATGAATATCGCTGTGTAATCCACTGATGGTAAAACCATTTTAGAACGCCGTGAGCTGAGATGCTGACTGAGAACGGTAAGTAAATGCGATCTTGCTAATATGCTTGTCAGCACAACTGTGATCTTGAAACTTTCGCATTTCCAAAGTGTTGTGATTTTTTGTCGGGTTTGTCTCATATCGTGCGCCAAACCCAAACCAGGGCCGTTTTTCATCCGACATCCGATATAAGCCTCAACTGAAGTTAGCTTACCGAAGGTCAAAAGAAGGCAAGAGAAAATTATGATTTTATCTTTTGTCTTTCAACCTCGAATTACAATATGAATAGCCCGCAATAAGTGATTAATTGTGTGTTTTGACATCATCTGCATAACTGTGAATCTTTTCTTTTTTTTTATTAACAGGATACACTGCTTCCTAACACCGCTAGAACATAAAAGACCTATGATTGATTAGGTGACGGGAAGGGAATCGTGTAGCATATTGGCTGCGCGCGTTTGGAAGCGCGTCGCAAACTTGACAGGATTTCGTATAGGCGACACGAGTACCTAAAGTAGAGACTGAGTCAAATCTCCCTTGATTGAGTGTGTTTATCGGAAAATCATCAACAAGTACTAGACGTCGGCCAAGAATTCCAACGACGGGTATTTCCGTTTCTTGAAAGTTTAGTGGAAGTCAAGAACTGTGATTTTTTCTAGTGCCAAATCCCTGAATCAGGTTAACAATGGAGCGGCAATGTTTTATATATGTGTTTAATTTTATTGTGTTATTCATATTGGTTCCGAACTTTTATCGCCAAAGTTTCTTGACAGTGACAGCTTCATCCGCCCGCACTGACTGTTATGATGATTATGGACGGCCACAGAGATGTTTACCTGAATTTCACAATTTGGCGTATGGGAAACGGATCTATGCAAGCCACACATGCGGCAAACCTCCGCGGAAATTCTGCAAGTGGCACCTCAGAGGACACACTTGCCATGTATGCGACTCGAGGATTGCAAGCAAAACTTATCCCGTCAAATACCTGACTGATCTACACAACCAAAACAACGTGACATGTTGGCAAGCGGATCCCAAGCAATCCCGAGAGAACGTTACTCTAATCCTATCCCTTGGAAAAACCTATGATATTACCTACATCAGCTTGCAGTTTTGTGGACCGAGGCCCGAGTCTATGGCCATCTACAAATCCCTGGACTTTGGCAAGAGTTGGAGGCCGTATCAATTCTATTCACGCTCATGTAGCAGAATCTACGGAAGGCCAAAGAAAGCTTTCGCTAGCAGAGAGAATGAACAGGAAGCGCTCTGCACCGATGCGCATCTCATTAAGCCTCTTCAAGGAGGCAGGATTGCGTTTAGCACCCTAGAGGGTAGACCTTCTGCGAGTGATTTCGAATCCAGCTTTGTTCTCCAAGAGTGGGTCAGTTCCACTGACATCAAAATCGTCTTCAACCGCATCAGCTCAGTCAGCAAGAAGCAAGAGTACAAATACTACGCCGTATCGGACTTGGCAGTCGGTGGACGTTGCCATTGTAATGGACATGCCGGCAGGTGTCCGATCAGCCGTGACGGCAAGCCAGTATGTGACTGCAAGCACCACACTGCTGGCAACAACTGTGAGCAATGCAAGGCATTTTTCAATGATCGACCGTGGAGGCCTGCTACCGAGACGTCGGCAAATGAATGCGTAGGTGAGTAAGGCTACTAAATCATTTTTTCAGGATAGTTTTACGATAAAATCTTTATTTTTTTTTGCATCAATTAATCTAAGCGTGTGTCGTGTATCGATTAAGACTGTTTACGTGATGGTGTATTGTTCCATTGAGAGTGTTTGCGTTTGCTAATTTGCCGTTCTTATGAGTCGACTTGTAATAACTGTCATCGGCACACATTTAGTCGCATTTAGAGCTAATTAGGGTTTGCAAGGCGGTGCTTATCTGGACTTGAAAAAAAAAAGAGTTATGAAATGGTTTCTGTCGGTTTGAGGTTTGACGATTTTTTTTAATACGTTACGTATAGACTGCTGTTTCAGAGTACTAGCACTCGGAAAGCGAAAACGTGCGGCATCCTTAAGAGATTCAAAGGATCAAGTGAGGTCCCAGAATGTCTGATGTCGAGTTAGTGCACAATAAATGAGGTGTTACCTTCTAAAGACTGCTTTTTTCCCTGTCTATTAACAGCCAGCTTTGACATATCACGATTGTCTTACAGAACTGGTACATGCAAAAAACACAAAAAGCAGCTGTTGACCGACTTTCCGCGTAACTTACACTTCTTCTTGCGCTGCTATTCAAGACGATCAGCCATTTCAACCTTGTATCCACATTAAAATCAAGTGTATGAATCACGGCAATAGGGGAAATGATCTGGAAACAGAATGGTGGATAGTTTGATAGATGATCAATCTTCGATTGCGTCCGGTTTTTATAACAGAAAGTTCAGAATACTTGTCTCTTAAATGCCCCAGGGTTAAAAAAGTAAATGCGTTTTAAATGTTTTTCATCGCTCTGCTCATTTAAAAGAACTTCTCGAGATGTAATTTAAAAACAAAATAGTTTTTGAAGATTACTTGATCTTAGCTATGGGGTTTTCCTTTTCCACTGTTTAAGACTTGTTTTCCGTGTTGACAATTCTAGTAAATACTTAGGACTGAACATTTTAAGTGGGATTATGGAACAAGGATTTGTAAAAAATGCAAAGAATTTGTCAAGTCTCCGTAACTCAAAATTGATATCACAAAAAGATCATACAACGGTATATAAAGACCTGTGTTTTGATGCGTCTTGATGGCGACAAGAAAATCACTCTGCAAAACGCCGAGAACAAAGGATGAATGAAGAAGAAAACGTTCTATAAGCATAGCTTAAAAGCCTAACGCCATTGAGACGATGAACTAGTTTCTATAATTAAGGTTAATTAAGGAAAATTCTATGATCGTCCGACAGAGCAAACTATTTTTAAAAAGAGGCCTTGTTGATATTTTATTACCCATATAAAGCCAGTAATATATACACGATTTTTTATTACACTTGACCAGCCTACTAAAGATTCCGATGGCGATAGTTTATTTATCTTTTGGACGATTAGAAGGTTCTGGAGGCCGCTACATATATATTTATATTTATTCCAAAATGATTTATATACATGTTTTAGAGAAAAGTCACGTTAAGATAAGCCAGAAACGGTAGCACTTGCCATAAACCTGGAGAGTTTCAGTCAGCGTATGACCCAGTACTTTTCGTAACCGGAATGTCACATACATTTTTCATTTTTCATACAGGTCTGTTGATTGTTAAAAAGTGAAATTATCGGCACGACTTACATGCTTTAAATTTTCACTCTTAATTAAGGCGTGCAGTTCTAAGGACAGAATAGTTCTTGTATTAAATAGTTCTTGTAGCATCCGATTCCTCTCCCTTTCCAGGCAGAGAGATCGAAAGGCCCCCCCCCCCTCCCCCTGCTCATTAATTTTCGAACTTCGTTCCATTCGCGTGCTTTTATGAAAACGCCTGCTGCGCGGGCTATTGTGATATTAAAGTTTGACTTTTCGCTGAATAAATGAAAAGGTATTTCTATAGCAGTATTTTCATTTACAAAATCCACAGTAGCGAAAATAATGAACGTCCATAATTTCCGCTATTCCACTTCACAACATGACATGATGATAAAGTGTATTAGCTTTGCTATGACTTAATCACCCGACTCGTTATCACTTTCACAATGGAAAACAACCATTATGAGAATTTTCTGTTTGCAGTGAATATATTAGATGCCTCGCAACACCGCCGGCTCATTCTTACACCAAAAACGCTTTATTTCTTACAAAGGAAAGAAAGCAACCAACTTAAACTTTCATTTCTCAAGATAAAAATATGGCATGCCGCGGTGCGAATTTTTCTTGCACAAGTAATATCCAAAATAGCGGACGCGGTTACTTTTGTACACTGGATTAAAGTTGCTGTATTTGTAATATAAACGTTTGTAACTTCCGCTAATTTTGACAGGTGTTGACCAAATTCAGTAGTCGTAGATAAATTTGTGGCTTCACCTGTCATTTAAAGGACTTGCCGGACGTTGTCGGTGTGGAACGCAAACTAGACAAATAGGAATTGGGCCGTGATTAATGAAGTGTTAACTCTCTCGCAGCG
>Ga0126337_10001238_pt1 | contig 15120 bp, 5 predicted proteins | sample DipCmetagenome_FD_92527 | JGI IMG/M metagenome (GOLD analysis project Ga0126337, IMG submission 92527) | Coral microbial communities from La Bocana,Puerto Morelos, Mexico - Diploria C A metagenome | ecosystem: Host-associated > Invertebrates > Cnidaria > Coral | place: La Bocana,Puerto Morelos... | reverse complement strand
ACACCCCACCCACAACAGACAGACAAGCCACCGTGGGGCACAGCTGGAAGTGAGATGAGTGTGTTGGATTACCCTTCCTAAGGCTGAATAGACTGTAGTTAATGTCAATGCAGAGTTGAAGTCAAGGTGGACTAAATTAAAGAGAAAGTTTGTAAGAAAATGTTTTGCCTCAGCTACGTTAAAGTACTATTGTTTGTGCACACTGTGTTCCCGAGGAACATCCCTTTTAATCCTGAGTTCTGTCTACTCATGAAAAGATACCTACCAGGAAATAAGCAAAACTCATGTAATTCAGTTTACCCTTTAAATAAATAAATAAATAATCTTTGGCATTTTAGATATGAAATAGGTAGGGCACAGGAGTGGCATCCTATCCTTATAATTTTTCAAACACCTCAAGTGGAAATTTAATATGGTTTCCTTTTGCTTCTTTGGTGTTTCATTATCATTCACTTTGAATTTTTTTTATTTATTAGATCCGTATGTTAAGATCTATTCTATGCATGGCGGAAAGAGATTAGACAAGAAGAAAACAACCATCAAGATGAGATCAAAGGATCCTGTGTGGAATGAATCCTTTATATTTCATGTCCCAGTTGACAAACTAAGAGACATTACGTTTGTTTTCACCGTCATGGACTACGACCGTATCACACAAAATGAAATGATCGGTCAGATTATCCTAGGATATCGCACTACTGGGAGTTCATTGCGGCACTGGACTGAAATGATGGGCAACCCAAGGAAGCCTGTAGCCCAGTGGCATAGACTTCAACTTTACTAAACAAAACTCCAAAAAGTATTAATACTGTGGTGTAAAATATTTCAAAGTGATAATTCTACATTGTTCACCAGTAATTTCACCTCCTACGTCTTTCATCAGATTCCATCACACCCAGACAAAGAATGAGTAATAGTTAATTTCCAATATAAAGTTTCATGTTACTTAAGCTGTAGTAACATGAAGAATTCTCCCGATAATTGAGAATGTCTACATGAAGAGCAGCTGACAGAATACTAGTAACCTCTCACAGGGTTCATGCATGCTGTTTAAGTTTTCAAAATTTAGAGGCCTTGAGGGAATTTTCTTGAATGTGCATTTTTTAAAGTTTTGTCTTTAATATCTTTCAATTTACACTTTTGGATTTTATGTGCTAGATGAAAGTTCCAGTAATGGAATGTCTCAGACCTTTAAGTGACTCTTATAATGCATTCATGTAGTTAAGGCCTTGAATTTTCTTCCCCAAAAAGTATATGCTTGTCCTCTACAGAACTGTTTGTCTCTAATATTGTCCTACTCTGCAAAATGTCATTTATTGATAGTTTAGAAGGGAGATATTCAAGGTAGGCACACCAGACATTACAAGATGTATATAAATTAAAAGTGGTATTTTTAATTACAAAACTAATTTAAAGAGTCGAGTACTCATTGGTGAAATAAATTATATTGTTCATGGTTGTTCAATACATTCTGATCTTCTTCTATTTTTGCTCATGAGGATCCCAGTCCTGGCTACATTAACCTGAAGGGTGTCGAGGTATTTACCCCTTGGGGGAACTCTACCTATGTAAAAAGCATGGGGGTGCTAGTTGGAGATTTTACAAAGAACTCCTAAGATAAACCAAGCTCCAGTTTTGACGGCGTGGCTTGACGGTGTTTTCACCCCTAAGAGGTACCAATTCTAAAATGACCCATTATCTTGTGTCATATTTTTTCAGCTCATCCCCTAAAAGGTAGTGCAAACGCTCTAGCTGTGGAACTTTTCATGCTGCACACCCTAAGAGGAACACGTGCCAAAGCCACATTTCATAACCCCTCAAAGGTAGATGTGCACCCCATGCCAATCCTTTTTGTATGAGAGTCCTCCCTCCCTCCCCCTGGTATTTACCGCTTTAATTTGACAACTCAATTTCTCACCCTAAGTAAAAGTAAATTTGTTTCATCCACAACAAGTGTATGGATCACTGCACCCTTGACATTTAGTCCTAAACTAGATTCTTGCTGGCTCAAATATTGAGAGAATCTGATACTGACTGTTTTTAACAGGCCAATCACCCATAACCTGTGGTCAGGCCTTCTTTTTTTATTTTTGGAGTTTAAAAAGAATGCCTGATTGCAGGTTAAATCATTAAGGGCAGAATGCTCACTCCACTTGCCAAAATAATTTTTTCTGCTGTTGTTGGGAACATGTTGAAAGGCTACCTTTGACACTTTACTACATCTGTTCAGCTTTTCAAATATTCCATAATAGCCAACCATCCCTACTGTCATGTCTACATGTCACCAGGAAACACCTGCTAAAAACATTCAATTAATCCTACTCCCTTCTATTTTCTATCAGCAGCATAATTTTGATCCATCCTTGGCTAATTCTGGTAGAATAATTCATAAAACCATAATTTCAAGTTTAGTTAATGAGAAGGTTTCAGTGGTCCTTTATTAGTGTATTCTGTTTTAGCCCATATGGTTTTAAATAAAAACAATAAAAGCCAAAATGAAATATAAAACATAATGAAATACAGTTGACACCAATCAGGGGGAGATTTCTCCCACTTGGACAATCAGAATGTTAGCCTTGAGGTGCAAGTGACTTGTTCTTGAAAGCAAGTAATATATACCAGTAGTTAATGTAAAGATAAACAATTGGAATGCAAGTAGCATTTTTACCATTCTGATGGCTTTTTATTTCACATCAGTTTGTGAACATCAGTTTGTTAACATATAAAATAATGAATGTTCATCTAGTCCCGATGTCAATGTAGAACACTCCAAACCACTAACTACATTTATTATTGCAGTAGCTACAACAATTAAGTCCTGTATTAAAGCACTTTATTGTTATTGACTCTTTTGACCTGTTAAAAACCATGTTATTAAGATTCTCTCCTGGTCGGTCTTCTGAATTTGAAAAATAGTTGTACAAAATTTTCCTTACTTCCTATCAGCCTTAACTGCAGTATTTATATCAGTCATTACAGTTAACAACCACTAAATAATTTCCTTATTGGTTTAAAGTAAAGTGGTACTATGACGAAAATCGCATCTTTCCGATCTAAGCCATTTTAAATCATAAAAAAGTAGTCTGTATAAGAAGAAAAATGCTGTTTACTATTTTCAAATATCTCTTTTTGTTCCAGAGATATTCAAGTTTTTAAAATATCCAACTTAGGCAATTGATGACGTCATACACTCAACCAAATTTTGATCAAGTATGAAGATATCTCAGCCAGTTTGTATCAGAAACATTTGATTCTTTGCAGTAAGATTCTACTAAATGTGCTCTACAATACGAACTCAACAATTTTGTTACCATGGCAACACTGGGTTCCAGACCTCCCCAATATTAAAGGCTTTTCTTGATATTTGCTAATGGTGCCTCATGTGTATGATCCAGCAAGCATATGAATATGTTAGCTCGAGTTTGTGCACCATTTTACATTTTTTGTGCTGAAAATCACCAACAGATTGAACTAAAGTGGGTGGGGACTGGAAAAGAGTGAGCTGCCATGGGAACATAATTTTTAGTCATTGGTGTGTTTCCTTTAGAACTATTAGCCTACCAAGTTTCAATAGTCTGTGATGCAAATTGGCCAAGATAGCTCTATTAATATACTTCATATAATATTTGGTTGAGTATATGACATCATCAGTCATCTCATTTGCATATTTTATATATTTTTCGAACACAAATATCTCCAGAATTAATGCAGATATTTGCAAATGGTAAATGGCATTTTAATTCTTTCATGGAATTCTATGTGATGCAACTAAAAAATCAAGGTGTAAAATTTTGATCATAGTACCACTTTAACTCGATGCTGTGATATGACGGTGTTCGTCTGCGGAGAGACACTATCTGCCCTTATAGCTATATAGTTCACTACTGAATTTTCTCTGATTCTAATTAGTTTAAATTGATCATGTGATGCAATAACGTTCATCCGCAGAGAGACACTACCAGTGCTTATAGTTCTCCACAAAATTTTCTCCTATTCCAATTGGTTTAAAATGATCATGTCATGTGATAGTGTTCATCCGCAGAGAGACACCATCAGTCTATAGCGTTTGTCTGCCGAAAATACTTGGATGGGGTATTTTGGGTTTGGTGAGGCACCATTAGCAAGATGGTACTATCCTGCCCACTAGGGGTTACACATTGTGTTCTGCAAGAAAATGACTTTTTTTTTCAAATAATAAATCCTATATTGAACATGTTCGGTCAAGATGGCTGGATATTGACCTAACACTTGGTCAATAATCTATATTGATGAGTAAGAGTTCCCTGTGCAAAGTTTCCAAACCTCAATTTTTGACAGTAAAGTAATGCCCAGACTCAAAACACTCTTACAACTTACACAGCAGGAACTAGGAAACATATTGAAAGAACTAGATTTATAAGTGTATCAAAACCAACTTAAATTTTAAACATCTAAAATACACACACTGCAGGCAGAAGTCATTGACCTAAATCATGAATAGAGCCACATTTACCTCAAGCAGTAGCTCCTTTACCCTTCTAGGATTTTTCTCACACATAATAACATGGTCGGATGTTTCAGTTACATTCAGCCTTTTTGGATGGACGCAGTCACGTAAGATGTTTCCTGCAGTTCTTATACACAATCGTGCATTTTTTTGGTGTTTGTACGATTCTTTATCATAGCCTACTGTCAGTTCATTTAGCCTGCTTTAAGGCTTTGTGTTACACAATCAAGTAAAATACCCTTTACACTAATGCATGTTGAAGCTAGGGGAGTTGTGAAATACTGTATATACGGTCAACTTCCTCTGTACTACATGTAAGAAGTCTCTGTCATGATTTTTCATCTAGTTTGGAAATACTTATTTAGTTTAGACACTGCTCAGATTAATAAGAGAGGCAGTCCAAACTGGCTTTGAGCATGTCAACCCCACAAGAGGTTGACTAAGCACACAATAACTTAAGTTGAATACCAGATATCCCTTGTACCTTATGTTACATACAGGTTACTTTAGTTCATGTTATATCTACATAAACCCAGCCATATGTAGCTGTTGGTTGTTATATTAATAAAAATAATTACTTTTATCTACAAAAAATACATTATCTGGCACCCATCCAGTGATTAAGACCATTAATTTAGTTATTGTTCCCTGTCAAATTATGGGGGACTTAATCTGGATGCTGACTGCAAGAATTAACATTAACTGTTGATGACCACTTCAAACTGGGTTTGAACTTCAATATTTTAAGATCAAAGTTCTAAATCCATCTTCAATAATATTGAAATTATTAGTTTCTTGTAAATGATAGGAATTCTCACACACATTTTACTTAAAAATAAGTTGCTACTCTTTTTTCTCAGAAACAACATAATGTAAGCTTAGCACTGAAATACAATATTGTAGTACAATGTAGGTTACATATTAACTAAAAATTAAGTAAAACATAAAATCTTAATGACACTTCATGAAATGTCTTAAACACTCGAAAATATTGAAATATTGAGATTTGTTTTATGATTACCGGTACCCATTATAAGAACATTTATAGTAAGAATGATTTGCTTCAAGCTAGAGTTTCCCACATCCAGCTCACATTTCAAAGCATGTAGACCTAGGATAGCCTATGAGAGAGCTGTGTTGACCTTTTATGAAATGCAAAGTTTGCACTGACAAAATCATGTAGTTAGATTCATTGTCTTTCAAATAAATGGGAAAACCCCTCACCAGGGCTGTTATTATATTTTGATTCTCTAGACCAACAAACAAACTCAGCCATACCAGGTTTTATGGGCTATGGCTGTTATTGAGAGCCCCTCTCTCTATGATATTGCCATAATAAAACCACTCATCAGATAGTATGGCACATTGCACACAACGTGTTATGATATGGGAGGATACCTATCTGCTGTGCGTCTACCAGTACCCCATAAATTAGAGCTTGAATTCTGTGAGGTTGATCCATAAGATGAGCCCATGCTTGACAGAGACTTGGAGTGAGAGCCAACAGTTGGCATCAAAGGTCGCTCAGCAGCATCAGACTCATCATACAAATGCTTATAATGAAAACTATGCCCTCTTGGACGGAATTCTGAAGTGAAGTTCTGATAGAAAAACAAACAAATCAAGAAATGGAACTTGATCATGTTGTTGATATTTTAGTATTAATCATGGTGTAGTTAACCTATCTCAAAGCAAGAGCAAGGCTCTTGAACATACGATATTCAATTATTTGCAAAAGATTGTGGAGTCGGTAACTAACCCCTGAGTCATCATTCACTGCAAACACTGGAACAACATAGTCATCTTGGCTGAATTCATTATTTTCTGTGTCAAATATTGCTGCCATTGTCCATAGTGGTAACAACCACCTGGTAATCTGAAACAAATTTCAATTTAAAAAACCCTGATGTATGTGTCGTACAGTACCTGATGAGAGAATTTGTTAATAGAAACTATATAATGACTCAAAATTTCTAGCTAATTAAAAATAGTTAAAAATAGGCCATATTGGTATTCCTGTTATCGGACTGGAACTAGGTTGCAATAGAGGCTCATGTGGAGGAAAATCAGAAAAAAAATATTAATCTAATTTGCATTAGCCTGAGTTTCAAGCTATATGCAGTTCTATATTGAGAATAGGGGAATCCTTGTTTACAATATTTGCCTCATTAGCATAAGCAATTCGGTTTCTAATGGAGCTACAATCAATCAGTTCTGAATATTGAAAGTTCATTGTATGATTAACTCTACCAGTGAATATGAGCCAGGTCTATTGAATACTTTTTGTGCAACACGGGTTAAAAAACTCAAGATTTTACAAAGAATGTATGAGCTCATTAGCGCTTTTGCCACTCAGAGATTTTGCAGTTTTTGAAAGACAATTTCTCCCTGAATATTATACACAAAGAGCTAAAACTTCCACCATGTATTAAATTTCACTAGCTCTTTAGCTGCCTGGAGTCGATTTATTATCTAACACTTTTCCTTCTGTAGGTAAAGCCCTATGCAAATGAGCAAAAATGTAAACAATGACGTCAGCAAGGATCCCCCTATATGAATATGGTTTATTACTTGCTTTGGATTGCCAGTCTGTAATCTTTGATGAATAGTGAATAAAAAGTACAGTCCAATGTTTGATTCCAAATTAATAACAATGTTTGATGTTTCCACTGATCTGGCTGACAGGTTATACATTGAATGGTTGAATTAAGAGCATTTGTTGTTGTCTCAAGGATTACTCTAATTAAAGTGTGATCATCTTTCTCTCTGCGCTTTGGATTCCTCAGGTAGCCATCTGATATTCCTAATGGATTCATGTGCCCAGATCAAAGGAACAGAAATAAGAGGCATACAGAAGGACTAATTTTACCTCTCCAGCAGAGATGTCTGTCTACCGGTACTGCAAATACATACAGTACAAGTCTCTTCCTTGAGTTACATTGTAGTGTTTACTTTGCTAGGGCAATAAACTGAAGGACTGCAGAACAACCTTATGGACAATACGATTTTACTATCCACCTGCACTTATATTATTAATTGTCAAGACTACTTTTTTTCACAAACTTACATTTACAGTGATGTAGACTGCTGTGTAGCCTGCCTTGTTTGACAGCTGTAACAGAAAAAAAATGATCAGACTTTCTCAAGTAAAAAAATAACTCAAAACAATATTATATTTTGTGCATGATGAATCTGAAATTTTGCATCAAATTTATTAGCTAGCTAGGCAGGAAATAATTCATAAGGCAGATGTCTAATTTTCAATATGGAAAAAGTCCTTCTTGCTAATAATCCATCAGCATATTACAAATCAGATATATTAAACAGCTCCTGACCAATAAACAAGCTGCTGGATAATAAGAATGCAAAGCTCCTATCACAGAAACCAAACCTACAATTAGGATCTTTCGTCCAGAGTGACAAAAGACTTGAGTAAGCCAGTAAGCCAGTAAGCCAGTATTCAAACAAATTGACTTTGCAGCTCGTAGGCTGATTAAGCAATTGTTTACAAAATAAAATTGTCTTATTCATTGACCCATTATTCCACTGAATTTAACAGGTATCTCTAATTTCACTTAAAAAGCCATTCATGTAATACTTCAAGTTGTTCCGGAAAATATTCACAACCCTTCCCACAAAAAAATTTTTTATCTGTTCATGTAAGTACATTTAGCAACAAATATTATTAATAATAATTTTAATTATTCTATAGATGAAAAAAAATTACAATCCACATGTATTATACATGTAATTATGTAATTAATAAATACATAACAAGTTATCATGATTATAATAAAAGATACATGTCTTCAGTAAACATCATATGGATTAACTCCATATAACTTGTTTTAATGAAGACATGTTTTTTGGAAAAAAGTGAATGAAACTTGCTTACAAAAACTCCTTGACAGTTATTCTTTGGTCCTGCTGCAAAAACAAAACATTTTATCATCTCCATAGTACTGGTTATCCAAATATTAATACTTCAAACAACAAAAGTAAAAAAAAGTGGACTGGAGTAGAGATGACTGAGGGGCATAACGGTATCTTCAAACTATTGTTCACAATAAAGTGAGCTAGAATTAATTCAATTATTATGTACTTCTAAAAACTTTTTAGAACTATTTAAACTTACTGACTCTCATGACAATGTCATGCACAAAGCTGATTACGGCAGATACTTCAAATATAAATATTATCCTGTAGTCAAAAAGAAAGAATACATATTACATACAGGGCATACAGAACACTAGTCCCTTTCTCTGTCATGCAATGCTACGCTCTTGCAGAGAGATGGTTCAGGGGCAATGGTCTGCGCATGCTCACAATTTTAGCTACTTTCCTAGTTAATTGCTACTGCCCATGTATGACGAGATAAGACCAATAAGAAAACAAAAAGAAAACAATATTTCTTGAATTTGTGTATATTCTATGTTTATTTAGTACCACTAGCGATTTCCTCTTGTACTTTAATAAGTTTATTTTTCTCATGGGTCTATTCAAGAATTAGCGAGATTACGTACATCTCGCTGAGATGACTGAGATTCAAAAAGAACAATAATCTTGCAGAGATTTAAACCTTTACCGTTACTTTCAACAAGAAAGTAAGATTTAAAATCGGTTGGAAGTTTTTGTAATCTCCGTTGTTAAAGTTGGGTTTCTTCAGTAGTAGTCTGAGGATGGCTTTTTTTCAGTTGGGAGGGTATAGCAGCAGACTCGAGGGATATGTTCACAATTTTCAGTATCATGGCATGACCAAGGATATCTACACACTGTTGGAGTAAACAAGCAGGGATCAGATCAATGTTACAGGATTTGGATGGAGCAGAGCAAATAATGGGGTGCAGTCAATCAAATGAGATGTTTGTAAAGTTTTCAAAGTTCACTGAAGAAATCCAAACCTCTGGAAAATAACACTTATTTTGCTGGTGGCTCGCTTCTATATTCTGGGCAATATTTGCAGTTTTTTCCTCCAAAAAAGTAATAATTAAAAGTTTGCTAATTCTTGAATAGACCTGTGAGATGGACAACAGTCATCTGCTGTCTAATACGAGAACTTGCAAACAATCCAAACAGTTTCCTCTAATCCAGCCAGTTATCATAAATAAATCCAGCTTAGGTATTAAGAATGACAGGAAAGTAACAACTGATTAACCCCACAATGTTGTTATTAAGTAAATTGTACACAGTAAGAAGGTGATTTGGTTGTCTCAGTCTACCAGTAGTATTTTTTCTTACTCTTGATCCTATTACTATATACTAAGGGGGAAGCTGGATGAATGGTGACAAGTCGAGTCTAAGAGGGGCATGTTTTAATTTCTACTTTGGCAATAATAAGCTCAGTGTTATAACAAATAACAAACTAAGAAAGTGCACCTGTGGGGTCACATGGAAGTGTAGATTGGTGAATATCTTGTAAATACGAGTGTAAGAGCAGTTGGGCAGGTTTAAACATCATCACTTAATAGGGATGTAGCCAAAAGCTGGCTACTGGTTAATTTTAAACTCCAAAAGAGTTCTTAATCACTGAAAAATTCACTTCAAGATATGAATTCAAAGTAATTTTAAAAGTTCACAGGCCAGAGATGCTGATGGCACTTGTCAATGAATCAGAAGTCCTTAAACTTAAATTAATTTATGCTCACCCCCACAAATCTCTTTTCTGTGCAGCCCTGTTATCTGCTAGCATCCTCACATTGTTTAGCTCCCTAGAAAAGTAGCCAGGGGGATGTTCATGAGTTACACAACAGTACAACTGTAACTGCTGCATATTTAAGCGGAAGATTAATGTATAAATTTTAAGATGAGTTACAGACTATAAGACCAGACATGTTGAACTGCTCTCATATACCAGTTATAAACCATACTGATTATACACTTTCCAGCTAACATACATCCAATGTTAACCGTTTTTGTTAATTAAGCCTTGCTCTTTTACCTTGTAATAAAAACTCCTGACACCATGAAAACTTGGACAACTACAATTTCAGTGCTAGACAAGATGAGCCATTCAGGTTCTGTAGGAAAACACATACTTTCTTAGATGGTTTTTTTTCTGAATCTATAGTTTGTCATGAGAGATCACTACTATAACACTGTTCAAAAAATCACTGTCATAAAATCCGGCACCACACTTTAAGTAAACTATAACATACATGTATTGTAAACAAAATATGCAGGTGTAGGTGACATACATGTACCTGCACATTCTTTGTATTCATTCTTCATTGTTGCGAGTCCAACAATTACAATTATCACAATGATAATGAACACAGCTCCCATTACTTTGTTGGAGTACCTGGACATGATAAAAATAAATAATTCACTATATCCCAATTGACAGTTATTGCCACAGAGAGTGTTCAGTTCACTGCATGTATTAAATATGAATAATACATTTCCCGAAAATTTCCATACCCACCCCAAGGAAACTTACTGAAAATTCTTAGGGGTTTGGGCCCAGGTGTTCAAAAACCAAAATTTTAAAAAGGGCAACACAAAACAGCAAACTTCTGGTCAGGAGTGAAATAAATAAACAGCCTGCACCTGCAATAATGTGTTTATACACATACCTTTTAAAACTACCCTCAACTCCCATCATCCTAGCTGCTAGACAGCAATGAAAATTGGTGACAACAAGAAACTAATGAGAGGACAACATAGAACCATGTGAGTTCTAGAATCATGCTTGTTTGCTGTCAAGTAGTAACTATTGAATCCCTTTGACCCTTATCATATTCACCATATTCACTCAGGGTTATCCCCAAGGGTTATCCCCAGCATTAAAATAAATATGCACTACTCATTTATATACATTGGTGGGGAGTGGCACCATGGGAGTAAAGTGTTTTACCCAAGAACACAACCCAATGTCCTCATGAGTTAAGGACACTAACCATGTGGCCACTTTGCCTCACATTACCAGACAAAAATGTACTCAATAATTCATTCCAGAATTGTCAACTATATGCAAATTCTGAAGCTCTGATAGTTTCCAACCAACTGTGCCCTAAATCACAAAATACTATCTTGTTAGACCAGACAAGACAAATGTAGGATAAAGGGCTCATAGACAAATTTTATACCCAAATCTATTGAACTGGGTTCAGTACTAAAAACCTGATTACCAGTATTAACAGTTTACTTGTAATGATACTGAAAGAGCTTGCTACACATGATTCATATGGTCGAGATCCAGAGTTGAATATAGGGCCTTCACACTTGGTTATTAAGATATATTCTGTTCTTTTTCTAACTTCAAAACAAGCCCAGGGGTTGAGCAATCAGAGAACTGAACAAAATTCCTGAACAGGGAAACATTGAGAAAACTGAGCTGATTGATGCAAAGAAAAAAGAATCCTCCTGTTGACCTTAGGGTATCAGGCTGCAAAGAAAATCTGTTTGCATGTTTTGCAGTAAAAAAAAAAAATAGCTACATGTATTAGTGGAGGGTATCTTAGAATATGCATGGACAACACACATTGGTCACATTTTGCTACTTCAACTGACTGGTATTTCACCTGGCAAGCAACTTTAATGAACTGTGTTATCAAGTGCACAGCTGTAATCGCCAAGTAAAGCCAGTTGATTCCACTGAAATAAATTGGAAAAAATATGATCAGAAATTCTCTTTCACCCAAAGCTTTACAATGTACATTGAAAAATAAATATGAGACTCAAAAATTATTTCAAAGTTGTTCTTGTTATGAGTACTACAAAGCATTCTCAAAGTAAGGAAACCACAAAATTTCAAACTGAACTGAACATTGCACTATTCCATAACATTCTTACCAGAGTATGCATTCCACAATTCCACTATAGAATATGACATACTGATTCAGCAGAGAATGTCGATGAGAATGAAGCTTGTAAAGCTAAGAGAAAAACAGAAATAAGCATTTCAACCATTTATGAGGAACATAAAATGCCAACTTGCCAGTGTACATAGCATGTATTGTGTATTATTGCATATAATTTTACTCCATAAGGAAGCTTTCTCTGCAGCATAAGTTACTGTAAAATTTGTAATTGCTACAAATTACCAGTATAACATTAAAATCGATAACTTAGGTATTTTCAGAGATGTTGAATGTCATTAAGTAATTTGACACCCAACTACATAATCATTATATATATATTATACTGCTGGTGCATAACCATCAATATTGCAGAGCAGAGCTCAATGGCTGATTGTCAGGGACATACATGTACATGTAAGCCACTTTGCCTCAAAAGGTTCTCTTACTTGGAGCTTGTCACTCAATTTTGATCATGAAACCTACCAATTTAAGGTTACCATTATACCCTCAGGGCTGTAGATACCTAAATCCCCAAATCAAATTAAAGCTTAAAGTGCCTATGAAATGAAAAATAATTGCAGCTTATTTGAGCGGTTTTCAAAAAAAAATAATAATGACATTTTCCTTTTTGGAATATCTTTTTTCGTTTTAGAGATATTTAATTGACGTTTTTCTATTATGCAAATTAGGAAAGCGATGACGTCACAGGTTGTCCAACTAAAATTGTAAAATACTGAATAAAGAATATCTCGAAATAAAAAAGATGTGTTCTTCAAACTTGACACCAGAAATGTTTATCACAAAAGAAACTAAATAATAACCATATTGTTGTTGTCATGGAGACTGTCTTGGCTCCAGTCTCTTTCTGTCAAAAACCAAATGTCCTCATCATTCTTAACCAGAGGCTCCTGTTTGTAACAGACATGGTAACCATATTGTCTTAACTCTCACCATTAGATTGACTGGAGTAGATGGTCCTTGGTTAAGACAAAAACTGGGAATTGTTGTTTTAATTAAGACAGGACCAGCGGCAGGATTGTTGTCATGGCAACAGCACAACAGGTGTCGTTTTGTGTCTTTTGTGATAAACATTTCTCTCAAATAAGCTGCAATTATTTTTCATTTCATAGGCACTTTAAAGAGCCAGCTATCAAAATATACCAAGAATTTTGAAATAAAATGGATTGTCTGGCAAAATGATTATTTTTAATAAGAGAAAGGACAGAATGCTTAAGTGCCTGGGTGAAGAAAACAATGAAAAGAAAGCAAGGTGGAGCAACTGTGCATGGTTAATATTCCAATGTGTGTCAATGACTCTGACAATTTGTCAGTATCTGACTCATCAGAAGAACCACTTTTAACATGATTGCTGTTGTCACTGTCAAGATTCCAAATTATTACAGATCCCTTCTCTTCTCAACTCAACTTTTTCCCCACTTGATAAGTCAATAGCTATAGCTTCGTCCACGACACCAACTTTTGCTTCTTCACTCATTGATGTATTATTTTTCATTTGTTGTTCCCTGTTTTTGCTTTTTCTCTGCCAATATTTAGTCCTTTTCCATTTTTCCATTTTTTTCTGACCTGAAGATACATGTATATAAGCTTTCCCATAAAGTTAAATAACATTTACCTTTACTACACAGACAAGGCAGGTGATGATTGCCAGTATTGCTAAACAGCTATCCCTGATTTGCAAATAAAAAGTGTACTCATCATTAGTCAGAATACTACATACTCTGTACAAATCCAGCTAATCTAAGAAGGGACCATCACATTTCTTGTTTTATATGGATCAAAGCTCTAGATACTGTAAGAACAGTTTTGGTAGAGCCTCTCCAGAGCTAACTGTGGAACTTGACAGAACAAGCAGGAAAAACTGAATATAAGCAGTAAACATAGTAAGCAGTAGCATAGCAAGACAATAGTTCACCATGACTGCTTTCTGTTTGTCTAGCTACTGCTAGCTACATGTAAGATTATGTTTGCTTATAAATTATTAAATTCTTAATGCTGCATTTATCTTTACTAACATTAACATTTTCTGGCTTCAATTTTTATAATTACCCTAGAAGCAATTATTGCTGCAAAGCTAAAATCAACAAGAAGATCTTTTATATCTTACAACCGCGCTTTTTTAACTCCTCTGTTTGCGCTCATAAAAACGTTATGCGCAATCTGACCACTTCTATGTAAAATCAGTGATATTCCAGATAAGTCACTGACAACTACTTTGTGCTATAATAAACTCACTTCGATAAAACAGCCAAAGAATTCACTTCAGTTGCCTAGACCCACAAGAAGTATTTACAAAATTGCAAATAAATTAATGATAATTGCCTCTAGCAAAATAAACTTCCAAAGAAAGCACAATCTTATCTGCAGGCCTTCTACTTCTACTTCTACGCGATGGTGTGATTTTGCACAATCGACCTCAAATCGCAACTGATCGCACGATTCTGACAGCTCACGATTGAGCAAGAAAGTACCCAACAGGAACGTTCCATGTGGATGATGGACTGATGTTTTCCTTGTCATGCAATATGTGGTTGACAAGCACCTTGACTCAGCGTTACGCAAACACCTTGCAAACTTTACCTAGTGAGATTTTTGAAAAGTGTGAATAAAGTTTTTGTTCGTGACAAAATTTCCTGTAGTCAATTTGTACAGTCAACTGGCCCTGGGCATGTGTCCTTTAACCGATACACTGTTCCCTTGTGTTCAAAATGTCTTTAGGGTAGCAAAAAAGTATTTTTCTTATCCTGAAACTGTATAAAACAAGCTTAAAATTGCTTAGAAAAAAATGGCATAATTTACATTATTTATCGCATAATT
>Ga0126337_10001237_pt1 | contig 15126 bp, 7 predicted proteins | sample DipCmetagenome_FD_92527 | JGI IMG/M metagenome (GOLD analysis project Ga0126337, IMG submission 92527) | Coral microbial communities from La Bocana,Puerto Morelos, Mexico - Diploria C A metagenome | ecosystem: Host-associated > Invertebrates > Cnidaria > Coral | place: La Bocana,Puerto Morelos... | reverse complement strand
TTGGTAAACAATCCCTTTCTTAGCAATCTCAAGGCCCATTCAGCGTCGTGACAACCAAAAATCGGATTTCAGGGTTAAAAAACGAGATTTTTGTGAAAAATATGGTAGTGAAAGGGTTAAGAAGGTATATGAAAGGGGTGCCTTTTTCCAATAAAAGGTACACGAAAAGGAGTAGCTTTTCTGAAAAAATGGTATATGAAAGGGTAAGGGGTTGGACCTCGGGGCGGAGCCTTCCCGTATAAAACTTTTTTGAGTACTCCCCCCCCCCCCCCCCGGGCGGGGATCCAGCAAGTATATAAATATGTTAGCTCGAGTTTGTAGCCTCGTTAATTAAATGTTTTTCGACCTGAATATGACTAACATATTAAAATCAAGTGAGTGGGGAGACTCGGGATTTGGGTATAGGTATGGGTATAGGGGCTACCCAAACACGCTAGTTCTCCCAGACGGAATCCCAGACGGGTCACAGATTTGGGTGGGAGGGTGGGAGTCACGTTTCACCTCCTCATACCCAGTCTTTTCCCTCAGTCAGCCAGCAGTTTCAAGATGTCTAAAGTTGCCGTGGTAAGCTTCTCTAATTTTACATTTGTAAGCTCTTCTTTAAAATGTGTTGATGTGCTTTGAAGAACGAGGTATATAACAATAGTTGCTGTTCTTATGCAAAAAGATGCAAATGGCTGGGCCGGCTTATTCTGCAGTTTAGCCTTGCTTTATCAGTTGACGAGGAACTGGAGGACGTTCTTTGCTTATGTTTATGCATGGTTAATAGTAACTATGGTTTATGTTGAAAGGTTAGCTTCATGGCCTGCCAGAGCTCTTCATTAACATTGTTGCAGTGGATATTGATAACACTGTTATTATATAAATCTAGATCACAGCAGATCGACGGTTCTGCCGGGTCTGGTAGAAAATTAACTTTCCTCCAACCCTCGCATTTTTACGGGTGTTACGAAAACTAAGACCCTCGAAAACTAAGACCTAAGATTTAAGACCCATCTTAGTTTTCGTAATTACGAAAACTAAACTTTGTTTTGAGGGGGTCTTAGTTTTCGTAATTACGAAAACTAAGACCCCCTCAAAACAAAATAAATAGAAGGAGAGAAATGCTCTTTTATCAATATATTAATGTGTTTTTAAGACGAAAAGACTTGGGTCACTTTTTCATCTGATCAGAAGCAAAACCAAAACCAATAATTGACTCTCGCTTACTGATTTTCTTGTGTCAGCTTCACATGATTACTTGGAGTTTTGATTGGTTCACTGTATTGTCTATGTCCTTTGTGATTGGTAGATTGATTTCTTTGGTTTCGAAAACCATCTTCTAGCAGCTCCCTGTAAGCCAGGTTAAGTCAACGCCTGTATAATTATATTTGACATTGTTTATCTGGTAGGTAACAGGTGCTAACAAAGGCATAGGATTTGCAACTGTGAGGAAACTCTGCCAAGAGTTCTCAGGAACAGTCATTCTCACAGGTATTATTTGCATTAAAATTACAATGTTTGAAATTTAATTACTACTTTCTTATTAAAATGAATTAAAATGTTCTCTGACTGAAAAATTTAAATATTATATTTTAAAAATAAGCTTTCGGCTTCCGACGTATGTACAACTTTTGACAAATGATAAACAAAAAGTGAATGAATGAATGTTTACAGCAAAAAGTGTTAAAAAATACAGATTAAAAATGGATAATTAAGATAGTGACAACAAACAGGAATTTGGATAACAAAAAAGAGACTTGACCACGTACTGCAGTGGCTGTACCTAGAGTTATATTAGAGAAACAAGCAGATGCCTCCAAACACATAAACAATTGCATGTCAGAAATCAGAGAAATGTCAAGCATTGCACACAAAAGGCTCCAACGTTTCAAACCATGTATGGTCCAACAACCATCAAATCAACTTTGATAATGCTAAAGAAATGTGATTGACAAAGGCAATTATCCTGTGAGAAAAACACTTTGAGTCGATGGTACTCTGCCAGGCTGGTAATGTCAGCTAGCTTGCAAACAGATTTGTTTTGATTTTTCAGCAAGAGATGAGCAAAGGGGACACGAGGCTGTCAAACAGCTGACCGGTGAAGGATTATCTCCCAAGTTTCATCAGCTGGACATTTTATCAACAGAAAGCATTGACAAGCTTAAAACATTTATTCAAGAAGAGTTTGGTGGTTTAGACATTCTTGTGAATAATGCAGGGATAGCTTATAAGGTTGGTTTTGTTTGTATTTCCATTTATAAAGCATAATTTGATTAAAATGCAAATACACTGCAATAAATAAGTCACTTAGTTAAGTCTTTTTCATTTTCCAATTTCCAGATGGCTTCAACAGCTCCATTTGCTGAACAAGCTGAAGTAACTTTGCACACAAATTTCAGAGCAACTCTTGATGTGTGTCGTGCACTCTTTCCTCTCTTGAGACCACATGCAAGGTGCAATCTCTGACATGATTTTAAGTAACAAGACAGATTTAGTTTAACAAAATATGCTTCTAGAAATGAAACCAGAATTTTTGGTCAAATGGAGGTTCCCCTTAACTCCAGATCAAGCAGTCCAAGTTAGAGCCCTGGCCATAGTCACTTAGTGGTGTTCTTGGGCAAGCCACTTTTCTCTCATAGTGCCTCTCTCAACCCAGTTGTGGAAATGGGTACCAGTGAATTTAATGCTGGAAGCTAGTAATCCTGCATTGAACTAGCATCCCATCCAGGAGGGGGTAGAAAATTCTTACTCAAAGCTGCTTGATGCTGCGATTTAAGCCTTGTTAAGCTTTTTCACTAAGGACCACTTGGTCTGATACAGACATACATTTAAATGGCTTACATGTATATTCTCTTACATGAAAAGACATTTCATCTGTCAGCTGTATCTGTATATGTGTGTTTGTGATATGTTCATTTTAGTTTTTGATTTTTTGAAGGGTGGTAAATGTGTCATCTACTGCTGGAAAATTGTCTCAGTTATCACAAGAACTGCAAAAGAAGTTTTCCTCTCCAACTCTGACTGAAGAAGGCCTCATTTCCTTGATGGATCAGTTTGTTCAGTGAGCTTTTTTTGTTTTGTTTTGTTTTTAATAATTTTTACTACTCATCAACCATTCATTAAGCCACACCCTACTATATATTGTGGAAATATATGTATGTGCAGTGTTGGATTTCAGCCAATAGCAGTATAATACATAGTTAATCATTTCCAGAGCTGATGGTGTGCATGAGATTGCCAGCTTTGTACATGTAACATATTATTACTTGTTCTTAGCTTAGCAGCATCAATTTTCATAAAAAATGGCCTTTGCTCCATTCTCCAAGATTTAATGTCAGCTGGCGGCAGGTGCGGATCCAGGATTTTGAAATGGGGAGTGAATTTTCTCCACCTCAATCAGAGAAATCAGAGAAATCAAATATTATTTCAATATTTGAAGGATAAGAAAAAAAAGAAAGAAGGGGGCTCAGAAAAAGGTGGGGGTGAAAATTCACCCATTTCACCTCCCCTGGATCCGCGCCTGGGCAGCATAAAGTCATTTCCCATTGTCAGTTTTAGGCATTGATGAACTTGACTCCACGACCATCTCCCTCTGGCTTCCCAGATACCACCCCTGATGAACGCTATATCAGGGTTTGTATCTTATCCCCTACCCCTGCAGTGGCTTTGCTTTATCCAGCAAACAAATTAAGTCAGTAATACCAAAGACAAGTTGAAGTGTTCACACTTTTGAATTCTTGCAATAGGAACAGGTCATCTGAATTACCTTAAGCCTCTTTCTTAAAGCAAATAAGATTTCATTCACATGAACATAAACTCATTTTCATAGGAATGGTTACAAGTGCACCAGGCCTCACTTTCAACTGATAAAGAGCCTTCATGTAACTTGGAAAGCTATTCAAGCAGTGCATTAAAATGTCTCCTCCTAGTTTGACACTTGGAGCTTGGTATATCAAGTGATTTAGTGTTAACATTGTTGATGTGTTGGTCCTGGTGATAATACTAACTCTGTTGTTTCCCAGGGATGTGAAAGATGGTGTTCACAGAGACAAAGGATGGTCAAACACTGGTAAGTGCTACACTTCAAGTTCACATTTTTGCTCAAATTTGATTCTCAGATGCTGTTTCATAGCTGAAACTAACACTTTGTAACACTACCTTATTGATGTATTAACTTAACTTTTCACCCGTGCATAGCATATGGCACCTCAAAAGTGGGCTTGACTGCTCTCAGTAAGATCCAGGCCAGAGCTTTCACAGAAGATTCTCGGGAAGACATTCTGTTAAATGCTGTGAGTGAATTTGTCAGACTATTGATTTTTCCTCCTTTAGGGGCGGAGTTCTGAGTATCCCACATCCTGTTAATTTTCTGCATAAATATCCTGCAAAGCAAAAACAAGTAAAAATAAGTGATTGATTCATAAATTACACCATTTTCAAGTTCAAATGCAAAAACATAAACTGTCAGAAAATTTGCTGAAGATTAACATTACCAAATATGTTAATCTTGCGCAAATTTTCTGACAGTTTGTTGATACTACCGAAATGTTGTTCTTTCTTATTGCTTAATTTTTACTTGTTTTTGCTTTACAAAACCTTTTTAAATAATTATCCTGCATCCTGGTAATTCAAGTTGTAAAAATTAGAACAATGTCCCACTTGATATCTGGTTTTTGTCTCACCCTTATATCCAAGATACCATTAAATTTTCACAAATATCAGATTGTATTGTAAGGAATTTTAGATATAGAAATTACATAAACTTGGAAAAGAAATCTAACTTTCAGATGGGATTTGAACACAGAACCCTTCATGATCTAACTGCATGCTCTAACCTCTGAGCTACTGGAGACTATGGTGAAAAGGGATGAAATGTGAGTCTTTGAGGGAGGTGGTATTACTTGGTCACAAAGCCAAATGATGACTTGCACATATGAACTCACTAACTGCATAACGCAGTCACATCAAGGCATATCGAAGATGAAACAACCACCTTCCCGTGGTTAGAGTCTCCAGTTAGATCATGGAGGGTCGTGGGTTCAAATCCAAGGTTGGACTTTTCTTTCTGAGTTAATTTCAGATATCTTGTATCTCATTAATTTTTTACTCAAATATTCTGTATCCCATAAATCTTCTATCCAAATATTCTATACCTATTTTGCTTCAGGGAACGGTCATTTTCCGAGGACAAATATGCAGGCATATTTTCATACAAATGGAGGCTATTGTGTTTATTATTCTTCAAATGTTTCTTGCAACACACATACTCGGATATTCCACAGTTTTAGCTGGGGAATATCCAGTCATGTGACACCTTAGACTTTTAGAAAATATTTGTTGGATTAAAATAATATTTCTGATATAGTGCTGTCCTGGATGGGTACGTACAGATATGGCTGGACCTAGAGCACTTAAGACAATTGATGAGGGTAAGCCATTTTATATTGCAGCAAAATCTTGACCTGTTCCTCATTCATTCTTGTATTGATGCTTTTGATGATAATGCTTACGAATTGAAATATTTAAGAGGCAGAAGTGAGGAATTTTCCATTTTTTAATTTCTGGGAAATATTAGGATTTTTTTTTAAAAAAACAATTAGTATGAAATAAACTGCTCTTTACTAAATTTTCAGGTGCAGAGACACCTGTTTACCTGGCATTATTGCCACCAAATGCTGGCAAGCCGCATGGAGAATTTGTTAGAGACAAGAAGGTGCAAGTGTGGTGACCCTGTTCAAGAGTGTATAGCAACCTGTGTTCCAAGTTGATTGCACAACGTCACTCACCCCTATTTGCTGTGAATGATGTGCATGATTAACTTCATATTGTTAGCATGTGATAGCAGTGGTATAGAACACCAGTAGGATAAAAGTATTTCAATGAAGAAGTTAGGAAGCAGTTTCAATTTTTTTATATTTGAATTGTATGAAATAATTTGTAGCCATCACAAAGTAAGTTTAGTTCTTGTTGAATTCTTACGTAGTAATGTTTTAGTACACAGGAAATAAGGTTGAATAGTTAAGGTTTTATATTTCAGTGAAATTTGATATAAGCATGCAGAAGCAGGAATTCTCAGTAAATGACAGTAACATGCAGGTTTCCATGTTCTGTCGAGGAAAAAGTAGCTGTCAGTTCTGTCCTCAAATACAAGACTTTGCTCATGCAGTTTGTGATATGTACAGAAGCCGGTTTGATACTTATCTGTATCCTCCTGATCAATAAAATTACTGAGAATATTCTGCTTATGATAAACTGTGAATGATTTTGTGACGAATTTTTGTGTCAAATTGGGAAGAATAAAGAAAGGGGGTAGGAAAAACTTACCCTTCACCACAGTTAATAAGGGGAAAAGGTTGTGAAACCTGGCAATTATCAAAGGAGCAAACAAAGGTGCCAAGATTTATTTTGGAAGGTTCACGACCGTGCACAATCATTTGTTTTGGGATCTGACACTATGCATGAATTACACTGAACCAAAATGTTTTTATTGGTAAGTTCCTCAGTATCAGTGGAGTAAACAACTGTTGTGTTTTATACACAGTCAAGGCAAAAAAAGTGGACCAGATTTCTTTAATTTTTGCAATTGTCTAGTTGTGTATATAGCTGCGAAGATCTGTTATGTCTTCATGTATTTCTCTATAGTTCAAATATAGGATATTTCATATATTCACTTGCATTTGTGGTGTTAATACCACAATAAGAGAGCTTAAGCAGTGACAACAACCCTAAGTGCAAAATGAATTTATATTTAACCTTAGAATTTTGCAAATGCCTAGACCTGTTCAGTATGCCTATAGGTCAATAGAACTTGCTCAATCCACAATAAGGCGTGGTTGTTCACCATTTCATGTTGTGCAGAAAGCAGCAAAGAAATCTACGAAGATTTACATCACACATGCATAGCCATTGTCCTAGTGTTCTAATAGAAAAGGTATGTGAAAGGGGACCAATTTCTATGGTTATATGGAACTTGTATGAAAGGGGTGCCCTTCCCATCAACAGCGCTATGTTTAAGGTTTAGAGGGAGGAGCCTGAGGTACAACTCCTCACCACTCCTAAATTGTGAGCCACAAATAACTTTACCCTTAAGAAGTCTGTAAAAACGGATATAGAAGTGCGCGTTTACAGATGCCCATATTTACTCCAACATCATCTTTGAATGGTTTTCTGACTCACCCCACTTGCGAATGGGTTACTTGCCCCACAAAGCTTGGGTTTCTTGTTCTGTGGCTTCGACAACCAGCCTGGTTACCAAGCTAGTTTGCTATGGCTGCCGATTGGCGTCCTTGGAGTTAACGAAAGATAAAAAATCCTACTTCTACTCCGGTCTGTTTGACCATTAAATCCACAAATTCGTGATAGAACTTAATATAGAGGAATACGGTACTCTGGAAAGTTAAGTTGTCTGTCATGGTGAGTAATTTTCTTCGCTTTTTGTTGCCTATCAGGAAAGCGGCTAGAATTTAACAAATGCATCCGGTTATTTTGATAAACTCATTCATTCAAGTTAGTGGATTTGGTAGCCCTACGTAATTGAAATTTAGTTGGTGAACTTAGTTGTTTTCTGTCAAAATAATAACATAACTATGAGAGCTGTCCATTATTATATTTAATTTTGACAACTCTACTTTGACTGCTCGGGTTAATGTGTTAGCTTTGCTGTTAGATGTGTTACCGAGGGGAAAGCTACGACTCGTTAAGTTTTGGGAAGCTAACAAAATCAGTGATGTTTCTTTTCCCGGAAAGAAAATTATTCCTCTAGTGCACGGATTCCAGTAAGTCTTACATGAACTTCTAATCTTGTATTAATTTGTACATCATGACATTGTACAATGTTAGCTTTATGTCTAAGCAGCTGGAATAGCAGCTTTTACATTGTCTGCTAGATAATGAGAGGCTGCACTGGCGACTGAAACACTCGAAGTAACCTAGCTGTGCCCTTTATTAATTCCCTGACTCGTTAGGAAGGTCTTGTTTTGTGCATTGTTATTGCATTGCCAGCAGGTCATAATATTGGCTATGCAGTTTAACAGCTCTTCCAGCCTCCTATTTTTTTGACAAATCTACTCAAAATGTGGCGTGTGATATGTTATCATGCTAAAAAGTGAAGTCCTAAGGTGTTCCAAAGAGAGTGGGAGCTACTGTATCATATATTTTATGTGAGAGATGCTCATCTAAAATGATAAAAAAATACCCCTAACTTGAGCAAGTACCAGGGTGAGGATATGCCTGAAGAGTTTTCGTTGTAGACTTAGTGTAGAATCATCAGTTGCATTTAACAAATTGACGTCATTTTTTTATGCGTCTGTCCTCTTATCGAAGATAAATTGCGTCATAACATTGTCAAAGTGGCTGTGGAACCACGAGCCGCAGGCAGACAGACGCATAAAAAACTGACATCACTTTGTTTTTTTACAATAACAAGCCCCAAAACTGGTCAAATACCGGAAATAAATAGTTTTTAAAAGGCAAGTCTGACGCATACAAGTAGCTCATTTGCATAAAACAGCGCATGCAAGTGCGAGTTTTCAAATTTTATCCATCTGTCCTCTTATCAATGATAAAAACCAGCCAATTAGCGCACAAGAAATTCGACAGTTATTGTAAAAATTGTTATAGACAGTCTCTCTGACTCTCCTGTCAATGTTTTCCAAGTGGAAGGTGACTGCCTGACCATATTTGAAGACATGTTAAGTTTTCCATTCTAGGTTGCAACTAGGTTTTGCCAAATGCAAGTACATTTTCTAAAATTTTAGAATTTGGGGTAAAAGCTCAGTTGTATTCTTTAAAATCTTTTCTATGCTTAGGCTGTAAATATAATAGCTCAAAATTTTTCATTTTAAAGTGAGGGGTTGGTCCATATTAAATGCAAGTTGATAAGTATTGGTTGACCCCCCAGTTCTGAGAGCATTCCCAGGCATATTCAATTTTTATACGCTAAGGAATCATCTACCAAAAAAGTATGACTTAAATCTCTAAAATATATTAAATTTAATATTTAAAATCAATCATAACAACATTCAAATATCATGTATTATAAATGTTATTGTTTCTTTGTTATAGGATATTGGACTGAATCAGCATCATCAACAGATTGTAGTGAACTATCTTAGGTTTGCACGTTATGGTCGCGGACAGAGGCTTCGAGGGGTAGAGGCGTCTTTTGAAGAACTTAAAGACAGCAGGTATTAAATATTTATAAATTGAAGGCTAAGACACTTTTTTCAACACTAAACATTAGTTAATAGTTTAGCTTGTATTAAGGACTTTGCATACTCAGGTTTTGGTGTCCTTCTGTAAAATTAATTAACAGAATTTGTCTTTTATAATATACATTGAACTCACTACCTCTTTTCTCATCGGCCGAAAGTGTACAGTGAATTTTCGAAATCAGCGCCTGTGATGTCATAACTGCAGATTATACAATAATCATGTCAAGCTCACGGGTAACCATGTCAAGGTCAATGGTAATCATGTCGTGTATGACCGTGGTGCATGATTTCTAAGGGTAATCATGTCAAGTTCACTCGCTTTGTTTTGCTTGCCATTACTGAAGAAACACAAACAGGAGTTTTTTTTGTTTCGTTCAATGTATAATAAAACAATTATTAGATTCGGTTTTTGTGATATCCAGAATAATCAACTAGAAGGTCTCGGTAAGGGTGATAACCCCTACCTCTACCTTGATTATTCTGGATATCACAAAAACCTCATCCAATAATTGTTTATTAACAGCAGTGCCTTTGTAGATGATTACAGGTAACCAAATATCAAAACCCTTACCTAGATAGTTCTAATTATTGATGTAACTTTGTTGTACAGACTTGTGGAAGACACATATACTTTGGATGAAGTAACAGACATGTTGGATGGCTTGTGTGCAGTGGTGAGAGGAGAAGTAGAATCTGAACTCATCAATGCTGCACACACTAATGTACTTCTTTTGAGACAAGTGTTTAGCCAGGCTGAGAAATGGCATCTCAAGTTACAGGCTGATATATCTGAACTAGAAAATAGGTAAGCTTGTGATTACTATGGTTAAGAAAACTATTTTGGATTACAGTGGTGATTTGTCATGATGTCAAAATTAAATCTGCAATATTAAGATAATGGAGTGGAACTCGGTTATAACTAATAACTAAAGGTGTTGTAACATTATCGCATTCCTGGGTAGTACAATAAATGGACATTTTGCAATAGAAGTACCAGATTTTGTTATGAAATTGACTTTTCACTTGTATGAATAAAACATTTAAAACGTGGGGTATGTCTCTGCAGTTACCATATTGGCTAACAGGGCAAATTTTGTCTCGAGATAGTCTATGTTCTTGGAAGCAACCATCTTCCATAATCAGCCTCCTAGTCTTGAAATTTTAGGTGGTCATTTACGCTAGGTTCAATTGTATCATACAAACACGTTATTGATAAATTTAAAATGACACCAAGTGTTGCCATACCATAGTAATGTGAAATATTTGCCTTGTTGATACAGAGAGCTAATAAATGAAATTGCGAAGTTTGAAGAAAGAGAGTTTTCTTCTGGCCCATCTACATCACAGGTACAGTTTGTAGTTTGCTGAAAATAATACTATATCAAAATTTGTACAGGAGGCAGCATCGCTGCTTGTCTATGCCTTGCTAAGGCTGTTATCAAAGCAAAATCATGTTTCTCTTGTTTTATTTGAGCATTTTATATTTTTTTTTGCAGTCTAAGTTGTCTAAGTTGTCACAGGCTCCCAAACTAGAGCCTCTAAATGAAAGTGGAGGGGTAGCCTTACTTCAGGTGGTAAGTCTTGAAATCATTTTTCTATCAACAAAAGGGTTGGGAGGATTGCCTGTCCAACACTTCCACTTTCTGTTTAGTAGTCTTCTTGATACTGTATCAATTTAATTTGCTCTCAGAGTTTGCAATATGCATTTGTATGCCTTACTAATAACATGCACTGTGATAATTATTTTAAAATATGAATAAAAATATTGAATTCACAGAAGTTTTACTTGTGTAGGATCAAGTTTGTTGTCAGGTCATTACAATTTATTTTTCTAAAGGACATATTCATTTGCTAAATTGTTAAAATTTTTATTCCCTGTACTTATTATGGATTCACACCAGCATAAATCCATAGTATCCTGTTTTAATTGAACGCAATTACACTGGCTGAACACTTCTAATGAAGAAAGCCTACTTATATATGATATTTATAGTTGTTCATCAGGGGCTGTGTGATAAACTCTCTTGTTATTAATAAATAATTAGGTTACCCTTTTGAAATGTTTTATTGTTAATTATTCATTATTCTTGTTACAAAATACCACAAATATATGTCCATGTTCATTATTCTTTATTTTGCCTATGATTAAATAATTAAACAATGTGAACTGCTTTTACTGTAGGCTAAGTGCTCTGGAACATATTTGTCCTGTTTTAGATTTTATTAGCTTATAGATATTTTCTGCCTATAAAACATAACATAGAGTTTTTATATATATTTCAATTTACTGAAAGGAAGTACAATGTATTCTCACATTATATCCCTGTTATTGCCTGACTGTACAAATGTAAACAAACCACAGCTAGATGTCTGCTACAAGTTGATTGGCCACTATTCATCAAACAACTTTGTTGTCTAATGATCATAAAACTCCATGGCAACAATTTGTGTATTTGCTGGATGTATTTAATGCTATAACAGAATAATGTCTTCAGTATTATTGCCTTTGGATGATTGCTAAGTTGCTTACAAAAGTCTGCATTACAAACAAATTGTGAGATGATTCTCCTACAAATGTCAGAAAAAGAACTCTTAACAGAACTGATTAGAGATCAGCAAAAGGTGAAGATAGCTGTATTCATTTCTTGTGCTCAATAATGTTGCTAAAACAGTTTCTACATGATTGTACATGAATGTAGTTCAAAAAAGTAGTTTTTAAATAGTTTCCTCCTTCCATTGATGCTATACACCAATATGTACAGCAGTTATTAATCACGAAATTTCAATCTCAAAAATATACTGTAAGTTTTTCCCCTTTGTTTGTAAGTGAACTTGTGTCGTAAACTACCCTATCATTATTATAGCTGGTGCCTTCATGAGCTAATTAGCTCAAATGCATGTTTAAATTGTTGTAAATGTTATCCACATTTTTGTCATCTTTCCTTGATGACATTATTATAATCAATACTGAGTACTGCAGTATTTACATTTTAATACATTAACTACTTTGGACTATTATTGACAGCTGTCTTTCGGAAAAAGCTTAAAGAAACTTACAATGATTTTCCCAATTATATTTTTCTGGATTGAACCATATCTGCCTTAAATCTATATTATCTAACAGTCACTCTTTGTTTTCTTTTTTGTTTTTCTTGAAAAATTGTCTTTCCTTTTGTTGTACACTTTTTAAATCTCTGCATCCTGTTTAAGGTAATGATAGCATGTAGAGAAATCAGACAATTTTCTGCTTGGTTTGTTATATATTCTTGTAAGTGTTTATTTGCAATTAATACTGCATTGCATCAATTTTTCTTTTACTTTTATTATCCCTTCAAGGAAATAAACCGTTTGAATGAAGAAAATTCCAAACTTAAGGATCGCCTCAAAACCTTGGAAGGCAAGGTAGGAAGGCATTGGTTTGACAGTTTAAAATAATTCTCCAATGCACAATTAATTTAAGTGGATCAGTAAAACCGACTAATGCATTGTTGAATCCCACCATACATCCACCTTATTTAGTATGGTATTAGTATATGGCCTTATAATACATTTTTTTTTTGAGTAGTGTAGTTTGTACTTGTCTCTGCCAGTGGGTATTCTTATTGTTCATATAAAATAATTATCGGTATGTAATATGCTCTGTGTTGCACCAAGGAGGGTGTACATTCAGTGAAAAGTACTTACACATTTTGTACAATCATACAATTATTTCACACTGAATATACACCCTTCTGAATACAGCCACAATTTTATGGCCTAAAGACATTGATTTTGAAATTTTCACCAAAAACAACTAATACCCCACTATAGGATATAGTCATTGGCAAATATTTTGAATTTTAGGCAACAAGTGTTATGGGAGAAAGAAGTAGACTTCAGGCTGACCTTGAAAGTACTCAAGCCACTTTAAAAGCCAAAGGAAATGTCAAGGTACTCTATGTCATGTATTATCAGTCATTCAGTGCACCAAAAGGCCAAGTTTCAATTGCACATAGTACAAGCCACATCACTGTGGCTCACATACTGATATCATTTACAAGCTGTGCTTGTGTGAGCTTCAATAGTTAAATTAAAGACATGGTTATGAATCAGTAGAAACTGGGAAATTATGGTTTAGTTCTGTTAAAAATTAGCACTGATCAATACTTCGAGAACACTCAGAATGCAGCATGCAACAGTAATTTCTGCTTTATTTGTCTGGACAAATCACTGCTTCTTATTTATCTCCTGCCAAAAATTCAGTTAATGTCTTCATCCCAGTGTTCTATGCACATACCATGCACATTACTTTATCAGGAAATTGTACAGTGTTGCTGGATGATTTAGAAGCACACACTGTATAAAATATGTTAATTATTATTGTTATTACAGTGGCTGCCTGAATTGTAATGTCATTTGCACATAATAACGTTGAGGCCATTTTAGCCAAAAATGTAGCAAAGGCCCCACAATTGTGCCCATTTACATCAATTTTCTTAGCCTTTAGATTTCAGAGATGCTATGTGTTTATCATTTATATTGTTATTCATGTTTTACATACAGCCCTTTGGCAAAGAAGTGGCTGATCTTGAGGAACAGATGGCTGCTGCCAAACTAGATTTGAAACTGGTAAATTTCATCAAAACTTCAGTTTCTGTGTTTCCATTTCACTGTTACTGATTGGTACAGTTAAAAATATAGTTACAGCATACTGTTTTGCAAATGTTTTTTTCTTTCTACAGTCAAAAGAAAGGGGATCTACTCAAGCTGCGTCACTACATGATGAATTAACCAACAGCAAAGTGAATATTTACAAGTTATATCTCATAAATAATCCTTTAAGACATTTGTTAATTTTTAAATTTATTTTGCCCAACTATTATTGGATGCTTTATTGGAATCACATTCCTTTGTCTATATGCCAACTTAACACTATTTAAAAAACACTTTGTCAGTTTTATTTTATGCAGTATTAACACTTTTTAACATTTATAATATATATTCATTTACTATAATTATGTTTACTCTTTCCTCTCTTAAACTACATCCTAAAATAAAATGTGTTTAATTAAAGGGCATATATACATGTAATTATCGGTAGTTTACTATATTTTGCCCTTTCCACTTTCTACAAGTGGGTACATAAAAAAATCCCCAAAAACCATAATAATTGAACCTCTTTTGCAGCATGAGATTTTAAAGCTTCAACATGACCTGGAAGAAGCAGAAAAGGTTAGTGATTATTGTGAACAGAACAATATTCTAATGAGATTTTTTTCACATATTTTATTTATATTATTCACTTGTGTTATTTATGTCTTATTATTCAGGATCTTGCTAAGAAATTTAATGAAACAACTCAATACAAGAATATGAAGCAGATGTTAACATCAAAGAATGAACAGATTAAAGATCTACGGGCTCGATTACGCAAGTGAGTAATTGAAAAAGATTGCTGCAATTTGGGAATAGGAGGGCCAGGATTTGAACTAAACTTTACAGTGATGTAAGCTAAGGATGGAATGGGTGCAAGGTCTACAGCTCCTACAAAGGTTAAGTACTGTGATGATTCAGCATAATGTTGTCAACTGAAAGATTCAAAATCTGCCATTCTGTTCATGAATCATTCCGTGCTTGAGTGATACTTAAATTGGTTAGGGAAGAAGGGAAGTAAATCTGCACCCATCTGCTATGTCAATTTACTCACTGCACCTCCAATTAATTGTCAATAGTGGGTACAACAAACAGCCTTGCCTGGTAGGACATGTTGGGCTACAACATTTATTTTGTATACAATTTATTGGTTACGTAAAGGCCCTTACTCTAGCTGTTGTCTTATTCTAGATATGAGCCTGACACTTGAGGCATTGCTGGTGTTCCATGATAGCTGAAGAAGTTTAACAATAACACTCTGTGAGACACTTCATGATTATGGCTTGTTCTCAGAACACAC
>Ga0126337_10001236_pt1 | contig 15130 bp, 13 predicted proteins | sample DipCmetagenome_FD_92527 | JGI IMG/M metagenome (GOLD analysis project Ga0126337, IMG submission 92527) | Coral microbial communities from La Bocana,Puerto Morelos, Mexico - Diploria C A metagenome | ecosystem: Host-associated > Invertebrates > Cnidaria > Coral | place: La Bocana,Puerto Morelos... | reverse complement strand
TTGTTAAAATAGTTAAATTTATTGCTGTATGAACAAAGAGAAAAATATCACACTTATCTTGGCGCGAGGCACTAATGAACTTTCTTTGTCCAGAAAGTCACAAGTATAAACAATAGAGAAGTCAATAACAAAGCTGAAAAAAATCACACTTACCGAAGTGTCTATTGGCGGCGTGATAAATAGATGTATCCATGGGCAGCGTTAGTTTACAATAAACGCGTGACAAAGAACTCAACGATTAACTGGCATCGCCAAAGATTAGGAAACGTTAAATGCCTTATGTTTGATAAGTTAAGCCAACAAAACGTAAGGATTATCCAGGGTTTTGTTAGTCTGGGCGAATCGACTCTTAGTCCGGGCGAATCAACTCTTGGTCCGGGCGAATCGACTTTTTCTTCGGGCGAATCGACTCAGAAATCGGGCGAATGGGCCATCGGGCGAAACAACTGCAATTCGTTTCATTTCCTTCTGGACTCGCTCGACTTCACGGCATTGTTCAGTGCCATTTTCTTCTCCTTTCTTTAAGCCTCGTCCACTCTCTTTCGCGATCTTCCTGGCTACTTCTGTCCTTGTTAATTCTTGCTCTTGACTCTTCTCTTTCAAGTTCGTTCTTTGAAAAACTTCATAAACTCCGCTATGAGTCCACTATGGATGGGGCCGAGCCACAGAAAAACCACGAAACTAAATCAGTTATGGCCGCCATGTTGCGCGACTCCGTCGTCGTCGTCGTGCGTACGCACCTGCGAGCAATACCGCTAGCCATGATAACCCCAAAAAAATCACTTCATGGGTTTCCTTTGATTCCCCATGATGCCTATAGGGCTTCGCCCATGGCCCTTCGGGCCGGGAAGCTCCGCTATAAAGTAGTTATTAAATAGGAAGTAAAAAAGAAATATGTTAAAAGATATAAAATTAAAAGCTCAACTGGCAAATGCATTTTTTGCTACCATCAATCAAATGTTTCGCAGCCTTTCCCAAGTTTTGACTCTGCTAAGTGTGTGGTAATCAAATCAAATCATTGGGCACAGTTCAGATAAGATAGTCGGAAACTGGGAGTCGAGGAGCCACCGAACATTTGATTGATGGTAGGGAAAAACGCATTTGTCGGTTGAGCTTTGAATTTTAGAGTCTGCATGTTATTGAAAGGTGCACTTGGTAAAATGGCAACCTAAAGAAAAACATCTTAATGAAGCTGTTCCTATACTTACGCTATTACCTTCTTAAAAAGAGCTAACAGCTTAAGTAAAATTAAAGATTATTCACAAAACCCTTACAGACTTTTTGCTTATTTCAAAGATGCCCCATCATTCATTAACCCAGAAAATGAAACAGATACCAAGATACTTGGAAAGGAGGTGATCCTCTCATGTCTCGGAATGGGTAATCCACTGCCAACAGTAAAGTGGACATCCTCAGACAATGATGTAAAGTGGATATCAAATCTGACGAGTGTCTCTTTCAAGGCAGAACCTAGTAGTTCTGGGACATACCTATGCACCATTGAAAACGACTTAGGGAAGGTTTCCAAGCAATTTACACTTGGTAAGTAAATGTATGAATGTTGCTGAATGCTGAATGCTTTTAGCTTGTAGAGTAGTTTTCTCTTGGCTGCCAAAGGGAATTATTATTATGTTGGTTTTGTGATTGTAACAACTATATTGCAGGAGTTCTGTTGGTTGGTCTGTTCCAGTCAGTCATTTACTTTCTCCTTCCTTCCTTTTTTTTCATTGGTTAAACGTTTTAGTACTGTTAAATACTTTAACTCGATGTTAAAGTTTCTTTTTTCCATTAAGTTGTGGAAGCTCAAAACTTCCTAATAAAGATAACCATCATAAACAAGGATTGTGACAAAGATAACCCTTCAGAAATCTGCGAAAAGACTAAGAAAGCGGTAAGTTAAATCAAATATTTTTTTAACTAATACTTCAAATTTCTTGTCAAATTTACTGCTACTGTTTTAGATGTTGAACTCTACTGAGGGCTCAACCTTAAATTTTAATTTCCTTGTGACCATTATGTGTGTTCAAATGTGAACTGCACTGAAAATGCTGTTAGGTTATGGGGGGAATAATCAAAGCGATTGCACCGAACTGCACCACCCTGATTGTTATTGTGTATGATTTCTGCGTCATTAACTATGCATGAACACATCATTAATCTGTCTTGATTTTAGTTTGACTTTTGACACTCATATTGATAGTTACATGTAAGCACCCTCTCTCTTCTCTATTCTGTGGACAATTTATTCTAATTTTATGGCATTTTAAGGAAATTCTCAAAGTAGAAATTTTTCAAGGTAGAAACATCAACTCGGAAAAAATTTATTTATTCAATTTATTCTAATTTTATGGCATTTTAAGGAAATTCTCAAAGTAGAAATTTTTCAAGGTAGAAACATCAACTCGGAAAAAATCCGAGTTCCAGTTGGGATTTGAACCCACGACCCTCCATGATCTAATGTCCATAGAGTCTCCAGTAGCTCAGTGGTTAGAGCATCCGATAGATCACGGAGGGTCGTGGGTTCATATCCCATCTGGAGCTCGGATTTTTTCTGAGTTGATGTTTCCAACTTGAAAAATTTCTTTTTTGTAAATTTCCTTATAATACTCGCTTTGGAAGGTGGTTGGTTGCATCTTAGATATGCCTTAATGTGACTATGTGATACAGTTAGTGAGTTCATATGCGCCAAGACATCATTTGGCTGTGTGACCGTGTGATTCAATTCCAGTCAAAGACCCACATTTCACCCTTGCTCACCATAGAGTCTCCAGTAGCTCAGTGGTTAGAACATCTGACTAGATCACGGTGGGTCATGGGTTCAAATCCCATCTGGAATGCGGATTTTTTCTGAGTTGATGTTTCTACCTTGAAAAATTTCTACTTTATGGCATTTCTTAGATAAATCTGTGGTCTTTAATTTTATTAATTCACTTGTATTCAATAACTACTTTGTTGTTCAACGTTATGGTCTCGCAGCACTCAGTAAACAACATATATAAGTAAACTCCATATAGTTCTGACTTTCACCGTATTTTTACTCGTGAGATAAAGTACAATCAGCCCTCAACAACCTTGATTCGCTACCAATCTAGGTTCTTTTTAAACATCATGACCTTAATGATATTCAAATTGCTAAATTGTTCAGTTCCTAGCTATCTTGATGTTAGAAATATCGTCAAGCAATCTCATATTTATGGGCTTTCCACTAAGCAGTCCAATGGTGTTAACCTGAGCAAGTATAAGACACCTCTACATCTAGCTCAATTCCTTTTTCTGTTATGCAGCAAAATGTTGTTTTGATTTGGGCCACTAGCTAGAAAAATTCACCATCATCAAGTTTACTACAGAAGACCATGAAAAACCTCCTTTTTCACGATATGTTTAATTATTTCTGTATGTATTTTTTGACCTTGTCATCTTTCCTTTGCAATTAAATGGCTGACAATGTAGAGTCAATTCGTATAGTGTGATTGTTTGGGTGAGGGTAGTTCTGAAAAGAACTGTTGTTTGTCAATACCATCATGGCCAAACTGACCAATCAGTTTCAATGGACCAGACTTATAACATCGCTTGACAAACACTATTCGCTTGACTCTGGTGATGACTTCCACTCAGGTTTTTGAAACATCAGTCACCAAAAACAGTTCTTTTCAGAACTACCCTCACACATACGATAACACAATACAAACTACCGATACTCCTGGGTTTAAATCATTTACAATGTAGAGTCAGCTTTATTTTCTTGCATGGTTCAAATGTTTTAATGCAACGTATTATAGGAAATGTAGTTCCCTTTTCTGATGACTAGAATTCCTAACAAAAACCTCGCAGGTCAAATAGTAACTAAAATAGTCACCCATACTACACAAAAGGAACCCGCTGACCCTCACTTTTAATTATTTTTTTGGCATATACATAGCATGCAATATATGATATTCATATAATTGTTTGCATTCATTACCTTCTACTGGTATACGTGTATTATGAACGCACAATGAGATCAGCTCCCAGTTAGCTAAATAGTTCAGTTGGTAGAGCACTGCACCCGTATCAAATCCTGTTTGAAGCCTTTGTGTTTTTCAGGCTTTAACTTCATATTTCTAACAGTAACCTAGCACCTGGGTAATGCTATAATGAATCACCAAAGTTAATTGGAATTATTTCTTTTTTTTAACTTTTGCCAATGTGCATGTTGTTGTCAAGCCGGGATGTAAAAGTCGTAAATATCTTGTACATGTACATGTAGAAGTCTTTTCTGTAAGATTGATGGCAAAGGAGTTGTGCATGTCCAAAGCAACCATAATTTTGATAATTTTGACCGGTGGTAGAAGAATGCAACCTAAATTTGGTGCGGGATCACACAATTGCAAGCGGAAATTAACTTAATTTTGTGGACGAACAGTTACTGGGTACGGAAATACATCATAGACCAGTGCGAGAGATGCGTGTTTGTCTAAAATAAAATTATACAATGCAATGTTTTCTTTTAACTGTTCATAGATGTCATACAAGCAAGCTTTATAAGGGAGTTGTTAATTTACTACTCCTGAAGTGTGGAGGAAGCTCAATATTTGAGCTACAACAAAATAAAATATGGCTTGTGCCAACAACCACATTTCTATTGGTTAATATTCAAACACACTTACTGGACACCAATTATTCCAAGTACTAGTATGTACCTTTCAAGTCAGTGTCAAATGTGCTTACTTCAATAGGTCAAAATAATTATCGAAAGTGATGGATTTGAAGATAAGCTGAAAGACGTGACGGTGGAAAACTGCAGGTAAGCATTTATTTTAATCGCCACAATTTGTGTGTTAATTATCCTTTAAAATTACTGAAACAGAAACTGAAAAGAAAGTAAGGAGACTGAATGATGGAAAACCTGAAAAGTGCGGGTATAAAGTATAATTCTTAATTTGACCACCTGGATCAAAAGGTAAAAACACTAGGACCAGGCTAGTTGAATTAGGCTCTGAAGACTTAATCTGAACCCTCTAGCAAGAAATATAACAATTGATAGAGTGTGCTGAGAAAATCTTGCTTAAAACTACAAAATGTGATTACCATTAGAATACACATTCATTAATTGAGGTAAGGATAGCTGTCATGGAGCTATGTCATCAATCAACCAATGCCAATCAATGTTAATTAGTTAATCAATAAATAATTAGTTAATATCAGAAGCATATCACCTAGAAAGGTCAATTGGCATATGACAGTTATCGATTATTTCTTTTATTATATAGCTAAACTGGTCCGCAATGAAAAGGAGGATTCTGATTGGCTCCTTTAGAGGTCTGAATTTTACAACACGGACCACTAAGATAGACCGCTCACAATTTCTTTTTCAAGTCATTGCACAAAATAAATAATTTTTTGTTGCATCAAATTCTTTCTTACCTTCATGTGTGGAGAAGGACTATTTCATTTGTTCACAAAAGCAGCGTGAGAAACGTAAATAAATGCTAACCTTTCATCTAGATCTGCATGTTTACTGGAATGAATCACGGAGATGCATCAATACAGCAAGAGATAAAAAAGAGTCATTATGATAGACACTTAATGAAACTGTAGCTTGTTCATCCATATTGGACAGTATTGGTCTTGTTCTTTTCCTTTTTTTGGCAGGCTTATGGACCAAGCTGCAGTGCCTGTGGCTTGGTCCATAAACCTGCACCAAAGCAAAAGAACACAACCAATTTTTTAGCTTCAACATGATTATTAAATAACATATATAGATAAGCTAAATTTATTGATGGATCAATTTAATTCAGATATATTGTAATTATAAGATTTGACTGCTTTCAGATATAAGGTTGTAAGGTTCTTAAATTATACAGACTAACTGCAGATGATTTGAGTTACCAGCATATGATGAATTGCAAAATACTTGTATGTTGTTTCCAGTTATATTTTGAGAAATTTTTTTTTTAGCCAAACGCACCTTTTTGGGGTTATACTCGGGACTAGACAAGTGTATTTTGACATTTTTTGTGTTGGGTCATCCTCTTGTGACAACCTTTCTTGTGTCATGAACATGTTTATTTTGTGTTGGCGACCTTGCTCAAGATATCTTTCAAAAACGTGATATTATCAACTTATTCTTAATGCCGATGCAGCCCAGCACATTCTTTAGAATATACTGCCTTTAATTTGTTCATTGTTCATGTAAAGCATAGTCAAAGCATTGTAATGCTCTCATTTCTTTTGTTATTAGGTGTGGCAGCATAATTGCTTATTTATCCTTGGATTTCAAACAAAGTGTAGAAATTCCCAAGGTTCTCTCTGTTCTTAAAAAAGCAAAAAGCAACGGTTTTGGTGAACTCCAAGTTGACTTGGGATCCATACAAGCAATTTCTGATGATCAGCTACCTTCCAGCACACAGGGCCCCTCTAGTACAGTAGAAACCACCACATCAGGTACAGTAGCAGAGTCTTTTGTATCACCCGTGTTTTCTTGTTGTTGTTTTTGTTTGCTTTTGTTTTTATTTTTTTAATCACTTCTAATCAGGTTTCATAAATGTTCAAATGATACTTAATTATCTTTAGAAAGAAAACAATCGTTTCTTAGACCAAATTATGTATTCCATTCATAAATATTAAATTGCCTGACATTCTAAAAAGAGGTCTTGTCATAGTAATTCAAGCTAGAGACGAACCTCCTTCTGACCTGTGCACTTGAAGCATAATTGTTTCACATCTTTGATGACTGTGTATTTTTGTCAATGCGTGGCCAGTACAAACACCAATCTTTTGAATCTAAAAGAAGAGCAACAATTATTTATACTTAACATTTCAGGTGATAATGACGATAAAGAACTGTGGATTATCATTGGTGCGTCAGCAGGAGGAGCTATTGTACTTGTTGTAATCGTGGTTGTGGCATGGTGTGTGCACCATAAGAGAAAGTGTAGGAGAAAGGGCAGTAAAGGTGGGTGTTCTTTTCTAGTAAAAGAATTCACAGAAGTGGAACATGGAATCATAGAATCCAAATGCAGTTGTGATAAGTTACAAAAATGGTAATCTGATTCTCATGGCAATGAGAAGAGATTGAAAGAGTGAAAAAGGAGTTGAATAGATTTGGCTGATATTGATAAAACAAAGCAAAAAGCCAAAAAATATGAAATCATTACATTCCTGGAACATCTAAAAAAATGTAATGAGACCCAATTTGTTGCTTTTAGTAACATTATATAGGTATGGTGATTAATGGTTATACCTTATATAATTATTTGGTCATTTGTATTCATAATTACTTGTAATTATAAAATAAGCCACAAAGCGCATGTTGTGTTCATGTAAGTGGGAAGCCCTAAATAGAATGTCTTTTTCTTGATCTCAGATGATCTTCCTTCGACCTAAAAGGTTTTTTTTAATCACTTCTAATCAGGTTTCATAAATGTTTATTAATAAATGATACATGTACTTATCTTTAGAAAGAAAACAATCTTTTCTTAGACCAAATTATTTATTCCATTTGTAAATATTAAATTACCTGACCTTCTAAAGAGGTTTGTTATAGTAATTCCATTATATAGGTATACTGATTAATGGCTATACCTTGTATAATTATTTGGTCGTTTGTATTCATAATTACTTGTAATTTCAAAATAAACCACAAAGCACTCGTTGCATTCACGTAAGTGGGAAGCACTAAATAGAATAAGGTCTTTTTCTTGATCTGAGATGATCTTCCTTCGACTTGAAAGGGTTTTTTTTGCGAGTAGCAGAATTTTTGCACATTCTCTGATGGAAAGCCATAGTTGATAAGGCTATGGTGGAGAAAATGACAAGACAGTTGTTGAATAACGAACAATGAACTGAATGTTTCACCATTTTTGCCTATGACAAATCAGTGTGCCAAAACTTAAACATAATTTTGGAGAACTTTTTGGAGAAATCTGCTGAAGTCAGTAACTTCATATTGTAGGGTGACTGAACTATACATAGAGCTTCTCATTGTTTGACTGCACTAAGTAAGAGTGTGCTGAGCATTGACAGTGATTACTTATTAGTCTGTAAGGATTAGATCATTCCTGTTTGCTGCTAATCTGTGTTTTCTCTTCCCTCCTTATCAACATGTCTATTGAAATAACAATAAGTCCGCTGTTCAGAGTCGGAAGAGCAAGCATTGTAAGTATCGTTATCTTTTTCTATAAATTGGAATGCTGCTTACTATTACATGTACTATTACAGTAGGAAATGCATAATGATGTTGTACGTGTAACAGAAAGCATACAAATCACATTCCATTTTTCTCTTACTTATAAAATCAGCATTCCCCATTGCATTCTACATTACCCTGAGAGTCCCTCAGCTGTAGTCAATTCTAGGTAGAAAAGAATTTAGATTGGTGTAATTGTTTTGTTGTTGTTTGTTGTTTGCTGACAACATATTGTGTAAATTTTGCCTCATTAACATAATACTTTGCATAGTGCATCACACTAGATAAAAATTGACTCAAACATTTGAGGAGGCTAAAAGACTTTTCGCCATGCGCACACAACCAACATACATGATGCACACAATGTCAACAAAGTGAAGTAATGTTTCATAAAGTAGAGTGTGCTTGCAGAGACTGAAAAGCTTATGCTAATGAGGCAATTATTGTAAACAACCGTTTTCCTATAATTTTTTATGTCAGAGTTTCTTGAATGTATATAAATTCATAAAGCAAAACAAGATAAAAAGAAAAAATTAAAGTTCAAATGTTGTAGATCATTGGTTGTAATCAAACTGATATATAACATAAGAACTTTGTGCCAAAAATGCTTCTTTGCCCATTTGTCCTGGAAGATTACCGGTAATGCTACTAACTTTTTGTGATAAGCAAAGAATAACAATTTTAACATTATGGTGTAATGTGATAGTAACCCAAGAGAAGACAATGACCATGGGCACGTCAACAACGGTTATGCAGAGGCAGGACCTCGACCCACAGCAATGGTTGAAATGAGCCAACACCAGGGAGCTTCAGGTCCTGCAGCTTTTGTTTGTTTGTTTGATTTTCACTTTTTATACATAATTATGTTTACAAAATATTTTTGTGTAAGGCATCGAAGCACAGGTAAGCCAATAAGGCTGAGGACGACCTTAAAGTATCTTTAAGATGTAACAAAAGGATAAAAATGCTGTCATCAGCCTACAAAATGATCATAATTTAAGATAAAAAGTAGTTAAGTGGAGCGAAGGCCAAAAAAAAAACACACACACACACACAAGCATACAAACAGAAGTAAATTATATTCATGCCAACAAAGATGAGTCGAGTTTAGAGGTGAACTTGGCAATACTACATGTAGTAATAAGAGGCATTTTGAATGATGCTGAGAGGATTAAATAATTAGAGGTCTTGAAAACGGGGTGAGAATTTCCTTACATTTGTTTGATTCTACAGTAGGGCAAACAGAAGGAATTCTTAGTGTGCTTTCTTGCAGTTGCACCTACCTATGCTGTTGTTGACAAGTCTGCAAAGAAAGGAAGCATGAAAGATAAGAAAGATGAAGAGAAAAAGCCACAAACTGAACCTCCTCAGTATTCTGTCGTGGATAAATCTAAGAAGAAGAAAAAGAAGAAGGAAGAAGAACCAGAGGCTACTTATGCACAAGTCGACATGTCAAAGAAATCGAAGAAGGTATGACAAAGACTGCCTTTTTGCAGATATAGTACAAAAGATGGTAATTCAGTGTACTGTCAGTGCATCTATGTTGACGGTGGCCTGTCGGCAGTGTGTCGGTAACCTGTCGGCCGACAGTTGACCGACAGTCGGTTAGCAGGAGCTGTTCTTCACAATTACCAGGAAGCTAAGCAAGATCAGTGATTGAATGTCTGCACCACATTAACTGAGATACATGTACATCGCATGTAGTGTGAATCAATTATTTAGTTTTTTTCCCCAAAGACTACAACAAGTAAATCATAACCAAAAACAGCACTGCATTATTGTAACAATGTTCTTTATTCACAAACAGCCAATACGAGGATGGGTTGCCCATATTGTGGATATATGAACAAACATATAACAGTATGATAAATATTTTTTTCATCATAATGACAGAAACCCAAGGTGAAGACTCAAGACTAGTACTCCAATTTGTTTGTTTCAAGGTTTCAGTTCTCCTCTTTACCCTAACCATGGTCACTGAATTGTAGTAACTAAACTGATATGTTTTGAAATAATTAATATAGTTGTATTGTCATGCACTCATTCCATCCTGCCAACCAATGCACCTGAGATTAGAGCTGAAAATTTCTTATTGGGAAGTTAGCAAGTACAAAGCCTCCCTTATTAGTTGAATTAAAGAAACAGTCAATCAGAACTTCTACTTCTCTGGCTCATGCCGTGTATAGGGTGACAGTGTGTTGGAAGTGATGTAATTAGATGATTTGTTTCATATTTACTTGTTACAGAAAGCCAAGCCTGGTGAGGTACTCTATGCTGACTTGGGCGACTTTCATCAAATGCAAGAACTGCCAAATGTGTCCACCTCACCTAACGCTTTACCCCCGATCAAAAAGCCTGCACCTTATGTTGAAACTCAATATGCCGACATCACTCAATTTTTGAAGGGGGATGTTACATTGCCTGACAGTGAGAAGAGTCAGGGGCCAGCTACTGACACCCAGCCTGCTCCAGTGCCTGAAAATCAAGAAGGTCAAGAACCCGGTACCAGTGCTAATGAGACATCCCAAGCTAGTAACCCAGGAGGGGATGGTGGACCAGGCCATGAAACTAATTTCTAAAGCATAGAGGAACTCATTGCTTCCACAAGTGAGTGAGGTCCAGTTTCTTTCTCGAGAGCTGTTTGTCATGCAAAGTAGTTTACATGTATATAAGTTAAGGCACAGGCTTATTTTGTTTATTTTCTTAGTTGTTGACTAAAAAACTATAGATGGTCTTTTTTTCAAGTAGAATGGATATGGCTTTTTGCTTAAGATATTTTTGTAACAGTACAGTAAATACATAACTTGTTAAGACATGTAGAAATGTTTTGTATCACTTTTAGTTGTGTATTGCATAGCATGTTATTAATTAGATGCTTTGATATTTTGGTAGTTATAAAGAGCATGACATAAATATCTGTATAGGTATTATTTGAATTGACCTGTATGCAAGTGAACCGTGAAACAGCCTCCTGATTTAGAATATCACGATAACTTTAGGAATTAGGCAGTGTGTACACATAATTTCTTCACTTAATTAATAAAATCTTGTGTTTTAGTATACATGCACTGTTGGTCTCTTTTTTCAACCTTTGTTGAGAATAATGTAATGAAATCATTTTATTTTGTCTGCAAAATTGTCTTACAAAACTAGATTTCTTACTTGTTGTGTTTATCTGAGTTTGTTTAGTCCACTTGTACAGTGAAGTGTCCTAGAAGTATTATTTGTTCACACTAAATTTGCACTAGTCACTTCATAAGGTTCCTTTAATTTCATCTTTTATCACGTTTGAGTTTAAGCTGTACATGTAAATAGATAAATTGATAAACGTAATCCAGTTTTCTACATAGACAGATGTTTAAAAAAACGTCTAGTTTGCTGTAATAAAAATTTAGGTGTCAAACGCCAATAAATGCAATTAGATATTGTGTAATAAAAAAGTTAGTTTCCTTGACAAGAAAGGTGTTCAAGCATTGTTAACAGAAAATAAAGTGCTTCAGACTCATGAGTACATTTCTGAAGAAAACCGCATTGATCGTCATTCCAAATGGTTTTCAGTAATAAGTAGAAAAGTTTACACATTGCTGCCTTTCTTCCACGTGAATCTGACTTCACTCAGAAATATTAATACCATACTTTCATACAGTTTTTGATCATTTACCCATTATGCTATATTAACCAAGTAACCATGGTAACCTAACTTGCAATAATATATGTGGATTGACAGCTTTGTTCCAACAGAGTTATCGTGTGGTAGTTGCCTTTGGATTAATGTTTCTCCCTCAAGGTTTGGGAAACCACTTGGCATTTTTGCCAATGTGCAAATACAGGTGGAGAGCAGTTTTCTAAAGATATTTGTCCAATCAATCCCAAAATATGAAGGGAGTGAGCCTAGTACTAAAACAACAAGCAACATAATCAATAGCTGGTGCTTAGAGTAGGACAATTTCACATCATAATTGACTGGAAGAACAGCATGTTTGCTTTTGGAATATGAAGGTCTTCTGCCACACCATGTCAATCTTTGTTTCTTTGGCTAATTTTGATACTTTTTGCGTAGCACTTTGATAGTGTCAATTAAATGCTTATACATTTAAACCATATAACCTTACCTACCATATCCAGTGTGTTGCTTAGCAGCTCTGTTGTTTAGTCAACAGGGGTAAGATGTGTGGTACTGTAGTTTGGAAGTGACTGGTTAAAACCATCTCTGTTCGCTGTATTTTGCTAGTGTACAAATACCAGTGATAGGTGTCAAGAAGTTTTCAATCACCATCACAGAGAAAAAAAACCATGTTTGCTCTTGGAGTGTGAAGATCTTCTACCCACACTTTTTTGTCTTTGTTTCTTTGGCTTATAATTGTTTTCATTAGACAGTTAATACTTAAGCCAGTTTTAATATTTTAATAATGTAACCTTATTTACAATATCCAGTATGTGGATTAAGAGCTCTGTTGAATTGTGTAGTCAACAGGACGGAGACGTGTGGTAGTTACCTTTGGAAGCGATTGGTCAAAACCATCTCTGTTCTTGGTGTTTTGTTATTTTGCAAATACTGTTGGTAAATGTCGAGAAGTTTTCAATCAGTATCTCAGAGTTACAAAAACCAAAGTTTGTAACCCAACCATCGTCAGCAAATGGAAGTAAATGGAACGGACACAGCCACTATCACCAGAATCAAGCAAGTGCAATTACATCCGGACGTATGAATTCATGTAATCTCTTGGTCCTGGGTTTTGCCATCGCTGTTCAAAGGTCTTCTGCCTTACTTGTTTTTATTTTTAGTTCTGGCTTGTAATGCTTTTTAATAGTCTAACATGTAACCAACTGTAGCGCTTATTAAATGCTGGTAAATTCACATCATTGTGTCATGTTGTTTCAGTGTTTGTGTTTTCCCCTCTTCTTGATGTTGATTTAATGCATAGTTCCTTAAAAAGAACTGATTATCCCACCAACAAGAAATGAAAGGATGAGGGATTCTTTTCATCGTTCTTTGGCTTAGCCACGCTAAGAAATCAAAATGCTGACAATTTAGAGGTTTTTGAAAGCATTTCACAGCTAGCCCGCAGTTAGTGGAAGGGGCTAGTCCAGTTCTGGCCCTTTCTCTGTCACTCAATCCTACTCTTTCAGGAAAGAGGGTTATAGTGTGGAGCGTTGTGTGACAGAGAGAAGACCTTAACTGGACTTTTGAAAGAGCTGCCCAAAGGTCCTCAAAGTTTTATTTCATTTTATCAGTTTTGAAGTAATTGACAAACAAAAAGCGACATTGATATGACGGCATATTTTCTGAGAACCTGTTACAAATGTATTACAAATAGAAAATATCACAAATTAGGCCCACTCTGGGACCTTAAGTTGCCGTTGCGGCGACTTTGGGCAATTTAAGGCAACTCTATGTGACTAAAGCAAAATTGGCACAAAAAACATTGTGACTTTCGGCAATTTAGGGAGACTTTAGGCAACTTGAGGTGACTTTATTTCACTCAAGTGATACAAACTCTTGCAATAAACCAATACTGTACCAATCATTTATTTATTTTTGTATTCACATAAGTCACGATACTCTAAAATATCAAGATTTGAAACCATTGAAAAAAATACTATTTAAGATTGCATTACAACAATGAACAGTAACCTTTATATGAATAATCATAACAATAAATACCAGCAAGGTATGAATATAAAAGCCAACATCAAACAAAACTTAAAATATAATATATTTTAAATATATTATATTCACAGTGACAAAAATATAAAAATATTTAAGAAAAGAAACATGATTTAGCTTGATAAAGATTTACATATTTTCCATAATTGAAAGAATAAGGAGATTAAAATTAAGCCTATAATTTACATGCATTTATTTCACAGTACTTCCCAAATAAAAAAAAGGTTATCTTGATAGACTTATCTGCCATACTATTGGCATCTCCACTGTCAAGTTTTGGCATGCCTTTAATTTCCCATGTTGCTCAGTCCTTTTCAGGGACCCAATCGATTTTCTGTTCTCCTGGAGTCATACAAAACATTCCGATACCATAATGAATACTGCATGCATGCAAATTTCACTAACTTGTTTGGCTCTAGAAAACTTTTTACAAGGCATTTTACCACGGTTGATCAGACCAGCAGGAAATATGCCTTCCAAGTATTCACTAGTTTCCACCTGGCACATTACAAATGTCCAGAACGGCATTTTCACAAAGGAATAGTCAATACGAGAAATTGATGTGTTGATACCAGACGATATTTAATTCTCCCAGTAATCCTTGCGCCGCTGACTGGTTTCCATGCTACGAAGAGACGAGACATCTCGCGTGTTTTTCGATCTCTTCCGCCCTAAGCTTTGTCACAAAAATCCGAGGTCTCGAGCTACGTGTTCCCAAAGTAGATTTATTTCAAATCACCCAATTCAATTTTCAAAGAGGGTTACTAATGGCGATCTGATTTTTTTCTTGTTTTTGCAAAGAAATCACGCTTACGTGAGCGCGAATAGCTTGCGTGAGCTCGCGTGGACAAACAAAGTCACGTGTTTTAAAGATATTGGCCCGGCGGCTATGACTGAGAGTTGATCACAAGGAATTTTCTCCACCTTAGCTTTCGATATTAACAGTAGCGCAGTCTAGCAAGTGTATAAGATGATGTGAACACCTGGATTCATCAAATGTAAGAAAATAATTTAATGGTCAAGACAGGTAAACATTACGGGTATGCTGCAAGTTGGTTCCTCCAGTTACGAAATTCAAACGTTTACAGTTGGTCGAATGCAAATAATGATTTACGCTAAAGAAATATGGCGCGTTTTTTGTGTCAAAATCCAAAACCTCGTGTCAGACTGTACCATTTCATCTGTTTTTTGATTGGATGGACACCCAACTTACTTGGGATTTAAGAATACCAAGTATTTTGCTAGTTACTAGTCCTTTTCGCGTTGAATGGTGAATGGTATCTTCGGTCTACTTG
>Ga0126337_10001235_pt1 | contig 15132 bp, 7 predicted proteins | sample DipCmetagenome_FD_92527 | JGI IMG/M metagenome (GOLD analysis project Ga0126337, IMG submission 92527) | Coral microbial communities from La Bocana,Puerto Morelos, Mexico - Diploria C A metagenome | ecosystem: Host-associated > Invertebrates > Cnidaria > Coral | place: La Bocana,Puerto Morelos... | reverse complement strand
GGTTTACTCACAGAGCTCAAGTATCAAGAAAAACACTTGAATGGAAATCAAAGGGTCAGTGTGTTACCAGTTTTACTCAGTTTTGCTTACTTTTTTGAGTTTGTTTTCACTTAGATGACAATATTGAATATGTTATGTTCTTTACTAAAAGACAATTTATGTATTTGACATAATTTACCTAGCAAGCCAAGTGCAACCAAAATGTTTCAAGTCAAGTCTATCATTTTCTTCCACTCATGATTACATTGTCATTGGAGGAGGATCTGCAGGTTGTGTATTAGCCAATCGCCTTTCAGAAAATACAGATTTAAAGGTGCTTCTCCTTGAAGCTGGTCCAGAGGACAACTCATGGAGAATTCAGATGCCATCAGCAATGCCTTATAACCTTGATGATGACAGCCATAACTGGTACTATACATCAGAACCTCAGCAAAATTTACAAAATAGGTAATAATAGTTTATTCAGTTTGGTTAAAAAATACTCTCAGTGCCAAAAAAATCCAAACTAATGACATCCTTGTATTGTTCCTGACTGTATTGAAGTAGGCCTAAAGGAGTAAAATGGGAACTGGGATTTCCCTATTTTTTCACTGGGAAAATCAGATTTGGGTCACTGGGTCTGGGAATTACTGGAAATTGGCAAAATAGAAGATAGGATGGGGATTGACTTTTAGTCAAACCTTTGGGCTGCACAATGTTATTTATGCCCCCCACTTTCTAATCAAAATTTACACAATCTTTAGGGTTTGATCACAACATCGTTTCCAGCTTCTCTCTCCATTTTCTCTCTTGTCTTGTCGTTGACGTTGTCGTCGACAAGGGAGGAAAAGGGGAGAGGGCCTGGGAACTAGGTTTGCCGAATATTGACTCAGATAGACAAAAGTTGGGCTACTTATGATTAAGGGAGCAGCGAAGCAATACATGAGTCACAAGACTTCAATTATTTGACAACTGCCTTTTGCAGGAGTCAAATTCAATTAGTTTTCTATCACTCATGTTCCAGGACCATGTACCATCCAAGAGGTCGAGTATTGGGCGGATCCTCGTCCATAAATGCAATGATTTACGCAAGAGGACATGCGTTTGATTTTGACAGATGGGACAGGCAAGGGGCCATAGGCTGGTCTTACGCAGACTGCCTGCCTTACTTCAAGAAATCAGAAACCTACGAGCTTGGTATGTCTCTTTGCGGGAATCACATTGACTTTATCTCTTGTATTACAGACACCAATTGAAGTCTCATCTGAAAGAAACCCTCAGTGATCGAGCCTCCCGCCACCCTAGTTTTAACTCCCTAATGGCGAAATCATTAGCGATTAGCCACACATGTAGCGCCCACCTTCCGTTGTGGCGACTTGAGGCTTACAAATCATCCGAGTTCAGGACTGTGAAAGACTGTAATGAACCATATTCGTAAGTGTCTTCGGGTGAAGCTAAAACTAAGCCAGGTAGCTGATGGTGACTTTTTCAGGGTAAGAGAATAGCAAGAAATTTTTCTCAGGGGGGAACGGAAAGTCAAAAGAGTTGTATTTGATTGCCTGACGCATCCCGTCATGCCTCGGTCTTTGATACGGGACCTTTAGTGGACTTCTTCTCGTGCAAGGGGAACGTTTTGAAACACTACCTAGTGTTTTTGTAGCTTTGCTACCTGGTCTAGTTTTAGCTTCATCCGAAGCCACTTATGAGTATGGTTCATTACAGTCTTAAGTCGTCACAACATCATTTCTAAATAAACGGATTGAATTGTTAGACTATGACCCGTACTAATGCGTTCTCGCGCTCCGTTTCACAACGAAAGGTGGGCGCTACACGTATGGTGGCTAATCGCTGATGATTTCGCCATTAGGAAGTTAGCCAATTACTTCAGCTTGTCCGCCGCACTCAGTGTAATATTATTTGTCCAGGTGCCAGCCAGTACCGAGGAGGAAGCGGTCCATTGCGCGTGTCACGTGGTACATGTTCCAATACACTGCACGAGGTCTTCCTCGCCGCTGGTACCGAGGCTAGCTATCCATTCACAGACGACTTTAACGGTTACCAACAGGAAGGAGTTGGGCGGCTGGATCGTACTGTACATGGAGGAAGACGATGGAGTACTGCGACCGCTTATCTAAAGCCCTCTCTACAACGGAGTAACTTGGTCGTGGAAACCAGGGCGCTGGCAAACAGAGTGCATTTTGACAAGGACAAAGCTATTGGGGTAGAATACCGTACGGGAAACTCAACGAAACACGCGCGCGCTTCGAGAGAAGTGATTATTTGTGGCGGAGTGTTCAATTCTCCTCAGCTTCTGATGCTGTCTGGTATTGGAGATGAAAACGAATTGAAAGCGCTGAGAATACCTGTGGTGGATAATTTACCGGGAGTAGGAAAAAATCTGCAAGATCACGTGCAAGTGTATGTTCAATTTGTAAGTACGTTTAAATCACATCTTTCGCATCTCGCAAGTGGATTAATTTTGAGTTCACTGATCGTTCTTGTCACTGACCTCGAGTGGCATGTCACCACTTTTTTCTATGTGCACCTGAAGCCGAATCGGGCCGCATTGCGATAAGAAGCACAGTCACCTAACGTTAAGCGCATATAAGCGACGCGGGTTTGATCGCAAGTAGGGACCATAGTGTGGTGTTCTTGGAAAAGACACTCGGCTGTCACAGTCCCTACTCTCCACCCAGAGTTATGCATAGTTGGTAGCAATCTGTTGGCTAGGGGTATCTGAGAAGCAGTAGCCTCTAATGAACTATCGCAATCCACTTAGGGAAGACTAGAAAAGCAATACTCCTAAAACAGATGGAACCAGAGCCAGCCCGGCGAGAGTGATATAGATGTCTTTCTATCTTTTTTTTTGTTATTTTACAATAGGAATGCCTCCAGCCAGTAACACTTAACAACGCGCTTAAACTTCACAACAAGATCATGGCGGGAACACAGTGGTTCTTATTCAAAAACGGCACGTGTGCTACAAACCATTTTGAAAGCGGTGGCTTCGTCAAAAGTGACCCTGGGGTACCACACCCGGATATAGAGTTACAATTTGTTCCTCTTGTCGTGAGAGAAGCGGGCGAATCTGAGTTGATCCAACACGGATACCAGGTAAATTGCCCACTAACTATGATAAGGCCTTATTTTCTTCACATTCGGCAAGACCTCTCACTCGGTCGTTCGTGGGATCTTGACTAAACAAGAGAATACATTACTTGCAGGGGCTCCTGATTACTTAGTTCTTGTTAACCGAGCTAAGTCGGTCTGTATGGGAGAATCTTGACCGAGGTCGTGAGTACAGACCGAACGCAGTGGGGTCTGTACACACGACCGAGATATTATACAACTTAGTTTCCTTTATGGAGCGAGTCTAGTTGAGACGCAGCTTGGTTTACGTAATGGCGTGATAGAGTGTTATTTTGGATCTTACTGATATATCTGTGACCCTGGGGGTGCAGCAAACCAGTCATTACCACACATCTTGTCCCAGTCGAATTGGTGTTTTATAGGCCTGAATTTAAAATTTGTCTAAAATGATATAAAAAAGCTCCGAAGGTTTTTGCAAGTGATGATGAGATAAGAGGCTGCTATAGAGAAAGGGTTACTGGAGACCCCGGGGGGGGTACTCCCAGAAAAATTTGGTAGGGGTGTGCGGCCCGCTTCCCAAAACCCTTACCCTATTTATGACCAAAATCTGTGATTTTCCCTACCCTAGTTATGACCTGACCAAAAATTTAATACCCTATTTATGATCGGACTCTTACATCATTAGGGAAAGAGCTTTTGTTGCTGGCTTTATCTAGCAAGCGTGGCAGGCGTTTAACGGGGTAGAGGAAGGCAAAGCGCAGATGGGAGAAGGAGGGCACGATGAAGAAGTAGCTTCTTCTAAAAAAAAAATGAATTGAAGACTAGAGTGCAAAAATCGATACCCTATTTATGACCAAAATGGCGGCAAAATGGCTAAAATCGATATCCAATTTATGACCAAAAGGGCTGAAAAACCATACCCTTTGGGGCCGCACATACCTATATAGCCCATATAAGGGAGTACCCCCCTCCCCGGGCTGGAGACACAGTTTAGCTTGCGCGCTCAGAGGAAAGTCCTTGTCCCGTCGTACAGTGGAGACAAGCTGTTGATACTTCCTTTACCATTCCAAGCAGCTGTTTCCATAACACGTTTATTTTAAATATTTCGTTTCAGCTTTGTGTTGAAATACTTAGACCCAGCAGCCGGGGTTTTGTAAAGTTGCGGTCACGTGATCCACTCACTCATCCTGTCATTCAACCAAACTATTTGACCCGTGACAGCGATCGCCGGCTCATGAGGACCTGCGTACAAATAGCGCGTCACGTGTTAAGTCAAAAGGCCTTTGAACCTTACAGAGGAAAAGAATTGAGACCAGGTTCGTGATGAACAATTTGCGCCAAATTTTCTAAAGAATTAATTATCATTGGTATTTCTCTTTTGATAGATTTGTTTGCTCATTCAATCAAGTTCTTTTTGTTTCTCTAAACATTTCTTCAATACATTTTGGATCATTTTGAGCTCCTGGGCCAAAGATCCAACGCGCGTTGCGGAACTCGCTCTTTTTCCGCGATCCGAACATTTACCTTTTGTTTCTGTTTCTGGTGGGGACAGAAGGTCTGGTACGAGATAAAGGAGAGGTCACGCTTGTCGCCAATCCCGCTCGTCTTCCGCGCGCGTTTTCTGGCGATCGTCCCCATTGACCAAGAGCCTGGAACATGCTAACTTGGATAAACTTTTTTTCTTTCTCTCTGTCTCTGGGAGTGCTGTGTTGTAAACATATTTATTGATATTTAACTGATTGCCACTCTTCCAGGTTCAACTTGTAAGACAGAAGACGAAATAGATAATTTCGTACGAGAATATGCAAAGACTGATTATCATCCCTGTGGCACGTGCAAGATGGGAGCCGAAGATGATCCGACGGCAGTTGTCGACAAGAAAACGCGAGTCATCGGAGTCGAGAATCTTCGGGTGGTGGATGCGTCTGTTATGCCTAGTATAGTAAGTGGTAATCTGAATGCGGCCACGATCATGATCGCGGAGAAAGCAGCGGACTGCATTTTAGGGAAATCTCCATTACCAAAGGAACATGTACCAGTCTGTGGCGTGTCCTGATTTGTACTGACGCACAATTTTATTGACTTTTGACGCCAATTTGATCGTTTAATGTTAGATCATGAAAAAAAGATATTGGGCGCAATCCCGTGTAGGCAAGGTAACCACATTGTAGCCCGCACAACAAGCCCGCCTTACAGAATCTCCGTATATAGAAAAGTCAGGCAATGAGGAAGAATAAGACATTGATACAGCTTGAAAGTTGCCTTTTAAATCTTTAATTAGGTTGTAAATTAGTTATAGGCCTTTGTGAAAAAAAGTTCCTTATGATGATATGAACACAAATCTTGGATATATAAACAGTAACTTCCATTTTGCGCAAAAATATTCTCAGAGAAAGTAGAACCTCCGGTAAGTGACCACCCAAAATGTTAGCCCAGGAGAGAGAGCCTGGGAATGAGGTTACCCAGTGGCCGCTAACGGAAGTTGAGGACTGATGAGACTGATGAGAGTGCGCGTCAAGTGGTCGCTTACGGAAGGTTAAACACAAACGAAAATTTTAAACTTTTAGCCCTAAAAGTGGTCGCGGTCGCTTACGAGAGGTAGTCGCTTACAAGAGGTTCAAAACATAGTGATTTGACTTGGAAACATTTTTATTTTGGAAAACTGGTCGCCGGACATTATCTGTTCAGAGAAGCGAGTTTTCCGAAGGCGTAGCTCGCGGAAAAACAGATCATGTTCGAGCATATTTTCCCGCTAAATGAAGGCTAATGTGTTTATTATCCTTCAAATCTTTTAAATCTTTTCGCAACACGCGCAATTTTGAAAATTAGGGCATATCACTCGGATATTCCCCAGTTTTAGCTAGGGAAAATTCAGTCACGTAACCCATTTAGATCAATCGCACGCCAGCGAAAATAATTGGTGGATTATAATGGCTCGTAAACCATGATGCGTAAACCAATGAAAATTCTCCAATTGCATTATCCAGTGATCCATTTCTTGATAACACAAATTATTTCAGAGCTTGACATTTCCGCAGAAATAACGTTTTTCCCTTTTTTGGTAAGATTTTTTTGCGGTAATATGACTGTGAAGTTGTTTAAGCCGTACTTACGTTTCATAAAAAAATTTTTTCAAGAGCTTTGAAGGGTACCGAAACCTGTTTCCTGGGGCGCAACTTTGTTCTTTTTCTTGTTTTTACACGTCAAACACAACGGCAATGGAACTGCAAAAACAACAGAATGGCGAAGTGTTGGCTTTGTAAGCATGACCTTTCTATGACCGGATCGGGAGAGTTTTCCTACGATAGTAGAACGAGCTGTTTTTGGAGCTGGACTGAATTCCAATGATTTTGCTTCGTTCACCAATATTGGGCTACGAGTAATCATTTAATTTCGCTTGGTCCGTCGAGCGAGACCACGCACAACGGACTAAGCGAAAGATGGAATCAAATGCGAGACATGTACTCCGTCACGTCCTGTAATCTGTAACCTTGCTTTTAGTTAAAATCGAGCGTTTGGGCTTAAAAAAACTAAAATTTTCAATAACAGCTACTAAGGCAACTGGATTTCTTCTATAGAACAAATGAATGAGAATTGATTAGTCGAAACGATAAAATTTGGAGGGGGACTTCCAAGGTGAAATACTTCATACAAAAACATACTTTCCTTTTAAGGAGGAAGGTCTTCTTAGGTCTTCTTATTCCAGTTTTATTTCAAGGAAACATCGTTCTTTTTTTCAAAATCAGTAAAATTGACTGAACTACGTGTAGAGGGAGACAAGTTCTCTCAAATGGGAGATTCCTTTTAGATGTACGTTTTTCTCATGAGAAAATATATTCAAACATTTCTTTCGTGTTTATGCGAGGCGGCGTCCGTAACTGTGACAAAGATAAGATCGTCAGATGGCGACCCAGACAACAAAGAAGTAATGTTTAGTTTATACTAGTCACGCAATTACTACATGCGGCACGATGAAAGACAGCACATATGTTTCTGAAATTTCATTGGATGGTTGGATGGACAAATCGAGACCCCAGATTACGATAACTTTGCCGCCGCACGTAAAGTTGTGTGTAAATCAAAACTTGCTTGTGAAGCCGATTTTTAGAAGCTTTTGTCCCATGCGGCAAAGACGAACCGTCCGCCTCGAGGTAGCTAGAAAACCTGGGCTACTTGCAAACAAAGTGGACCCGCGGAGCTCACGGTGAAACTCCATCAGAGCACTAATTCAGTCTCGCGCAACCTACGCGTTTTCGAGTAATTTAAAATCATGAAAGTTGCTGAACAGTTTTTTGACCCTTTGGGGCTGGAATTGTTCTTACACCCAGACAAAAGCGGATGATCTTGAGATGTCTATGAGGTAATAGTTGATGAGGCTAGGCCGAATCAACTATTACCTCATTGAAATCGAGAGTGAATAATCTAATAGTTTTAGTAGAATTCTAAATGAAATTTGCTTCAAATTACCATTCCAATTATTTCTGGCCTTAGTATTACACTTCACGACTGAATTGTCCATTGAGTCTTTAAATTCAAGAAACCGTGAACGTCCTTCTTTTTAGTTTTCTTGGGAATCTAACTCTTCATTTGTTACTAAATGTTCTTTCAAAATTTCGGATAAATTAAAAAAAGCTTTGAAATCTTCTTCTCGATCACACCAAGCCACTGCACACTAATGGAGGTAGTGTGCAATGGCTCAGCCAATCAGATTACAGCATTTGCATTAGTATACTGGTAGAATTCTACAAATTGTTTCAGTATAAATCTACTAGCATTGTATCACGAATTTTGTGCTCTGATTGGCTACGCGACTCTATTCTGTTGTAGATAGTAAGTAGCCAATGGCGGTCTCTTCTTTGCATTTTCGAAGTTTAGACGACTAGTATACTAAAACAATTCGATTATTCGCTCTCGTGGGATTTCCCGCATTTTATCCGCATTCCGTCGTCAGTTTTACAACTATCCCGAATCCCGTCTGAAATGATCAAATCCCACTCACAGAAAAATATTTTTGACCCGCATCCCGCTATTAAAAGTCCTCTCATCCCGCATCGGTCCCGACTTCAGTTTTACTCTCAACTGGCTTCCCGCCAATCTTTCAATGTTTTATTGGTTTGTCTCCTTCGCAGAATGCCTCCAAAGGCGACACTCGCCGAAGGGCCTGGAAGATGTCCACGATGCGCCGATAGGGTGTACCAGGCCGAGGAAATAGTTTGCGCCGGAGCCAAGTGGCACAAAAAGTGCTTCAATTGCCAAATTTGTCGCAAAAAGTTAGATAGCACAACTTGCAACAATCACGAATGTAAGTGGAGATAAGATATCATATAGATCGAACATGCACCAGGCTTTTTTCCTGTCTATGGTCTATGCTTCTGTTTTGGTAAACATTTACGAAGGGCATCGAACTCCTAATGTTAATTCACTTCACTTCTCAAGAGATAAATTCAAATTAGAGTCTAAAAAAATGTATAACCTATTTCAGAGAAGAACGACTCAAAACCCTTGGTCTTTCGTGCTGCTCTCATAAACTTTATGAAGTATATGAAGGAATTCCCCACTTACCCAGGGAGGAGTACCCTCACCTGCCCCACCTACCCAGGGAGCGAATGGCACTATAACCAAACGTCTTACTTACCTGTTGGAAAATGAAATAAGCCAGAGAAATATTTCAAACAAAGCGGTTCGCGGAACTTGAACGAAAATATTGGCTGATCGAGAGATTTCCAGAAAAAAACGGCACGCATCGGCGGATTATGTGACACACCAAGAAATGTCGGCATAATCAAAACTATCAGCACGTGACGCAAAAAAAATACAATAAACTGCGCGTGTATATTTGTTTACATAAATACTGACACGTGACTTTCTCTACAGCCGAGATCTTCTGCAAAGGATGCTATGGCAAGAATTATGGTCCCAAAGGTTACGGATATGGTGTTGGAGCAGGGGCCCTCACGAATACCGGAAAATGAAAGCACCATCTGATAAAGCTCCTTTTTTGTGGACGATAGAATAGATAATACCCCTAAATTGTCTATTTTTAATTGGTTGAGTGCATTTTTCTCTTTTTGAAATCTCCAAGTAAAAAGTTGAATATCCCGTACAGTTAGTTTTTATATTCGAGTGGAATCTTTAAGGAAGGCTTAAAACGTACAAAGACAAAGATAGAGTTGTAGGTTAAGGAAAAAGAAATCGATTTCTTAATAAAGGTGTGCATAAGATGGCGTACTTTGTATTTTGTAGCTTGCGCCCGGTGCGTGTGTGTGTGTGTGTATATCTGTGTGTGCAAGGTGGGGGGGTACCCTCCCTCCGGGTTTTTTTCGGGGGTTGGTACGGCTACTCGTGGCTACTGGGTAGACGACCTTATAGTGGACCCGAACGTACAGGACATGAACTTCATGTTATGAGATCTGTTCACTTCAAAAGCTGCGAACTCTTTTTTACCTGGATTTTGGGGCATCCATGACTCACCTGCAAAATAAACAACAAAAACCAAACACCACCACCACTTCCTTTCCTAGCTATAAAGCTAAAAAAATACCCTGATGTAAAAACGTCATCGCGTTGTTCGAAGCAATTTTGTAGTACACAATACACAATGACATTTATGATAAACGAGAAACATTGACTCGGAAATTTTTGCTTTTAGAACAGGAACAAAATTAATGCTGGTTTCCACATCGCTATCATCGCTTAACCTTTTTTGCAGCGAGCGCAGCCGGGTCATCGCCATCATATTCGAATCATATGGAAACCAGCCTAAAGAGAAAAAACAAACACACGCACATACAGCAAAATAAAATTTTTGCCTTTTACTGTAAACGTAATTCTGACCTTTCGCACCACCCCAAGATTTCTCTACAGTTCACAGTTTCCAGACTATGTGCATTTTCTGAAAAAATGAGGTGCGGATGGAGGGGATTCAAGTCTAGGTTCATTCGTCCAATGGTCTATGTGATGAATGGAACAGTATTTCCGGTTAGTTGGACAAACTGACTAAGGGTTTACCTCGGTGCAAAAACCTGTGAATTTTTTCTTTGTTTAGGGGTTATTGTTTGTGTGGTGTATATTGTTTCGGGGCTCTATGTTGTCCTGCTCGTTCTTTGTTTTACGTCACTGGTGAGTTTCACAGGTTTTTACACCGAGGATGAGCCCAAACTACTAATGGTATTTTCCAGTTACATCGATTTTCCAGAATTTTAGGCCAGCCAACCCTCTCTACCCTGGGAGCAGTTGGTTACCGGTACTCCTACGTTCGGCGTAGCCAAACCTCGCAAGGCTACCTCACGATAACTGTCTGAATTTTTGGTCGAACGGGAAGCGCCCCTAACGCTAAGCGACACTCCGAGCTTACGCGGCTTGAACCCAGATCACTTGTTGTGTTTTCAGTAATAGACGCGGCGATCTGGGTACGGAAACGTTTCAGGAAACTCAGACATCTTAATAGAAGTTCCATAAAAAAGGTAATAAAAAAGTAATCTTAAATTAAATCATTGCCTGGCCTAATTTGGCTTACGCAAGCGGATATTTGGTGGTTAAGCTTAGTTTTGGGAAAGAAACCAGCAATAAATTTCTGAAAATCTTATAGTAGTTAGTATCAATCTACTAGCACTTCATCATAATATTAATAATAATAATAATAATAATTATAATAACTTTATTTATCCTGGTAAAAACCGGTCAGTCAATCAAGATATAGACTGACTGGTATTAATCGGTGGCCAGTATAAAAAGCATAAAAAAGTCAATAAAGAATTACAGGCATGGAATTTAAAATTACAATTCAAAAAGTATAATATAAATATCAGCACGTGACGCAAAAAAATACAATAAACTGCGCGTGTATATTTGTTTACATAAATTGTTTATATAAATTTTAATTGTACACTTGAAGTATAGCAATAATTGCTATACTATTTAATTAAATATGATAATATGAGTAGCTATTTTTTTTTTTTACTTTTCCCAGTGAATATTATTGTTCAGGTTTAGGTTTATGGAGGGACATAATAAAAACACCAGAGGACCAAAGTGAAACCCTCAGAATAAGGATGCAGAGCAACATTTGATAATACCTTAACAACACATAAAGCTTGGACTCTGGATTCAAACCCAAGTCACACTGCTGGAAGTCACCAGCATTGTCATCACACTGCACCGTGCCATCCGTGCTCTTCCAAAAACAAAACAATGGCTGACACAAGAAATCACAGCAGTTGCAGATCTCTGTTTCAATCCTTTATTTTGCAGCAAAATACTTGGGACTTCATTCCCAAGATATATGTTAATATATTTAATCTATAGAAAACTATCTCATGTTGTTTGAAAAATACCTAGTGAGAGTGTATATTGAAATAATTATTGCATAACACGATTAAGAATGCGGCAATGTCATGCACTTGTGAAGCTCAAAACTAACAAACTAGCAGCTGACAGCAACCACTTGGCGCATTGTTCATTTTCCAGTAAGATGAAGGGCACCTGCTCCAGCTCCATATCCATAACCTTTGGGGCCAAAAAGTTTGCCATAGCAACCTTTGCAGTACACCTGCGCTAAAGAACCAAACAAAGAAAACCCATTTGTAAATATTACGTGCTTTTAATAAGACTCACAAACCGGAGCTCTAGCCTGTGTTCTGCTGTAAATCACACCCTGTAATGCAAGTTGTTCTAATTGGCCCTCTAGAGAGGATACTGTTAGCAGTATGGGCCCAACTCTTTTTGCTCATTAACCAGTGCGCGCTGCAACACCCTGTAAATTATACACAATAACAGCTTAACTCTCGCATGTAAACAAAAACAAAGATGTAGCTGACTAGTGCCCTTTATTAGTTCCAAACATAATTACATCATCAGGCAGGTCTGCAGGATGCCTCAGAGTGGCAATCATGGGCAATTTATGAAAGACACTGGGCTCTAAGGTGCCAAACATGAATCAGTTATTTCACAATAGGGAATACAAAATATAAACAGGACTCAATTAGATCTATGAAAAATATTTTAATTTTAATGTGTTATTAAGACCCACTTAAATTTTGTGTTCTCAAGGAAAAAAATTGAGCAGAGTTCAGTGACAGCTAGACTATAATATCCATGACAAAGTGTTACTAAAAATTTTATGATTTGGCCACAATTACCATCGTGTTCATTGTAGGTGCCACTACTTAAGGACTTGTTGCAAGATGGCTTGTTATTGCATGTAAAGCAACGTTTGTGGTACTTCTGCTGACCAGCAAGAACCTGCTCTGCCATGTACACCCTGTCCTTGCAGCGAGGACACCTCTCTTTATCTAGTTCAGTAGAGAGAGGAATATTATGACAAATTAATTAGAATCATATAATAATTAAATTATTATTAAATAAATCTTGGACCAGCATTTCATCAGGGGGCAGTAGAGATATTCCTAGTTGGTTCAAAGGGCAAGAAAAAAAAATTGATATCCAGTTGTCCAGTGGGCCAGTACACATCAGTTTTCAGTTGCCTACACTAAAACACTCCTTGTCCAATAAGCGTGCAATGTTCATGCCTTATCAACTAACAAGACTTCTGGGGCTAATGTCACTTGCTCAGCTTCATGCTACAGAAACCCGGATAAGCTCTGACCTGATGGACCAGTCTTGGCTCATATCCAAACTTATTGTATTTATTTTTAACACACACACAAATGAAGTATACGGCAAAGAAGTGACTTACACAAACATTTGACAATAAAAAATTGTGACAGAACATTTCTTAAAAGCATTCTAAGATCTAAAAAACTAAAAAGTTGAATAAAATTGATGACGTTTTGACGTTAACGTAACTCCATTATCAAGTCAAAAAATGTGTAAAACTAAGATCTACAACTACTAAGATGAACAATAAGACAAAAGAATAATTACAAGTTATACAAAAAGTTTTGATGGAGTCTATTTGGACGTTCAAATTACCAGTAGGTTTGAATTTCTTCATATAAAGCATTTCAAACACCAAACCATCAAATTTGCCTCGACACCTTTTCAGAATCTTGAAATGGCTCTCATTCAACAGATCACTCATACCATGTGCTTCATGAAAATGCTTGCTGATTTCCGATTCTTTTGTGTTCAGCAACACCTTCAAAAAAGTGTCGAGCTGTGTAGCCAACATAATCTGCATCGCACAGATCACATAGAGAAGTAGTCAAGTAGTCAAGAAGTACTCAAGAATACCCTGTGGCACCCTAATAGAGGGTGTTTTAAGGCTTCGATGTCTTATTCAGACATTCAACCTGTGTCTCTCCTTATTTGCCTAAAATATAAGGTCTGTCCAACCTCTCAGTCTGCTAATGATGACATCCAAAACAGTATGTGACCAATCATCAACAACATATATCACTGTAAATGAATATATGAAAGATCATATATTTGAACTGTGAAGAAACATACGAATTTATGATTGATCATTGCAGTTATACACACAACTGGCTCTGATTTCACAACTGCTTAAGTTGTGTGTATAACTGTGATGATCAATCATAAATTCATACCTTTCTCCACAGTTCAAATATATGACCTTTCACATATTCACTTACATTCTTCACCTTCTACAGGTAAATTACAACCTCACTATGTGACCCGCTCCCAGTTGGCTTGATAGCTCAACTGTTAGAGCACTACACTGGTATCACAGTGGTCATGGGTTCGAATCCCATTCAGGCCTGAATTTTTTAAGGCTTTAACTTCACAGCCGCTTATAAGTTGTGTGAATAACTGCGTGATGATCAATGATAAATTGGTCAATGTTAAATTCATAACATTACTACATATTATTGTCACCCATAGACATGGATAATTATTATTATTGTACATTGCTACTGGACAAGAATGTTTCACCTTATGTAACTTGTATCTTAAAAGCTCCCTGTAAGTGATCGATTATAATCGAAAGTTGCTCAAAAAGTAAAAGCAACATGACAATCGATTATGCTGTTTTTAAATTAATTGTCGCCGAAAAATTAAAAATTTATTGGTGACAAATAAAAGTATTAAAATCATTAAAAATGTATGTTTAATATATCGGTGTGAGTTGTCTTTTTTCGTGGACTCCTCCCTTGTTACAGCAGATATAATCTAAGATTGAATGTGTTTACCTGCGCATACCCTGAGCACTTTGTTGTTGTCACTTCAAATACACCACGCTTATTTGAAAGATGTGGACGGCTAAGCTACTTGATATTTTGTAAATAACTGGCCCAAAACATAAATTACAAGCTCACTGTTTGTACACGCTTTGCGGACCTATGTGTTAAGTTAGCTCAATGCATTGGTATACTGTATTGGAAAGCTGGGAAAGCATGAAGGGCGAGAGTTCGAGTCTCGGGGTTGCAAACGCATGAATTTTTTTTCTTTTCTTTTTTCCCTCCGACATGTTTTTTCTTTCTTTTCCTTTCCCCCATGAAGCTAATAAGTGCTTTCCATTTATAATAATTTATTATTTTGCTCAATATTCATGTATTGCATGCATCATATTATTAAAACCCATGCTTACCAGGAGCCCGCGTTCATTTCGTAACTAGGACAACAAATGCTTTCTAGGTTTTTTTTAAACAATTCAAATAAGAAAATGCTCACACCACATGCTGTTGACATAGAAGTAACTATCTCATCACTCATTGCTTCACTATGTTTCACATTTACCAAACCATTCGACGACATTTTTCTCTTCGTCAAGTGAAGTTGTGCGTTTACGACCCAAGGAAGGGTCAACCGATCGACCAAGCGAGTGAATTCGCGCTTGCTCACTAAACTCCTATTTCGCATTCTGCAAAATAGTCATAAAAATAAAACCTTTTTGGAAAGAAGAATTTGGAAAATTATGACACCCCATGAAAAATTCAAAGTAATATATTCATTTTGAAAGACGCCATGATTTCATAATGTGTGGTTCCAGAAAATATCCATACCCCCCCACGGATGGTCAATGGAAATTCCTAGGGGGTGGGAGGGCTAAAAGATAGAAATTTCCAAGGGGTATGGGGGTGCCAACGAGAACAATTTTCCAGGGTTATCCACAAACGATGCGAAATTATTTTGATTTGTAGC
>Ga0126337_10001234_pt1 | contig 15132 bp, 10 predicted proteins | sample DipCmetagenome_FD_92527 | JGI IMG/M metagenome (GOLD analysis project Ga0126337, IMG submission 92527) | Coral microbial communities from La Bocana,Puerto Morelos, Mexico - Diploria C A metagenome | ecosystem: Host-associated > Invertebrates > Cnidaria > Coral | place: La Bocana,Puerto Morelos... | reverse complement strand
CGCGTCACGCAAAGAGGTGCCACAGGAAAAATATTTCGAATATTTTCAAAGCCCCACACACTTTTGTGCACCAATATCTCACGATCATTTCGGCCAAATTTCGTAAAAATCCGACAAATCTACATACTCTATTAATTCATTTGAAGAGAGGCTATTCGTAGAAAAATAAACGCGGAGTTTTCTGGCCGAAAAAATTTTATTAGTTTTCACACCTTCTCAACGCGTGTGTGAATGCGGCCCATGCCGCCGACCAATAAAAATTTAACATACAGGCCCCCTGATGTCGCTTGTTACAAAGCAGTCTCGAATTCGCGGGAAAAGTTATTCGCCGCTCGATCTGCAGCCAGTCGAATTTTCGTTCGCTTTCTTAGGCCCGAGCTTTTTCTTACCTTTAACCCAGGGTGAACTCTCACGTTTCCGCTTTCCGGATCGTTTAATGGTCGTTTCTCAACAAATTCGCCTCACATTTCTCCTCGCATGCACCACAAATGAAACACAAACTCTTCGTGAACACATTACGTAATTTGAGAATCCCCGGATGTATTCCCGGGTGAAACTCACCAGAGGTCTGAAGTGTTGACATGTCATAACACCATTGGGCATTAACTCTTTACTCAAGCAAAACACAAAATTTGCAATAACGCTGCTAGAAAAGTTCGTACTAAAATATATAGATATATTTTTTTTAAGCCAGAGGAGTGGGCTATCTAATGGTAGGTTTTTGCAATTTTGCAAAATTCCCCCGGAAAGGTTGTCAGTAACCTTAAATTTTCCACATTTTTTAAATTTATTTATCACTAACTCATAAACGATTTGATTTTTTTGGATTTTTTTTTCTTTAAAACTCTTTTTTTTCTGTGATCGGATCCGTGATCCAGTCCGGTCCGATCCGGTCCGATTCTGATTTTGTCGACGCCACCTAAAGTACATATCTTTGCCTTTGAAACACAATTGCCGGTTTTCATGTGACGTAGCCATATTCCAAAATTTAAAATTGCCATTCCTTCGGAGGTTTTACTTTCATCAGATTATAGATCCTATAGAGACTTGGCGTTTTACAACGTTTTAGCTCGACAGGGCTCTTCGTTTTGCCATAGGGCACGTTTGAATTTCCAAGCTTTTGCGTTGCGTGACTAAAAAAGGTAATCGCTTTGGTTTCTTGCTCACTGAATAATTCTTGCACTAGAAGAAATATTTATTTCAACGTGTCGGAGCTTTAGAGTAATAAGGTTGCGTCTCAATGGCACAACTCAACGGCAGGTGTTTTTGTTACTTTACGGCGGCCATGTTTGTGCCCCTCCGAGGGGCACAAACATGGCGTCTCCATACAAAGCCCTATAAATCTGGGTAAAACACTTCTCCGAATAACTCGCGAATGAAAAACAGCAGAGACCTAATTCTTGGCGAAGTTGTTTATATATTTATCATCTATCATATCCCTTATTTTTAGGTTTGATCACATGATAGGTGAAGACCAGCAATACTTTTCTTGTTGTTTATTACACTTCATAAAGTAGTACATCTGTTTGTTAATGTTAATTTGTTCTTGTCTTTACAATATAAATATCATGAGTCATACAGCGGAAATTAGCTGAACAAAAATTTTTTACAACAATATACACAAAAATTGTACACAATCTCATGGCAAGGTAAATTAAAAAAATCAGTGATAGGAATTTTTTCATTCCAGACGAATGTGTGTATTTTACATAATATACCACTTAATTTCTACTCCACTTACTGTTCTTACGACTATTTTGCAGAATGCGAAATAGGAGTTAAGTGAGCGACCGCGAATTCACTCGCTTGGTCGTTCGGTCGGTCATTCCTTTCTTCCTTGGGTCGTAGACTTTTGTTTGGGGGGAGTAGGGATGACGCAGTGGTGAGAGCGCTCGCCTCCCACCAATGTGTCCCGGGTTCGATTCCCGGACCCGGCGTCATATGTGGGAATCGACTGTTCGCTGCCATCTTTCACGTCAATGTGGTACGTCCACGGAATGACAGCTCCTCCTCCTGGAATATGTTGCGGTGGGCACGGAGGGAAGCTCTTTATCCTGTGCCATGCCGGCTTAAAAGGTCCCAGAAACAAGAAGAAAGCCCTCGTGGTACACGCCCAATAGGCAAGCCAGCAATTGTAGAGACTCTCTCATCACGCTTTTCGTCTGTTATCTTGTTCCTCATATTGGAAGGAATCTTTTCAAGCTCTGGGACCCACTCTAAACATGCATGGGGTTCGTGTCGGTTCCCGTATTCTTTGGTGACCGGCAGTCGCACAGATTGTGGGGGTCTTATTTTAAACTCATGATAGCCCTTTATCACGGCGTTGTTTACAGCAGTTGAAGGCATCACAATAACAGATGTGAAACTGAAAAATTGAATTGCAATTGTTATAGTTTTTATACATGTTAGTTTGCGATTGAAGTCATTGTCAATAACTTATTTCTAACAACGATTATACAAAGCAAATGGCAATCTAGATCTCTGACATTTATCACTCAAAACCTTATTGAGAATAATCAAAAAAATACAAAACGAGCAAAAAAGGTTTACACAAATACAAAATTAATTTTAATTGTAAACTTTAAACATCAAACACAGTCTTAGTAAACTGGTTGTAAAACTCTTTTACATGTTTTCTTTGATCCATTAAGTCATCTGTATCGTTTAAAACTAATGTTTGAAATGAGCACGAATCACACGGCATCACTAGCTATCAACCTTTGAAGTTTAGCTCTATCTTAATCAGAACACACATGACCAAAAAACATTTCGTCACTATTAATACTCTTACTCTCGACTCTTAGCATCCACAATTCAAAACCGTCGCAGAAGATCCAAGGGTTATTCTCGCAATCTGTGGGTAGATACTCCTGTAAGCAAATGCTACAAATATTCTCGTCATCATACACCACACTTTGTCCGGCACTCTGTCACCATGTCTTCCCTCTGCTTGCTAGACTCCTACTCAGAGACTTCTAGTTTTCTTACTACTTGGATTTTCTTGATCTTTCTTCTTTCTCTTTCCTTAATTCCTTTCTTCTTTCTCTTTCTTTCTCTTTCCTTAATTTCTCTTCTTCCAATTTCTTGCGTCTCTCCTCCTTTTTCTTTTCCCTTTCCTGTAACTTCTTTTGCTTCTCTGCTAGTTGTCTTGTCTTCTCTAGTTTCTCGCCAAGCAAAATTTGCATGGATTCCGGACCAGTAACAAAATTAGGAATTGTCCTTTTCACATTTTTACGTTATGGAGGACCAGTAGCCTCAAGAGTGGGATAGGTTAAGATCTCTCGTAGGACAGACGCAGAGGAGTTGATCTGCACACCTGTAGAAGGCGTTTCGCTCGTTATAGGCGCAGCAGTTGACGACGACGTTACACGGCTTGACCGCCCTGCTGTTGCTCCAGTTGACGAAGACGCCACATTTAAACCCTCCGCTGTTGCCCCTTGCAATTCCACTGTTGCGGATGCAACCGAGTCTTCCTTTGCGGAGTAAAGCTTCTTCCAAACGGAGAATGTTGGACTGCCTTCAAGATCGTAGTTTTCGTTCATTCTACGCCTCTATTTTGCCCTGGACGGCGTCGACAGCACAGCCTCAAGAGCTTCAAAAGCTTGAACTGCTCTCGATGCGTTTTTACTAGGAGGCTCTGGTGGCGGGCGAAGAAGCTGAAGAACATGGCGCAGTGCAAAGAAGTTGCTCATTCGAAATCTGCCCCCGGTCCAAAGGATAAATTCCCGATTTACGAAATGCGCTAACGAGTATCACTAATGTCATTACTTCATCCCATGATTCCTTGAAAACTGAGCAGAAGTTCTTCTTTGTGATATCTGTATTTGGGTTTCTTTGAGCGAATTCAGTTCCGTGCTTCTTTGTACTAGCTCTTTTTCAAGGGTCCGAATAGACCGACAGATGAGTTGCATTTTGAAGGAAAGAATAGAGATAGATCTTATGCTTCTCAGCTAACTGGAGCAATTTTAGCCGGATCAAGATGCGATTCATGACCATTAACAAGAAGAAGAACAGGCCTTGCCGGTGGCAAATTTGGAATAAAGTAGTTCGCAAACCACATAAAGAATGTGGGAGTGTCCATATTACCCGACAACATCATAGAAAACACCCCTCAACACCTCCTTCTACTGAGTTGTAGGTTACAGGAACGCGCATGCCTGGAAAAAGAAAATATGGTGGTATGCATTGGCCGCATGCATTAAAGCAGGGCAGTACAGTAACGTGCTCTCGGCTTCCTGGAAGGACGCCATACGGTGCTTCTTTCTTGTCTGCTGGACCAATGACGCTCCCAGCTTGGCCCTGCATGTCAAAACAAGTTTCATCGCAATTCCAAATTTGTGCTGGTTTATTTGCCAGATCTTTTGCAATCAAAAATGCTTCGAAGCTGTCAAACCAAGCATCTACATCACTTTTGGAAATCTTTGCCCTTTTCTTCTCCAGGGGTCGGGCCTTACGTAATTTCACCTACGGATTGCGCTTCATACTTTACGATACCACAGAAGGAGTTGCTTTGCCGTCTTTGTCAAGGAACATTTTGACAGCGCCAGGGAAAGATTCTTTAGATGCACCGAAACCTCGGTTTGCTAATTCAATGAGCCAATCTGCGAATTGGCTCTCTTCCTGTTTTGTGAGAATTGGGGGTGGGCCTTTGCGTCTGCCGATCTCAACTTGGCCACTTACGCGGTCCTGAAGGGTGGTTGTTTTAATACCCCATATTTTGGCTGCTTTTTGGATACTTAGTCCCGCCCTAACATCATCATTCATTGCCTTGACAAAATATCACTTTCCAGACTCGTCATTTTACACAACTGTCAAGAAAAGTCTTGTATAAGAAGTAGTGTTATACGAATCCTCACGCAACATCCCCAAAACAAACATCTTCTTATTATCAGAACATACCTCAAAGAATTTGTTAAACTATTAAGATATTTTTATATAGTAAGATTGTGGTTTCTGTTTAATTGTATACATCAGGTAAGTCTCAAATTCGGTTATTTGGCTACGCTTCCGCAATCTCAATTTAATATGCATGACCTTATGTCCCGTTGAACAAGGCATGACATCCTGGTTTGTACTAATACCGACAGGAATTATGCACGAAATGCTTGATTTTGCTGTTCCTTTCTCTTTGCTACATTTGCATCTCATAAATGTCTAGAGTAGTTGATTATAATATTTATTTACTTCACCTAAAACGAATGTTTTGAACATGTGTATCTTATTGCCCGGAAACTGGCACAGTAGTGCAAAATATTTGTTATTAGTCTGCGGCTGAAATTCATAAACAGCTGAATTCTAGCTTACTATGACAGATGCCCTTATTAAGTTTATCTTGAGTTTTATCTATAATCTCTCAAAATATTATGAAGCTTCTCCGCATATTTCCTATGAAACGAGTTATTTGTTTATATACAGTAGCTTTGAAAAGCGGAAAAATACTCGCTTAACTTTACCCACCTGAACAAAAGTTGCTCTCTCTCGGCCGGTTCTTGGTCGAAAAGCCCACCAAAACCGTCAATTTATGGCGGAAATGTTCGTCTTTCTTTCGGAATGCTTCGGTGGACAAAAATTCAAAATACCAACCAAAAATTCCGATGTAAGTTTTTTTGGCCAGAAACTGGTACCGGCCGAAAACTGGGCAACAAACTGCATCGATAAACTTCTTTGCTTGCGTAAGGTTTATTGCTAAATTTACATTGTGTAATGGTCTAAAATATCACAAAATTTGGTATAGATCGAGAGAAAATAACCCATTAAAACCTTTTCAGTTGTGTACAGACTCCTTTTGGTGTATTTTGGAGTTCAGTTACATAAAAAATATCGGAAATTTGCCCGGTGGCGATCATTGTGCTGTGTGGTCTTGTGACAACGATCAAAGGTACCCAGAAAAGCAAAAGATTCTTCCTCACGTTGGAACATTAAGGTTCTACTCGCCTAAGAATAAGAAAGATGAATGTCAACAGTGTCCACTTAATGAAAACATATTAATGGCAAATGATCATGTTTTGCTGTACAATCAAATCGAGACATTTGATTTTCGAATAGATAGAAATAAGATCAGTCAGTAGAGTTTTTGCGTTCGCTTTTCTTTGTTGAAGCTTTTTTTTTGAGAATTTCATGGTTGAACGATAATTTCCTTGCAACGTAGGAAATCAACACAGCTTACATTTTATACACATTCATTGACCAATCCAGAACTAACATATTTTGGACAATCAGAATCTATCCAAAATAGTCGTTGTCTCAAAGAGATGTTTGATTCAGTGAACATTTCAATGATTTTCCTACCTCGCAATCTCGATGGTTCTCTGTCACGGCAGGTATATTTACAAGTTAACTTTGACTTACTTCTTGACCGTTTGTTCACTTTTTCATCTCCATACCTGCTAGTATTTAAGCTTGAATCAGTACTCAGGTATTCGGGAATTTTCCACTCAGTAATGGAAAACTCTTACGTAGGACTGTATTTCCACTTTATTCCCAGCAGTTCAGTACTCTCAACAACAAGTCAACAATTCACAATCCTAATCATGACAATCTAAACTTTGACATTCTGTACTGGCTCTTAAGTGCACTTGTATCAGTCTAAAATTACTGCTACATAATCTCCTTTCGGCCCTTAAAAGGCTATTCAGTCTCTAAGTTGTGGTGTCCATTCACTTTTGATAATAATTAATGTCTTACCCGGTTCTTGTTTACAATACATATGTTTTGGTTAATATAATTGGATTTACACGCACGCTATTTTTGTTTAAGTTTACATGTCACGAGTTGCGTTACTTGAACAGATAAATGTTTTGCGACACCAGGTATTTGTTGTACTGAATATATATAGGCACAAAAGTTCTTTGTTTTTGTGTGATCTCGTGATTCATTGTACTGATGCGCGGTTTATATTTCAAGATGGCGTCGGGCTCGGACTGCGCCGTCAGGCTCGGGCGGTCTCGTTCGGTCCGACTTATTACGAAAAGTGTCTACACCGGAGTGAGTGACACATTTGCATATCGGAGTCCCCGCAAGAAACTCGTTTCAATGCTTCGCGTTTCGACGAGTTTAAAAAGGAGACTAAACAGTAACAAAAACACTTAGAAAACAAAACAACCAAAACAACAACAACACTAACAACAAACAAAACAAAACAAAAAAATAACATGAAAAAATCATGTACGGGGCATTAGTACCTTGAAGCTAGTGAATAAGGCGTAAGGGACAAGCAACGGGGCGTAATAGTAAAATGATAAGAGATATAGGAGACGAGGAAAGAGTGATGATTGGGGGTGGGGAGGGAGGGGGAATCCAAATTAATATTTTATCACCTATTCCTCGGTTGCGTATAAAGTGAAAGGAACTCAAATTAATTTAAGGAAAAAAATGTTTTTTTTTTCTTTTCGAAAAAAGTAAAAATAGGAAAATTTTAATCCTAAGCCGTAAAGAGTATCAACCGTAAAAAGTTTCTGCTACGAATTTAAAAGTCTAACGTTAAATTACGTTAATCAAAATAAATTTTAAATGTTTTAACAATGAAAGTTAATTTTCACTTTTCTGTGCCTTTTTGAAACACTGGTAATTAGCGATGTCTGTTAACCGCAGGGAGAGAACAGGGCAAAGTATTAACCATTAGCGGAAAGAGCAAGCACCCTATTAAAACCCGGCGAGAGGATGACAACAATTTTGCGGTTGAAAATTACAGGTGGCGTGAGATTAATCATGTGCAGCTCCAGATGTTGCAATGGAAACAATCTTAATTAGGTTGAATAAAATAAAATCTGGGTAACTTCTTTGAGTCGACGTCGCTTGGTACTTTGGAGAATTTCATTTAGACAAATTGAACGCATTTCTTAACTTTGTAAATTGTATAGTAACGAAGGAACTATATCACTCACTCCTTTATTCGCTGCGAAACCGAAAATGTTGCGTGCGAGTATTCGAGTACAACTCTTTGCCAGTAGTAAGAATTTTTATGTATTCAATGTTTGCTCTTAATAAATTGACCCAACAATACAAAACGAATAAATAAACTAATAAATTATACAAAACAACAGCAAAAACACTTAGAAAACAAAACAACCAAAACAACAACAACAACAACACTAACAACAAACAAAACAAAACAAAAAAATAACATGAAAACATCATATACGGGGCATTAGTAGCTTGAAGCTAGTGAATAAGGCGTAAGGGACAAGCAACGGGGCGTAATAGTAAAATGATAAGGTATATAGGAGACGAGGAAAGAGTGATGATTGGGGGTGGGGAGGGGGGGGAGCCAGATTAATATTTTTTCACCTATTCCTTGTTGCGTCATTAAAGTGAAAGGAAAAAAGTGATTTTTTTCTTTTCGAAAGAAGTAAAAATAGGAAAATTTTAATCCTAAGCCGTAAAATAGTATCAACCGTAAAAAAGTTCCTGCTACGAATTTAAAAGTCTAAGATCTATTCTAAAACGTTTTTGTGTCTTGTCTTGTGACTTGAAAACTATACTAGTCTAAAATTCTTATGATAATATCCTTGTTCCGCCTGGAATGGCTCAATATGTTTTACGTTAATCAAAATAAATTTTAAATGTTTTAAACAATGAAAGTTAATTTTTACTTTTCTGTGCCTTTTTGAAACACTGGTAATTAGCGATGCCTGTTAACCGCAGGGAGAGAAAAGGGCAAAGTATTAACCATTAGCGGAAAGAGCAAGCATCCTATTAAAATCCGGCGAGAGGATGACAACAATTTCGCGACTGAAAATTACAGGCGAAAGAATTTCTACTTATGGATAATAAATAGTTTGGGTTAATTACTGTTTGTTAGCTCATCTATATTAATGACCGATTTGCCGGGCATGATATGAGAAGTAAGGGAGCTTATAGGTATAGATCGGTCGTGCCGGCTTTGATGCAACAATATGGCGGATATAAAGACGTAAACAAGCTCGGGAACAGATTAGCTTATCTAAGGCAAACACATGATTATGGAAATATTGGCTTCTGTATCATTTCAGACCACTTTACTTCCCCTTGCGTAATGATTTTATAATTTCTCTGGAACAAAAACATATGAAGTGAAGAATTCTCAAAGTTTCCTGCATGGTGAATTCCATAGACGTCTTTTTGATTTTGGCAAGTAAAATGGTACTCTAAGCAATCAACTCGCTACGAAACCGAATTGATGCTATGGCGTGAGATTATTCCTGTTCAGCTCCAGATGTTGCAATGGAAACAATCTTAATTAGGTTGAATAAAATAAAATCTGGGTAACTTCTTTGAGTCGACGTTGCTTGGTACTTTGGAGAATTTCATTTAGACGAATTGAACGCATTTCTTAACTTTCTAAATTGTATAGTAAAGAAGTAACTATATCACTCACTCCTTTATTCGCTGCGAAACTGAAAATGTTGCGTGCGAGTATTCGAGTACAACTCTTTGCCAGTAGTAAAAATTTCTATTTTGATTAGCAGCCGTGTTCATTTTCATGTATTCAGTGTTTGCTCTAAATAAATTGACCCAATTACAATACAAAACGAATATATAAATTTATTATTTTGACGGAGACTGCAGCGTGTTTCTATTGTATTGAGTGCTTGGGTAAAAATTTACAGTTCTTCGTATTTAACTCCATTGCGGCCCTAATAGCGCCCCAAATAATATAATTTCGTTTCTTCCAATTTGCCGACACATGTGTAGTTGGGAAATAAGGTTATGGAGCGAAGTCATGACAGCTAAGGCCTAAGACTCTTTTCTTAATTCTTATGATAGCCATGAAAGCACATCCGACAACAACAGTGCATTGCATTCTTCACGGTAATATCTAGCATGTGGGCCAAAATGATCGGATAGTTATTTATGTTTAAAGGCGGAAAAATGTCACTTTAAAGGAAAAAATGAAATATCGCTTACTGGTACTGAAAATCTACTCTTAAATACTTAAATTATTTTGAATTAATATACGTATCGCTGAAAACATGCATTTCAATTGACAACACCCTTAGTAATCTTCAAACTGATGACAGCTCGGCAACTCCGCGCAATACTACACATATGAGTTTCTCCTGACTCACTAATTAAACGTTAACTTAAGCCCTAGAAATTGCAATTACTTTGCGGAACAAACTCACGACAGACAAAGCCTGAAACTCTATATTGATCTACTAGAATAACAACTTGTGGAAAGAAGAAACTCCTTCCTTTTCTATAGATCATGTTACAGACAGCGTAAAAATAAATACGACAAATATCCCCATTTCATTCGTACCTTTTATGAAGTTCCCGGTACTCTCAAGCTTGACTGGCACGGAAAGATCTCACTGCCGCGAGCTGTGGAACAAATAAATTGAGAACAGAAAATACGAAATGCTATCAAAGATGCAGGCTCAGAAGTCAGGGTCTGTTTCAGTTTTCGATCACTGAAAATTTCAATAAACATGGCAATAAATAAATAAAAAAAACCACGCGAAGCAAAACATTATCTCTACCTTTAGAAACCGAATTGGAAATAATACTTAGGAATGACTAAACACTTTTCTATAGATGATGAATCTAAGTCAATGAGGCACTGATGTTCAATGTTAAGAAAGGAAGCCTTATATACTCACGGCGATTTGAAAACTTTTGACATCTGCTATGACAACACAAACGCTCAGAGCTTTTTCAGGGATCAATTTTCATATTTTAAATTGTAATCATATCGGAAACTGAGGTTTAAATTTAGAATAGGGATTAAGGTGCATCAATTAAGTGGAAGCTACCAAGAAAAAGCAATAAAAGTTATCACAACGTTTTTTTTAACAAGAAACTAAACTGAAGAGCTAGATATTAGATACATTTCCCAGACATTAAAAACAAGAGACAGCCTGTCATTCATTACTTCTGCAAAATTTCAACATGAGGGACATAAGCATTATTACAGTCAAATACACCGAATTGGGAGACCCAGTTCAAAACGAAACTGTTAGTCGCTTGTTACACGGCGGAGTTTCTTTGCGCAAATCGTGTTACGAAATTTTACCTCCCTCTTTCGAGCTAATTTCCTGCATTGGGAGGCAGTAATTTATAGAGAGGTTAATTATTAATGACCAGGTTAATCTATATCGCGTTAATTTGTGGCACCTTAGTTAACACGAGCGTTAGCCTCTTACAATCAGGCAATCAAGAAAACGACGTGGTCTCAGTCTCTGCCAATAATTATGCTCCGTCCTTGTTAATGGTAATGGTAATGAATTTATATAGCTCATTTTCTATATTCATATTCAAATGCGCTTTACAAGCAAATGATCTATGGGTGAGATCAGACATCAGCATATACAGGCGCAGTTGGCAGCCGCTCATCAGTCCATTAACGATCTCACCCAGCACATTAACGAACGAAAGGAAGCCTGGCCACAACACCGGGAACTTTGCTACAAGTGTGTGGGTTCTTTTACGTCCCACAGGATTGTGTGAACAGTGAAGGGTTGTGAGACGGGGCCTACGGCTTATAGTCCTTATCCGAGAAGACTTGAAAGTCTGACCATTTGTGGATGTAATTACAAAGGCAGCACTTTCTCCTCAAAATGAAAATATGAGTTGTTAAAAAAACACGAGGATGTATTAGCAGAATATGTTACAGTTAATTTACATCTAAGTAAAGCATCTGTCACGCAAACTCTATCAAGCAGCTACAGAACCGTATAGACGGGAATGCAATATTCCTTGCCGAGATTTAAAGGGTGCATTTGCCATGTCCATGATCGCCATTCCAGAGATTAGACACGTACTGCAAAAATGCCTGAGAATATGTCCAGGACACCATAAACGGATCATAACAATATATAATTTCGGTTTGCAAGCTTTGTTTGTCTCTCTAAGCTTCTTAAACCTGCTTCTCTCTCCAAAAAGCAATTACATGGCAGTTATTGTAGTTATACTGATGATCATTAATGTGTTTGAAAATATGACGAATTAAAATATAAATACTTCCCGATATCGGAAATTAACACTAATGTAGGAGTAAGTTTAACCCGGTAAGAGTTACCGGGTTAAAAAAAAGATGCACAGTTTTGTTTGAAAAATGAATATATTAATCTTGAACGAGATGCAAAACCCGAAGAAAACTGAAATTGGCCGAAATCCAAGACAGAGGCAGATGGCAAGAGCTACTTTTCAGAGAACGACCGAAACCTTTGTGAAAAAAAAAAATAAAAAAAAATGTTTCTTAATTGTCGAGAATGTCAAGGGACCTAAACTGGATTAATTAATTATATACTTTTATGTATTTCATATTATAAAAGTTTAGCATAGGTTTACACAGAATTCCATAGAAAAATGATCTTGCTATCAGGACGATCTGCTAATTTTTAATTCCTCGTTTTCCGCATAACTTTAATTAGAAATGTTTTAAACAGTTGTGCCTTAATTGAATAACAGCAGAGAAATTAATTAAGTGGAAATAACAATAACCTCTAAAGGAAAAAACGTTTCACCTTTGTGGTGACAGTAAACCTTGAAAGTCGAAATTTTGCTAATTATCTAACTAAAATATTCAATATGATTTTTGAACTGGCGCGCGGAAGAAAAATTTAGTAGTGAACAATAACGGCAATAGAGTGTTTATGTGAATTTATGATTGATCAGCGCAGTTATACACACAACTTAAGCAGTTGTGAAATTTAAGTCTGAAAAAAATTCAGTCCTGAACGGGATTTGAACCCATGACCTCTGCGATACCGCTGCAGTGCTCTGCCGACTGAGCTATCAAGCCAACTGGGAGCTGGTCACATTGTGAGTTCGTAATATACCCGTTGTGTTCTTTGGCAAGACGTTTGACTCTCACAGTGCCTCTCTCCACCCAGGTGTATAAATGAGTACCGACAAATTTAATGGATGGGGGGGGGGGGGGAAATCCCGGGATGGACTAGCATCCCATCCAGGGGGGAGTAGCAATATTCCTAGTCGCTTAATGTTACAGAAACCGGGATAAGCTCCCGGCCTGATAGGCCACTTAGGCTCATATGCATAATTTTAAGTTGTGTGAACAACTGTGATGATCAATCATAAATTCATATCTTCCTCCGCAGTTCAAATATGTGATCTTTCATATATTCATATATTAGCATATATTTCATATATTATTGGCAGTGAGGTGATCAAGAACCAGTAGAAAGACAGATTCTAAGTAGAAAATGGGGCTGGATTGGCCATACCCTGCGGAAAGAAGCAAATAACATCATCCGCCAGGCCCTGACTTGGAATCCACAGGGGAAGAGAAGGAGAGGACGACCCAAAAACAGCTGGAGACGCGACACGGAAACAGAGCTTAGGATAATGGGTTACACCTGGAAAGAGGTTGTGCGAAAACCCCAAGTTAGAGTTCGCTGGCGAGCTGTTGTTCATGGCCTATGCTCCACTTGGAGCGACGGGCCTAAGTAAGTAAGTAACTATCAGTCGATGGTTCCCCGACAGAAACATTCAGTTCTGAACAGTATTCGAACCCATGACCTCTGCGATGCCGGTGCAGTGCTCTGCCGACTGAGCATAGTACCCGTGAGGGAAAATACCAGAATGGACAAGCGGGCTTTTAAAAAATAAACATAACACTCCTGTCATACAAAACTCGAATCGAATGGCCTCCAGTGTTGAGCACAAACGCAAGTTTTCAACAATTCTTTGCTACGCATAGCAACCAATGAGATTGCATCATTTTCTATGTTTAATACATTATTTCGTGTTCGCCAAAGTGAGCAAAAGCTTAGTTATGTTGAAAAATTTTGAAATAAAATTTGTTTCTTTATTACAAAAATAGATTCCATGTTGCCGTGCGTCTGTTCAGTATCGACAGAAGACGTCAAAATGTGGTAAGAACATCAGTGACACACTCAGCTATCGCCTCGTGTGCCACTGTTTTGTCCTTACCACATTTTGTCATCTGTGATCCATTGCTGAACAGACGCACGGCAACATGGAATCTATTTAATTAATAAATTTTCTAAGTAACCAACAGGAATATCGAAAAAACCTCACACCTTTTCTGCAGGCCTGCATCTACCGATTGTCATGTGTAGTTTGTTTGGAAGTACGAGCAATATGGAGGTATACAACTAAGATCAGTCAGCAAACATTGTCATTTTTGCGTTTGACGGCTTACGTGCGCTAGACGATGGATCAATTTTTGAAAATTATTGCTTATTCTTCATTATTAGCTTAAGGGTTGACACATACTTTACTTTTGTTTTGTTGAAAGCCACACGACCACGGAAGATTTTATGAGGACACCCTGAAGATCTTCAATAACCTTTGGCCAATTTGTATCGACATATATACAGTTTGTTCAGTTTTTAGTGCTTTATGACTTAAACCGAAAAAGGTTATACGGTAACAGAACAAGAACGTGATCTTCCGTGAAAATGTGATCATTAATTAGTTTCTGTTTATCAGTCAGTGAGAATTTCCGGTTGTGGTATGTCAAATCCTCGCTCTTTCGTATTTTTATTTTTGCTGGGAGCGCTTGCTTTCTTTTATTAATTGCCAGCAAGATAACATGAACCTGATATGGCCCTCGAAAATGAAAATTAACTGAGACACACAAGTTCTTGACTAACATTGTTTTTAGCTAAACCACTGCGAAGCGTCAAAGGGAAATGTAATTTATTTAAAGTAGGTTTGCAGGACGATTTGAAAGGTTTTATAGTCCTTAGACAAATATATATATATTCGCGGTTTGAAGTTTTGAGAATGCCATGGATAGAAGAGTTGAAAAGCTTCTCGAGGTAAAGCTTAGGAACCTGAAATGTCTGGACGCGCAGCGCAATGAAATAAGCTTTCTTGATCAGTCTTAAGTGAATTGCGTAGGAACTAATGCCGCACACATTCGAAATTAAATACAAAAATATTCCACCATGCACGTTCAGCAAAAACAAAATAAGTTATGCTTTGTGACGTTGCTTTCTGAAATTTTTATTTCAGTTTGACAGCAGGCTTTTTGCAACATACTGAAATACTGCCTGAAAACGGAAGAGAATAAGTTTCCATAAGTTTGGTGTCTTTATTGAGCTTAGCAGTTTTTCTTTAGTAAGTTTTTCGTTAAACCCAGCTGCGTTTGAAAGACGGATTAGTAGTTTTAAGTTGTAGAGTCACTATTTGAATATGTTAATTAACGCGAGGCATACAACT
>Ga0126337_10001233_pt1 | contig 15133 bp, 5 predicted proteins | sample DipCmetagenome_FD_92527 | JGI IMG/M metagenome (GOLD analysis project Ga0126337, IMG submission 92527) | Coral microbial communities from La Bocana,Puerto Morelos, Mexico - Diploria C A metagenome | ecosystem: Host-associated > Invertebrates > Cnidaria > Coral | place: La Bocana,Puerto Morelos... | reverse complement strand
TCGGCCAAAACGCACAAAATCAACCTCCTTTCAACAAGTGATTTACATCAGTTTAGGGACTCCTTATTTCTGGAACTACAGACAAATGTTTACATTATCCTTTATTCAGAACTCATTTTTTTTTTCTAAAAATGCATAATGCCAATAGGATGGTCAATCCACAGTGTTAGTTAAAAAATTCCACCTGAATGTAGATTCGAATTTCATAAATCGCTTTATTGACAGCTGCATTTGAAATACTAGTTTGTTTATTATCAGTAGAGTATTTATTGATAACCTTTGCTCGGGTGTTTGTCTGCAAGAGAATATGCATGGATTTTGAACTAGCCTGTTACAAACTGTTCAGCTTTTTAAAACTTGAACATTCTTCACCAAGCGTCCAAAGTACGAAGATTGTGTTTGTTAGGTTAATTTTAATCCTTGGACTTTTCTCATCCATAGGTGAGCAATTCAAGCTGTTAGAATTACGCCTGCATTTGAATAGTATTTTAGAGTTAAACCCTAAACCCTAACCCTAAGGCTATGGCCTCCTGAAATTGAATGTACAACTCAAAGGTACCATGTAAATTTGTTTTCGTGCGATATGTATCAAACAGCACTCAAATCTAGACACATGCAATGTAAAACCGTAAACCAAGTTATCGATGATAAATCGTGTTTTTTCCAAGATAGGTGTGGCCTTCGTCCCCTCTCTCGAATTGTTGGTGGATATCAAGCTGCCCCTATTTAATGGTCATGGAAAGCCATGCTTCTGATGACTCGCCGTGAACCGTTTTGTGGTGGCTCACTATTGAATCCATCATGGGTTGTGACAGCCGCTCATTGCGTGGAGAAAATTACTGAAAGAAATTCAAAGTGAGGTTAGAATGTCAGATAGTATGCCGTTTTAAAACTGAAACCACGGTCGACGAAAAGACTGGCGATAAACTTCTAAAAATATTTGAAGACGCTACATGATCATAATATACGTTTGCCAAAAGCTAAACAAAGAGTTTTCTAAATTTATGCTCGCGGGACGTTTACGGCAACCACCACCACTAATTTCTTGGGTCTGGTAACAGAGCTAACCCAGAGCTAAGAGCTAACCCAGGTCGGTTCTTCATTTACTTTTACTTTTAAAATATATATTGGATCAGAGGAACTTAACAAAAGGTTTAAACCTTTATATAAACCTAGCAAAAGGTTTAAAACTTTTGCTGAGTTCCCCCGATCCAATGTATGTTTTAATCGTGATCGTAGACAGCAGACCCAGGTAATGAGTTATAAGAAAGAAACATAAGATAGATGTAATTGGAATGCACCTGAGTGAACAGGAAACGATTTTTCCCCAAATGAGAATATTCATCGTATGTACTAATACTAGTTAATTAGAGACATGGTTCGCATTGAAATGAAAAAAAAAATGAAAGACTTATTTCCTTAAGTAGCTAAACATCGTTATTCAGGCTTGCAGTCAGCGACAAAAATACTCCTGGCCCCTCCAATGCGCATGTGCAGTCAGCGACAAAAATACTCCTGGCCCCTCCAATGTGCATGGGATATGCCAAAACAACTGCATAATTACAATCCATTTAATGAAATATTTGTTTCAAACTATACGTAGCTGAAATAATTTTGACATTCTGTGTTTTAGTTTTGTTTTATAATTTCTTTTTCATGTGGCTTTCGGGATTGCTTTGCCCAATATTTCTTGCATTTCTGCGGCACTGACTCGCCAAATATGGTAATCGTAAGGTTAGACACAGGTATAAAGGCTGGCGATTTAGAGAACCAATCAGGACCCTAGAAATATATTATCTGAGACTCAGAATTCGATGTAGCCTATGAAGTCGGTTGAAGCATCGGAGAACGCGTAGGAGAAATTAAGTTAGGGAAACATTGTTGGATTTTTTAGGGCAAATTTCAGAACGTTTTTTCCGTTCGGGAAAAATTTAGAACTTTGTCAAGAATCACATTAGAAAGAAAACTGGCAGGGTCAGTTCCTATAGGGCCTCTCCAAATGCTATCACAGCAGTATAAAAGGAAGTCATGAGCCAGTACAGAAACTTTATACTCATCCGAGAAAAAATTGTTTACTGAAAAATCTAGTTACCCGTGATATCTTGTCCAGGATTAACACCGGCACTTTAGCGAGGGAGTAATAAACCAGCGCGTGCGTGCATTGTTGAGTCACTGATCAGAAACATTTTTGTATGAGGGCGCAAGAAATTATCAGAAGTCACTCAGGCGGCCTCCGTTGGGCTTCTCTCGAGTGTTCTGTTATAGCTGTTATATAGACAAATGATGCATGTATTAACAATTTAAATGATTTTCAAAAAATGTACGTTTGGGCAGTTCAGCATTATTCAGCGCTCCGCCGTTTATTATAATTCAGTGTAGCACAAGGCCTTCGTCACCCATGTGCAATACTGATTTATTATGCACGCATAATAAAACTGGAGGAAATGTCCCTATGACTCGCCCTGCACTATTTTCAAAACAATTGCCATTTGGCCGTACGCTGTGCCTTTTTTTCCGTTAATGAATGACGTCCAAATGGTGTCTTGTTTTGACAAATCCCAGCGAGGAGACCGACGCACATGAAAATGAAGTATTTTGCTTTTAAGTTATGTAATAAAATCTTTTAACTGTTGAACGTAAATAAAATAGCGATCAAGAGTAGGACATCCATGTTGTCATGTTTCTAAACGGATTTAGAAACAACCATTGACTCTTACAACGTAATTGACTTTCTTATTTCTTTTTTTTTTTTTTAAAGCACACATTTTTACGGAAAGTTGTGTAAAACGATCGGTTCAAGCCGCTTAATTTTTTCCTTTATTTCTCTTGTTTTTGTTTTTTTTTTTTCATTTTATATGCAACGTGTTTTTATTCCCGCTTCCTCTTGAACAATTTAGAGCGTTTTTTTTTATATTTTTGGCGCCATTTGGTGTGGATAGAGTTTAGCCTGCATTCTGCGCAGGTGATCATTTCCCGCCATAATGGCGACAGCCAAATCGTCGCCCTTTTCAAGGTTTTTTTTTTCTTTCAAGTTCAAAAGCACCCGAAGGGCAGAATAAGAAAAACCCATTTTTGCTTTTTGCGGTTCCCTACAAAGACAAATGCTGGTATAGAGAAGAACTCAACATTGAAGGCCACCTTAATTAAAACACAGCCAGGTTGACAGTTACAGAGGGTTGGCGACATTAAAATGACTAATGTTCATGTAGGAAGTGCTGTTTTGATGGTGAATCAAAACCGCACGATTCCACAACGAACAATACGCTTAACAAACCTGGTTGTTTCTTTCAAAACTCTTTTGTAATTTAAGAACACAGAATTCTAAAAACTCCTTTATATTAAAGAACGAAAAATAAAAGTAGACTGTTCGTGACTCCTTTATCTTAGATAATTAATTACTGTCAATATATTGATCTAGCGCACATTAATTTACAAAAACAAATGTTCTAATATAATAGGGAAAGAACTTCCCATTATTCCATAACTGAATTGCCAGCATGATTAAAAAATACTATATCTACAAAAAAATACGTTATCCCACTAAAAATCTGTTAAAAAGATGTGTTCCTTTTGTGTATGACTGATGTTTTTATTCTTTCTGTCAGGTTTTGAATCCGAACTTAAGTGTTTATTTACATTACAAAAGCAATGTTTGAAAATAGACTTGCGAGATAACAAAAACTTTTTTCGGTTAGAGAGAAGTTTATACCTCGCAAATTAGAAAAACGTAGGAAATTCGTTTGTGTTTTGGCTATTTCGAATGATGAAATGGCTCTTAATTCGTGAGATGCAAATACAGTTATGAAGGCCAGCATTAATGAACTTAAAGCTTATATATCAGGCCTTCCAAGCGTTCTGTCTGGATTCGTTTTTTATCATGGATTTGAACGGCAAAACGAATGATTCAGTGAGCGTAGAGAATATTGGGAGCGAGATTACACAGGTGATACAACTTTCTCTGTATGTAATGGTTTCTTTCGTGGGATCCTTAGGAAATCTTTTAGTGTGCATAGCAATTTATTTACAGAAAAAACGAAAGCCAAATGAATTTTTCATTCTCAATTTGGCGCTCACGGACCTTGGTGCAAGTATATTTAGCATCCCCCTGGATTTAGCCGAGCTCTTGAGCGGAAAGTTTTTACTTGGACCCACAATGTGTCATGTTGTGTACCCAATCCAAACAGTCTTGATGGGCACCTCCGTTCTAACTCTATTGTGTTTAAGCACAGAAAGACACAGGGCCATTGTTTCACCTTTAAAGCCTAAAATTCAAGTAAAAACAGCTTTTGGGATGATAACAGCAACGTGGCTGGTCTCTGTGGCTGCCGTGGCACCGTATGCTAGCATACTACACCTCGAAGGAGACCAATGTTTGGAAAAATGGCCGCGGGATATTTATGTCAAAACCTTTACGATGAGCGTGTTTTTGTTGCTTTACTTTGTTCCTCTTGTGGCAATAACGGCGAATTACGTACTGGTCATGCAAAAACTTAATTGTGAAGTGAAAAGGCTAAAGCATCTATTCAGTGGACGCTACCACAGCTTATGCAAACACGTCCAAAAGCGATCAGACCAAAATATTAGGGTTGTAAAAGTCTTTGTTACGGCAGTTGTGGTTTTCGCTATCTGTCTACTGCCAAATCATGTGCTATGGCTCTGGCACGACTTTGGTGATGGAAACAACTTCAAGTACTTCAATGAAGTTGTAGTTTTTTGCCATATCATGGTGTATATAAACAGTGCTATCAACCCATTTATTTTTGGAAAGTTACGACTCAACCACTGCTGCAACGATTCACACAAGAAACATGGACGCATTGAAACGTCACTAATCTCGCGCTTGTCTTCAAAAGCTCCGAAATTTTACCTAAGAGTTCGAGAGATATCCGACATAATGTCTCGTCCGAGTTTTATTAAACGGGTGCATCAGGAGTGGCAGGTGGAGGAGGGAGAGGCAGTTGTATAGTGGGGAAGTTAGACATAAGTTCCGATTGTTTGTGGGTGAAATTGGAAACAACTGGATTGCCAAAACGTCGCCTTGTGGTTAAAGATCAGTATCCCATCATGAAACAACACTCTGAGAAAATGATGAAGCAACTTGTGGCTTAATCCCCATAAAACAATAACCGAAAATTTCTTTAAGGAGGCGATAACTTGTTCGTTTTGACTTTCCCTAACCTTTGGCATTCTACGTCATTTGTCGACTTTAAGTCAGGGTTACTATAAGTAAGTAAGTAAGCAAGTAAGTAAGTAAGTAAGTAAGTAAATAAGTAAAACCTTTATTTAAGTGTCAATGTATTTAGCCTATACAGACTAACTGGGACACTAAGTAAGATATTCTACAAAGTAAAATTAAAAATTTTAAAAACTAACATAATTCTATTGACTACAAAGATTACAGCAATTACTGTTGTTATCAGCAAGGTTCATTTTTCTTATTTTGTTTATGAAAACAGATAAGCTAGGCGAATCTCTTTGATTATCTGTAAGTTTAGACCATAAGAATGGCCCAAGATATCTAACAGAGTGCTTGCCATAGCGTGTTGTTTCATAACGTGGTAAAACAAAATCACTGTTCAAAACACTGATTTTGTCACTGTTTCACAGTGACAAAATCACTATGGATTCAGCCCGCTACGTTTATACCAGGCATCTGGTCATCTTAAATAGAGTAACAAGTCACTTTCAAAAGCTTCGAAAGAAATCTGCGCACAGAAAAAAACAAAAAGTCAAACAATAAGGAAACGGACTCCAAGTGAAGAGGCGACTGTCAATCGTCTGTCCATATAATTACTTAACAAAGAAAACCTCATGGAGGGCAAGAGATACTTCAAGCTCTACACCTGCTTCATGCTTTTGTTTCAGGTTCTGCATGGTTGTTTCAGTACTTTATTTCCGTTTTATGTCCTTGGCCAAGGTAGTAGCTTTGACTTGAGTATTGTTAGTAGTCATTATGAAACCATTCTATGTATACATGTATAACAGATCAGTATCAGACCTGGTACACCGGGTGTTACATAATGCAAAAAGAAATGCACTGCATAAAGAAATAGTCAAGGTAACATGAAGCTTCACGTTAAACAGTAAGCTTGAAGAACTAACCTTTTGTTGGAAGCGAAGTTCTTTAAATTAAAGAATGAATGAGGTTTCAAACTCAACATTTACACTGTAAAACTTTTTTTAAGAAACATCAAAATGTCAGGGAGTTATAAGCCCAAATTTATCTTGCAGTAGAAATTAACGAATTTCAATTTTCAGTTGTCATTTTACATCAAACAAAAGCTTTCCTTTTGTTTGAAATTGTTTGAACACCTTAAAGGGAATTACAGTTACAATAAAGTCATAAATTTAAGGTGGCTCCCTATAGTTTTACGATTGCACGCGCGCTGGGGAGGAAAGTTCAAGTAATCTGCGCGCGCTCGAAGGGCGAGGGAAAAAGCAAAACTGGCGGTGAATTTTCTCGCGTTTCCTTCGGTGAAATTCCGTAAAATTTGGCAGTCGGATCTCGTTTTCCAGGGAAATCTATAAGACTAGTTTTTTGGCAGCGGTAAAAGACATAAATTTAAAAATATCGAAAAAAAACTGCCTTTACAAACTCTATATTTTTTGTGTTTAAAATTCGTATCCCGCTAGGTGCGATGTGGTGTGAAAATTTTGGAAGAATTTACCGAGGTAAATTCAAGAAAATCACAAATAAAGCCATAAAAACCAAAAAACACATTGATTTGGGCATTTATAATTTAAGACTAAGACACAAAATTTAACATAGATGATACTAAAACACTATTCAACCATTGCTTATTACATTTGGTAAATTTGAGAGGACTGAGTGAAAACAGGAATGCAAAAACAACATTCAAAACATAACACTTGCGAGCGCAACGCCATAAGTGATTACCCCATGGAGCCACCTTAAGTATAGTAGAAATGATCGTATTTCGAAAAAATGTTGTAAACGCGGGATGGTGAATTTGTATCTTGCTTTTGTAAGACCAAGCATGGTGCGTTTGATATGTGTACCATCGAAATACATTGAAGTCAAAAGTCGTATTTGTTTGCGGAAAGTGACTGGAGTTTAGAACTCTGGATTATAAACAAGCTGGACATTATTATAGACAAGATGATCCACCAACGCATTTAAATTTCACGCACCCAACAACGTCGACTAGTGCCCTCACGCTACCCTCGTCGTCTCCTAGTTCTGTCAATAAATAACGTTGTTGTTATTTTTTACAGTCGCTTGTTTCTGGCTTATGTTTTGCTAGACATTACTTTCCACGATCGAATCCATTGATCCTTTGCCTTTCAGTAACACGCAACTCTTTCGAATCGATTTTCGTTTATTCTTCGTATTTTCTTGCCGCTTCAGATTTGTTACTTTAAGATTTTTGCTTTTTATCTGGTGTTTCTTCTTTCCGTTGAAGCTACTGAATACTGACCGAAGCGTCTTTGTAAAGAATCGTACATTTAGGCTCCCAAAGATGAATGGATCAATGGCGCTGTTTAGATAGGTAAGGATATGACAAAATGGCAATACGTCGTACAAGTACTTCCACTTACTTCCACTTCCAAAATCATGCCAAAGCCAAATGACGTGAGTGGGCAACTGGCATATTGCAAATGCCATTACTGCAGCAACAAAGACTTTTATGATTCTGATGTTCTGCCTGTGACGAGCGTTCGATAATCGACGCACCTGACGTATTGATTTGCCATAATATTTAGACATTGATCTCCATCTCTTTGCTTCTTTGTTCAGGTAAAGGCCAATCTTCGTATAGCAAATAGTGATGAGAGTCAGTGGTAAAAGGTATAACAGTGCAAAAATGCTGGCAGTGTAGATTTTAACGTGGTCTTGGCTTGGCCAGTCCTCTATACAATTGCCGTCTTTCATTCTTAACACTAAGGTGTATGGAGTCACCAATAGAATGCTCAGGACCCATACGGAAACAATCACTCGAACGATAAATCCGCCACTTGGTTTAACTTTGAAAGGAGTCAAAACTGCCCTGTAACGTTCTACACTCATGCACAGTAGTGTGATAACTGACACAGCCATAAGAACAGTTTGAAGAGGATACACCACTTTGCACATGAAGGCAAAGAAGGGCCAGCCGTTGGTGAGTTGTTCCGTGATGTCAAGAGGAATACTCACAAAGCCAACAGCTAGATCACTCACGGCAAGGTTTATTATGAAAAAGCCACTGCTCTTGCGCAATTTTCGCTTGAGTTCTATCCAACAGATCAAGAAATTCCCCGCAATAGTAATGGTTATTATCAGCACAAAGCTGACTAGCTGCGGGACAAGAAAGTGATCGACTTTCGATCCAGCACTTCCGGAGATATTTACTGCTGCATCAACGGTGTCATTTGTCATTTTCCGTCGAATATTGACAGCCCCTATCAATACAAAGGAAAAACAAATTGGAAAAAGAAAATGTTGGTTCCTGCTTTACAGAGTGAGGTCAATTAAAAATCTTCCATTTACGCAACCTCAAGTCCTTTTGTTGTCGGGGTGGTGGCCTTTTTTCCTGGCGGAATAATAAAATAATGATTTCGGACCCCTCGCGGTTACCACCCATCGAAAAAGGCTCAGAGCATTTAAAACAGCGAAATATTAAGCTGAGCCCTTAGCAACACTAGCGATAGAAAGATGTCTCATAAAGTACAAATACAGTCAAACCTTCGTATAACGGCCCTGTATTAATCGGCCAGTTTTCAAAGTCTCGATTTTTTGTTCATACAAACGCTTTATTTTTTCCCTGTATCAGACGGCCAGAACCATAAAAGGGGCCGCTGCCACTGTGTTTTTCGTCGTTGTTATTTTTACATGTCTTAAACGGACACTAAGCCACATGTCATTTTATGCAGTATTTTATTGTGTTTAAGATGCGATCGATCATCACTATAAAGAAATGACATGTACAAAGTTCCCGTTACCTGATGATCAGCTGTTTACTTCCGTTAAAACTTTCCAGATTTCCAAAATGTGTTGAAGTACATTTCCATCACAAACGCAAAAAATGTTTGCCCAGAGAATATTTTTAGTGATCCTTTATTAAGCGGCCATCTGTGTTAAGCGGCCAGTTCCTCAAGTCCCAAGGGCGACCGTTATATACAGGTTCGACTATATGTCTTAAGCATAAGAACGTTCATTGAAAAATAGTTTACAAATATTTGTGGCTAAAGGTAAAATTTGAAATGTTACGTTTTAAATTATTTCAGTGTTATGCAAAATAGATAACACGTACGTTTAGCACTGTCCGACGTTATTTTTAAAAAATGCAAAGATCTGAATATGGACGTAATATAAAAATTCCATTAAACCCTTATATCCATTGACTCCTCACATTAAATTGCTGAAATAAGCTCTTTTAAATGTTTCTTTAGTAGGATCGTAGCTCATTCTAATACACTTTTACTTTTTGACAAAAATGCGATATATTTGCATATTCTTTGGCCTCCCTTTTCACAACCTTGCCATGCAATGTTTAGTTTGGTAATTTGGCGAGCCAATCCAACACATATATTGCTGGAAAAATGTCTTATCGTTTTTCTAGGGGTCTTCCAGCTTCAGCCACTCGTGTACGATTGCAAAATTTGGAATTCAAAGACTCAAATATGTAGGGTTTGAAGTTACATGCACTTTAGTACAGATTAGCTTTGAATTAAATCTTCCTTTTCTCCCGTGCGTTGCTGACTTCAGTAATCCTGCCTTTCAGGAATATGTGATGATTTTTAAGCAATTGCTCTTTAAAGTACGACAAGTGGCAGTGCAGTACCCAGACCATGAATCAACGTGGCGGTTTACTTCAAACCATACTACTGGACATCCATTACAGTAATCCAATCAAACTTTGCCGGCTCAGAAACGAGGAAAGCCATACAAATGAGTCATTCGTGACCAAACAATAAAAAAAATGACACCATTATCATTGACATGATCGGAGTACAGCGACAGCGTTGTTAAGTGTCGATCATGTGAAGCTCTTCTGGAGCAAAATTTTTAAGTGCATTAAACCACTTACCTCAGTTTTATTTTCGGTAATATGCCATTTTCTCGTCATGGATCAGTATAAAACTTAATTTCCTTTTTCTATTTGAATTGACAGAATGAATATATTCCTTCCAACCCTTATAATTGTTGATTTTGTCTCTATGATAATTATGCACATTTTATACTTTCCGTAAACACACTGCTTGATATATGAATAATCAATTCAAATCAAGTGTCTACTCTTAAGGAACAGCTTTCACTGATGAGAATTATTTTCGACAAGTACTCTCTGATCTCTCCTTTTGTTTTAAAGTACTTTTTTCCATCTCAATTTTTTTTTAACTATACAAGCAATAGACAGTTAAACGCTACGGGTCTCGTAATTAAAGAGAAATTGATAGTTTTATTCACACTTACAATTTCCGAAAATTTCCAGGGGCGATAAAATAGCACTTCAAGAATTTCCGGAGAGACGACAAACTCGCTCGGTATACCCAGTTGCAATTTCTCAAAAAAGTATTTTGAGGAATCTATGTTCCATTTTACTTTCCCTCCAGAATTTCCGGAAATTTCCGCTCAATGCTGTGAATTTTCTGAAAACTGTAAATGGAAATCTCAGGCGGCTTAAGTTTCACCTTAATTATTTGCGATAGTTTTGGACTGTATCGGGATAAATAAACACGGAAATAACATAACTGCTCTTAAGAGCAAAAATGTCCTATCTATCATTTTTCAGGGCCAGCAACGCGCTATTTTAACCATTAGGAGACAAAAACTCTGGCAGGGTAATCACGATTCGTCACGTGAACGTTTTCGGAAAGCTCCGATTTGAAAATGTTTTCGGTTCACACTGAAACGCAAAGCCGGCGTTTTCAAATTCCTACGGTTTGAACAGCGTTTTCGAAAAGCTCTATCTATGTGACGGATAAGTGTGGACGGCGGGCCCAACCGTAGCCGACGGTGAAAGTGGGGTGACGAATTCCCACGTAGACTCTGTGACCCCCTATCCCCCCTGTGATATTATTTTTTCATGTAAGCCTGCAGCCAACCAGTGGTAATATAAAACAGCAGTCACAAGGGGTGGGGGAGGGGAGGGGTCACAGGGTCTAGGCGGGAATTCGTCACCCGTGAAACAGGCTGCGCATGCGTTTTTAAATTTCTCCGGCGTAGTGTGGACGGAGTCTAAGATAAGTAACTAGCTAGTCAAAATTTACTTCATGTATGAAACACGACAGACCGTTCATTACCAAATATCCACATATCTCAAGGGGAAAGTTGAAATTACTTCGCGTACTAAAATATTTTTGTCGAACCGCGACGACAATAACAAAAACCCAGTTAATTCTAACTTAAAGGAGATTATATATTCAAACACTTTCATTGTTCAATATATGAGAGCCTTTGTTTAAATTTGAGAAATTACTAAGTAAGTCTTGGTTGTATATATTCAGCTGATGACTTTCCGTATTCTATAAATATATCTTAACTTCTTACATAGACATAGTATTCGTACAATTCTTGAATATGGCATTAAGTTTTTCCATAAGTTGTTACCAGGGCTTTTCCAGAGAAAACAATGCCGAACCCTGCAGCAGCTAATCCAAACGAAATGATGCAATAATCCAGGATTTTGTGATAGAAACGTAACTCACTATGTTTAAATCTCAGATGAAACATGCAAGGCAAAACAAAGCACGTTGTGGCAGAAGTCAAGCTGCCAACAAACGCTAGCATCAATGCAAAGTGTGGAATGAGCACCGCAGCACCCAAAGTAAAAAGCACCAAAGACACTCGAACACAGACAAACCAAACAACTTTTGACAGTCTATCTAACAAACGACCTGGCGATAGAGCATCTTCAATGGACCTGACAACGATAAGGATGGGAAATGGATAAGACGCCAACACGTTTATTCCTAGAAATACACATGAACAGTAATAAACCACACCAGTGGGAAGGTTGTTTGTAACAAGATCCTTCGTGTCGGTCGTAAATGAGAGAAACGCGCAAAGGGAAAATATCACCTTAAGGCAGGTTATAAATATATACGAAATGCTTAGCATGACTCTGAACATCCCCTTATTCGCCATATCTCCTTCTAGTCGTGGAAGAATGCTGTGAGCCGCATTGCTGAAGATGACAATCCCAAATGCTACAGGAATCCCTTCCGGTTTCCAAAGTGGAATCGAATTTAGTTGCCAACCAGAGCTGTGGCTGATACCATACCACATAACAGAACCCACTGGAACTAATACGGACAGGATGCCAATCAGGCTCAACCAAGCGACATTTGAGAGGCTCTTTAAAAACACTGTGGGAAGAACCACGGCTGTACCAATACAGCTCCACAGGATCTTTGTAAATGGCAATGTAGGGAATGCATAATCTAGGAATGTACCACAAAGGACAAGATACGAGGCTGACAGCATGAGTAACTCAGTGTTCTGCAGTGCTAGGACAACCCTTCTCCCAATTCCAGGCCAGCAAGCTTCACCTAATTCCTCAATACTTGATCGCAGACGTGGTTTCCGTCCGTCCGGTGTAGAGCTGTCTCCATACAAACATTGTATCATGACTGTACCTGTATAGCAGCATATCACAGGAACAATAATCAATGCTGCCAACGCAGCCACACCGCCATTCAAAACTGCAAAGGGTAAACCAAGAAGACCTGTTCCTTCTACGTCACAGATAAAGTTAGCAGCTGCCTTCCACATTGGCATAGTGTCAAGTTCTCCTGAATCTCTAAGGTTTGTTTCCTCGTCGTAAGATGACTCACTGTTACCATCAACATTGTGTCCTTGATAGTTTATTGAATCGTCAATCGAGTTTATAGTTTGGAACACGTTGGGGTTTTCATTGTGTGACATTTTATCCTTGCGTCAAGTCCAAGACCTGAAAAGAGAATAAACGAGAGTTGGCTGTAATAGTTAAAAACAATCGTTAGCGCTTTGGCTTCACGAATGCAATGATAAACCCTTAGCATTTATAGCATTTGTAACTTCTGCGTTTTAAAAGGAAGCCATGCATGCACGAGAATAGATTTATAATCTAGCTGAGAAATTTTCATAGCTTACTGAATACATACATGTTAAGTAGTTTTGTAGAAGTCTGTTAGTAATGTAATGTATCGTACGTCGTTGTAAGTAAATGTTGTTATTTAATAATAAAAAAAAACTTCTGCAGCAGAATTCCGTTAAAATTGACCTAGCTACCTCAGTACCATCACTATTTGCAATAAATGATGTAATAATAATAATAATAATAATAATTTATTTCTTGCGTACTACATCAAAAATCCCGATTTTCTTACAAAAAGTAATAATTTAGGCCCAAGGGTCCTCTAAAATAATTAATTAAAACGTAAAAACTAAACAAAACACGATTTACATGCTTAAAATTTAAATAAAAAAGGTTTAATCACAAGATCGGATGAGAAGGTGCCTAGTTACCCACCCGGGGGGGGGGGGTACTCCCCTATATCAGGTATATAGGTATGTGCCGCCCCAAAGGGGATGGTTTTCGAGCCGTTTTGGTCTGAAAACGGGTATAGATTTTGAACATTTGGTCTGAAATTGGGTTTGGTTATCGGGGGAACGTTCACGAAAGCTTATAAACTTATTTTTCTTTCCAGCAACCGGGGCGAGTAACTGGTGAAAGAGAAAGAGAAATAGATAAAATATATCATTCCAGCTAAATTTTACCTATTCATCTTTGTTACGTTGACTTCCATTCAGCACTGATGCATATGCTGTGCTTAATCACGTACCAGGTCAGGTCTGAAAATGGGTATGGATTTTCGAGGCCAGGTCTGAAAACGGGTGTGGGATATGGCATTTTTTGGTCTGAAATTGGGTCTGGATTTGGAGATGCGGGCGGCACACCCCACTAAAAATTCCAAAGAGTACCCCCCCCCCCCGGGGTTACCCAGAAACGTTCTGCGTTTTAAAACCAGCAAAACTTCCCCGACATTAACTTTAATACGGCAAAGATAGTATGGCTTCTTCGGTCTAATAATAATAATTAATAACAATCTTGATGTAATCGATATGTAAGTAACCTTATTCGCAATCCGGTGGCCGATTTAAGCTTCGTTCAGACGTTTTGACCCTCATGTCGAACTCATCTATTTGCCACAAAATCACGAAACTCGCACGCCACGGCCCTACACCTGCTTTGCTTAGAATTTCAATTGTTTTCGAGAAAACATTAGCGGGACGTTTGAATACTATCGCGCTATCAAACTCAATTGTATGAATGTCGACTCTAGCCAGACCGCTTTCGCATGCTTCTGAAGCAGATCAAAATCAAATATTGCTTTACACATAGTACCTTATGTTGGTAAATTTGAAACAAACTAAACTAAACATAACGCAGGCTACTTACCTGTTATACCAGCCGCAACCTTTCCTGGGTCTACTTCTTCGCTCAGTCGCTATATATTTGGGTGCAGGAACGCAGCACAGTTTGTTTGCTCCTAGTATCGATACAATCACAATCATGCAAATGAAAAATAACACATCGATTGTGCTAGCATAATTGGCATAATTTAGCAAAGCGAGCATAATTTTTAGGTCACTCTGCTAGCATAATCAGGTTTTATTGACTCTGACGAAATGAAAAAGTTTTGAATATACTCCATTTTACCTATTTTGGTTTATACGGTTGGCTCCGGGCTGCTTGCATCGTCAGAGACCCAGGGGCTGCTAGCCGGAACGATGCGATATTTTCAGGCGAAAGTTTACGTCAAGAGCGAAAGAGCCGGCTAGCAACCCCTGGGTCTCCAAGGATGGGCTGCTTGACAGTTCGGTGTCATGTTTCTTGGTCACATGCTGGCCACGCGCGTACGGCTGGGTAGTGTCTAAGAGCTCAGATAGCATATCGAGGATCTGAACGGCTTCCATTTTTACGACTATTTTGCAGAATGCGAAATAGGAGTTTAGTGAGCGAGCGCGAATTCACTCGCTTGGCCGATCGGTCGATCCTTGGGTCGTAAGCTTTTGTTTGTATTCCCGCTGACCAATGCACAACTTCACTTGACGAAGAGAAAAATGTCGTCGAATGGTTCGGCAAATGTGAAACATAGCGAAGCAATGAGTGATGAGATAGTTACTGCTATGTCAACAGCATGTGGT
>Ga0126337_10001232_pt1 | contig 15137 bp, 9 predicted proteins | sample DipCmetagenome_FD_92527 | JGI IMG/M metagenome (GOLD analysis project Ga0126337, IMG submission 92527) | Coral microbial communities from La Bocana,Puerto Morelos, Mexico - Diploria C A metagenome | ecosystem: Host-associated > Invertebrates > Cnidaria > Coral | place: La Bocana,Puerto Morelos... | reverse complement strand
TCAGTGAAGCTTGAAAACAAACCTATCAAGGGTTAATTACCCTCAAAAACCGATGTTTTTTAGTGGTGAGGCCCACATGTATTTATCACCCCAAGAATAACTGTATTAAAGACAGTAACTGAAGTAAGAAATTTAAAAGTATTCTCAGCTAAGTCGCTAGTCTATTTCGCCCCATTAAAGTAAAGTTTATCTTAGCAAGTTCAGCTGAGACTGCATGGCATTTTGTATACATATCACATATGTATACATGAAGGGTGCATTTAATACGTTACCTCGCACAGGAGTTAAGATAAGGAATATGCTTATAAGTGGTAAATTAATTACATTTTCGCTTTTTTGTAATTAGCAGCGGCTAATCTTTTGAATAAATTCATGAGAATGTAATTATTCTTGTTGTGGCTAAGCTGAAAACAGCCATTATAAGATTTATTCTTGCAAGATAACCTCTTTTTACTATGCAAGAATGACAGCAAGATAACCTCTTTTTACTATGCAAGAATGACAAAGCAGTAGGTTTTACATTAAACTAGCAAAAAGCCACTGCAAACTTTTGCATAGTCTAACTTGTGCCAGGGACAATTCGGCAATTCTCACAATTTATCTCTTTTCGTTCCTTTTGTTGTATCGATGCAAAGCCTTGTCAATTACTTAAACCAAAACGGAAAACATCTCAGTGGATCTATCGATAAAAATTTCAGCCGTAAAATATAATCTGTAAAAGTCAAGGTTTAGCCATGTTTTGAGACGTTTGGCAAACACAACCCAAACAAACTTGATTCGATACATTATCAGAAGACCGGCTGGCGTCAGCAACATCAACCTGTTTCAAACCTGTTTGAATGTCTGTGCCGTGATCATATCGAGCAAGTAGCGCATAGCAAGTCATAATAAATTCGTTATTAAAACTGGATTTCCATCAGTGTTAATACAAATCTCTACTGCTGAAATTTTTCAGGTTCTCTATAATGCATTTAGTGATTGAGGTGTAAAAAAAATTAAAGGTGTTATTAAATCGTCTTGCAAATTTTGCGATAAGGTTTATATTTTTTAATTTGAGTAATTCAAGGCTTGATCAAAAATAAATGACAAGCTTGCGACCGCATTAATTTTGCTGAGGAATTTCAAAGTCTCGAATATAATATTATAATTAGTTGATTTCGCTGCTGTCAGTGTAGGTCTTAGAACTCAATTCATTGTATTTCATCTGTCCGCCGTGATCTGCCTAGACGATAAATTCGTCTATTTATGCACTAACATTTCAAGGAGATCCACTGTTAGTGGCTGTAATTTGTTTCAAATCATGATTTACTAGAGCTTATATTGTCTCATGAACAAACTGAAATGTCGTTCCTTTTTCCAACTTTTCTACAGTAAGATTGGTCGAGATTCCTTTTTAACAGACCATGAAAAGGGGCTAAAAGATCTTCCACATCAGGGCCCATGCATTCATAAAAAAAGGAACTCAATAATGTAAGAGATTTTTATTTGTCTCAGATTAAGGTTAGGTTATCTGCTTGCGCTTAGCTTTTAGCACATGTTTTCTTCCCGTATTTAAATGAATTGACCTCAACTATAAATGTATTTTTTCTTCACGGAATCGTTTTAGACGAAGATCTATTTTATTGAGAAAATAATTCCTATTGTTATAAAATAAAATATGGATGGATGAAAATAAGAATCAGTTTCATAATCGGCAATATTGTTTAACTGTATTGACTTGTTTCGGAGCGAGAAGTCAAAGTATTTGTATAAAAGTGTGTGCTTAAACGGAAATAGTTGCAACAACGCATTTCATTGGTTTTCTCATGTTCGAAATACGGCTGTATTCGTTGAGCGACTTCACTGAGCTAACTTTCATTGGAACTCCCTCTCGTTATTTTCCTTTCTCTTACAGATGTTGGATATGCTGTTGAAAATGTTAAGCTAAATTCTCAAAGCTGGCAAAATACTGTGTTTATTTTAATTATATTTCGTCTTGTTAGGTTGATCTCGTGGAGTTAGCTACCCATAGCATGATCCGATTTTAAATAATAAAGTGCCACTCCTCTTTGTTTTAAAATCGCCTGAAAACAAAACTAACTTGGCTTCATCGAATAATCTCACACTGCTTACCATCTTGAGGGAATGGTTCACCAAAAATCGTCTCCCTCTCTTGCGGCGTTAGTAAGTTGTGCACATCCTCAATTCAAAACAGAACAATGGAAAATAAGTAAAACTTTTTAGCATTTGATGAGTGTGACAATTGATTAGTTCGTCTCCCAGCTAAGAATTTTTTAAGCTTGTAAATTTTCTTACCTCGTATGAATTTGCTCCAGCCCGCGGAAGAATGAAAAGAAAAACGCATACTGCGATAGACTGTAAGACCATTCTGCCTCAAGGCACGAGCAACGTTCTGGTTGACGACCCGTTCAATGTAATCGTAGGATCACCAGTCGCCAAGTATCTGTGCGCTTTCTGAGCTAATTATACTTTCAAATGAGCCCGATATTTGCTACTGTTTTGATGTTTTTATTCGGTATTGATGGAGTATAGCTCGCAGCTACTCAATGATTTTGTCTCGGTCGGTTCCTCTCAAGTTCTCTCCATTAATGATCTAGATAAACAACGAACGCAATTAGAAAACTGATGCCGTCCTGCCTTTTAAGAATTCTCTAAGAGTAAGCTCTTCTCAATCTGCCACTTCAATTGTGATAACATCTCGTGCAACATAAAAAAAAAATTAAAAAATACAAGAACAAACCACCGCGAACACCCTCTTACTAAAAACGGCACACTAAGTTCCGAGTATTTTAAAACATTTTTACACCCCCACTTTTTATAAGGAAATAAACGCTGTAATGTAACAAAGAGAGATTGAAAGCTCTCCCGCCGATTTCGAAATACTTATGTAAACCACACCACGCCAGGCCATCTTACCAATAAATCCATCTTGAGATGGTAAAGTACCTTTGTTGACAGAAGTAATTTATTTCTGGCAAACTGATTCACAGTTCGTTAATTGCAGCTTATGTGTTTTCAAATTGTTGGCCACACGAATGAACGTTTGATTTTACCGCCCGTCAAGAAAGTTGTTACATTTGACCTTTTCCCTCTGTTTTCTCACGAAACATTTTTCAACTTCTAAAATTGGCGAAACTGTATTCAAAATCGCAAGAATAATCACTTTAGTTCTAGTGTATGGATATAAGATGGGTAACAATAGTTTTCTCTAAAAACAAGAAGAACGCATCATTATTTTACGCATGATTCAATCAAAACTATTTTCTAAACTGTGTTTATTCTATTGATGGTTTGCTCTCTTTTGGTAATTATCAATCGGCTGCGATAGCCACCAGAGTAATAAACCAATATGCTGAATTTCTTTATTATATGTTTTGGTGGTTTCATGGTAATATATTTTTCGATCTTACATTAAAAAATATCTCCAGTGAAGCTCGTGGAGTACGGATTTAAGTTTAAAGCTAGATTCATACGTGAATACAAATGTGTTCGGGTTTTTTCTGTGCAAATGTAGGTTATCCTTTTCTGAAAAGAAAACGTCTTTTGTCAGATCTCTATATGATGTTTTCTCTGTAGAATGATATTGAAATTCATCTGATTACAATTTCAAAGCGAATAGTTGCAAACTTGTTTCTTTCGCTTAGGGTTGACGCCTATAAAAGTGAACGCCCTTCTCAGTCGCTCTGTACATTGCCATTTCGTCTGGCTAAAAATATTCTAAAAATATTCTAAAAGATTCTAAGGGACTTTTAAACGATCGCAAACGCTCATCAAACGCGATGCTGCATAAAGATGTGTGATCGTTCTGTTTGGTGTAAAACCCGCGCTTTCAACTTATGCACTATATGAATTTTACCTCGTGTTGTTTACTTGCATTAAAACTAATCAAATATTTAATTGTTATTTACTGTGTGGTTTATCCCGATTAGAAAAGAACACAGAACGCCATTTTTGCAGCAAATGCATTAGTAAACAGCCTACGTCTCGTAACCGCTGATTCGCCGATTAATTACTTTTGCCGCCTCCACGGCGCCTGAGGCACTCAACTGCGACTAAACACACAATGAGGAGATTTTCCGATAAATCCTTGATTTTACTGACCAATTTTTTATGGCCATGACAGGACGGATCGAGTTAAATTCTTATTTTAATAACTGGTCTTACCGGAAAATTCCAAATTATTTGGACTCTCATGTGAAGTGTATACAATTTTGATGAATGAAATGGAAATGAAATGTCAGAAGGACTCAAGGTTATTTTCAAAATACATTGCATATTTTCATTTAATTCAAGGGAAAATATCACTTTATTTATATTCACGCCGGCTCTCAAAATGATGCATGTAGTTAAGTTACTTTTCTAGAAAAGCGTCAATCAACTTTGTCTAAATGACCGTGAATCTGCCGATAACATGCTTTCCGTTAAGGAAATGATATTGAGCTCTCACGAACACAGGCGATATTGATTTTTAATTAGTGGATATAATTTACGTATCTAGCCCTAAGGCACTTGAACGTTATGTTTTCGATACAAACCCCGAGACGTCCAAACTATAATTTACAGCATATCCGTCATATTTCACGTCAATAGATTGATATATCCTACATGTTAGACTCCGAAGTCATGAGATAAGTCAATATCACCCGAATCCTTTTAATCTGACGATTGCTCAAGGGCGTGCCATTTCCGATAACACCTTAAGTATTACAGTACTTCTAAGTAGTTCAAAGTTTAAAATTTTTCTCCCCACCTTCCCCTACGTTTGTTTTATTTGACTTAAATAGAAAACCAGCCTTGCAAGCGTGGGCAAATCCTTGAAAAATATGTATAAAAATACACGATAAATGCTATGAATAGCTGCTAGATTTTGCCCGTAGCCGTCCGAAATGTCCTTTGCCGCTAAATATACTTGCTAAAATATCTTATCACTCCCAAAGAGTTTAAATGGCTCGATCAGTGCGGTATCATCAGATTGTATTCAGCTAAAGAATAGTCTGAATTTCAAAGAGACGGAAGAAAAAAATGATAACTTTTTTTATAAAAGCAGTGAAACGTAATTATAAAGTTCTTTTTGAAACAATCTAGCCACTGGAAGCACCATATACTCTGTGTATTTAAATTACAGCAGCGTTTTCTACTCAAGCAAAGATCGCTTACATGGAGAGAAAATTCAAATCTTTAGATCCTCCTAGACGGCTGTCATTTAAAATTTTTCATTCCTTTCGGTCGACTTTGGTGTCTTTTTTTTGTTTTCAATTTTGTTTCCCGTAGTGGTAAATGCTTTCGACGGTTACTGATCGATACTATCGAGTGGAAACTGAATTCGAATGCAGCAACCATGTTGTTTTCAAAGAATCGTGTTTGCGTACGTGCTCTATCGTGTTTTTCGGCTTTTAGTATCACTGCATGCCCTAAAACCTGAATAGAGCTCGCCGACGCGCTTTTTTTGCACGGGAGCGTCACGTTGCAGCCGCAGGCCTGCTGTCACCGCGCCGCGCGAAAAGGAAGCTTAAAAGCGATTTTCCATTAACGGGAAATTTGTGCCTAATTACTCTTTGTCATGGAATCACGAAAGCTATTTCACCTGTTTGAATTAAGAACTGACAAAAGAAGGGGAAACGCTACAAGAGAAACTTTTGTACATAATGCGCGAGATGACATTGGAACTTGTTAGAATAGTTCCCTAAATCAATATTTTCGAGGACTCTAATTCAGATTTAACCCGAGTAAGTCTTTCTTTCAATCGAAATTGCTCGGCAATTAAGATATAGCGCAACTGAATTTGAAGCCAGACTGGCTGTAATAAAATTAATTTCAGTGAAAAATCATAAAAGGTTATCAGTATAGCAAAGAAACGTGATCTCCTTAATCTCTTTCCAGTACATTCTAAGCTTTTACGTCGCGGAGAATCAGAGAGAAAAAAATATTACACTGATGTGCACCGGGTGGAACGAAACTAACTGTCAAAAGGCGTCGATCAGAGATAAACAAGAACAAAACACTTCTTCCGCGTGTTTCTCTCTGTTTCCGCCCAACAACTGGCACAACAAATTTCTCACAGTGTGGAAATCTTTTAAAATAGTTTTCGAATCACCGTTAAAGTCTCGAGATTTACACGCGTTCAATTTCTCCCAACGTAGAAATTGTAAGTTTTACTGTTTTCGCAACGGTTTCATCTCATCTACCTTCCGTCTCATGATTTTATATTGTGTTGTATTTCGTTTAATGATCTGGTGATACACGGTCATATCAATACAAAAAGAAAACACACAGTCAACAAGAAAACGTATTTCATAATATCAATATAATTCACTTTGGGGAAAACCTTGATTTCAATCACTCTTCAGATTAAGCCATTTCCGAGTTATCTTTTGCCTCGGTTTCAAAACGAGTTCTCGTGTCAGAAACCAGCTTCACATGAAGAAGTTACCGGATCAACCTGTAGGGGAAATACATTTTCATGTGAATGGTTTCGCACGAAGACTTGGTTTAACACAGAGCAAAAGGCAACTAGGAAATCTCAGGCCTATTGAATCACGATCGGATAAAACAGAACACACACCAAACATGAGGGGAACTTCTGACATTGCAAAGTGCTAACTTTTATTGTTGAAATAACAAATTTTCGGCATCAATACTAACCAACGGATTATTTTCCAGTGTTGGTTGTCATTTTTGGCTGTCTGTGAAAGAGCATCAGCTCCTCTAAGCTACTTCTCCATTGTACTGTACAAAAATTACAAGACTTCTCCCCTACTGGCAATATACACTACTGGTCCTTTTATACAGGGGGGATTAAAGCCCTAACCTTGACCTTTCTCTATCTACACAAACATTAAGGTGGCTCGCCACGGTTTCCAGTATTTTCTAGTATTTTCTCTTTGATAATATTATCCATAATGATGGTATCAAACAACTGCCCAGTCATTGGTAAAAAAAAGAGTCTAATGGTCTATTTCGCGACTCTAAAGGTTAAAATTGCAACAGCATGACCCGTCCGACGACACCCCTTCATATAAGCTTTCACAATAAGTGCTTGATTCTATGATGACTTGAAGATTTTTTTAAAACGGATCGAACAGCGAAATCTATAAGCCACAGAAAGATAAAAAAAGGCGTCACGGTGCAAAAATTTTGGGTCAAAATTCAGGATGTACTATATACAAACAGTGTAATTGGAAATAGAGCGGTTTTCAATTGAGTATGGAAAGTATTTATACTGGTAAGTAAAGGGTGAAAGTTTCTAAAGAAACTGTGGTGCTGCGTCGGTGGGGGTAATAAGGTAATTTGGTGAGCTCTGACGATGGGCTAACGCTCGAAACGTTAGCTTTTTAACTCGTTACGGTGGCCAATTTACATTTTCAACTTAGTTGATATAACCAAATAATTGCTAGTTTAGGTTTTGGTTTTGGCCTTACGAGACACTCAGCTGAAAACCGCTCTATTGTAAATCCAGGGAAGGTTATCTTCAAAGAATAGCCATCCTATGGACTGTTTCCTCTTCATTCAGCCTCTGTGAACAAAAAAAGGACATGGTCAGAGCGAGTCGACTAGTTGTAAATCTTTAGTTGCGAACTGACCTTGCGAGTCGACCCTTCGTTTATCGTGTTTGACAGTAAACATTCCTTTATAGAGAAAAGCTAGTCTCTTCTGGAGAAGCAGGAAAAAACTAAATACTTCTTGAAAACCAGAAGTAATTAACTTCAATCCATTGAAGCTGATTTCTGGGAGTTAGCGAGGACGATGAAATGAGTTAGATGATAACTAATCAGTGAGGTCTGACATTTACAACCTACGGAAGAATTTTTAAACGTACGAAATTTAGTATCTGCATGCATGCTACAGATGGTTTTACCTTATTCTTCAGCTTCCAGCTGGTCATTACAAGGATTCTCCACGTTACAAGCCACATGAGTAGGTGGCTTAATGTCCGTGCATTGTTTTTCATCCACCGTGTTAGTCTCCCCAGATGAGTTGATTCTTATGCACTCTACCGTCAGAGGTTGAACGCCAGGGCCGCAAGAAGTTGAGCACTAGGCACAAGCATGACGTAAAATCAAAATAGAAGTGTTGCAAAGTGTCTTGGTTTAATTTTGTTTTACTCATCAGAAATTATATTAGAAACATCAGGACGTGACTGCATCAACCGGTTACAACGGCCGGGAAAAACAAAGCGCGAGAGGAAATGTAATTGGTAGCAAGCGTAGGAAAACACACAAAAAGTAGCAGACACTGAAACGCTGGATGAACAACTCATTGACCTCGCTTTGGAACATTGTCAGCCGTTATATAGAACTAGCTTTCCAGTCGGGAAAAAAATGACGTAATGAAGTGACGAAGCAATATAGAGAGCTGTAGATGCCAAACCTAAGAAGCGACTGAATGACTCAAAAAAAATTCTAACTTGAGTACTTTTTGTATCGTAGATGCCGTCCAGTGACGAGTCTGGAACTTCTAAACCGAGAGGATCATTATAATATAATAAATCTTATAAAGAAAGCTCACCTGTCCAACATGCTCCGTGTACCACTCTGCGGGGCATGGTTGTTTTCCACACGCCTCTTGGCTAATTGGTTTGGGTTCATTACATTTGCTGTCTGTGACTTCTAACTCCACACCCTGAGAGTCTTCCACGCAGAACACCTCACGAGATCTGACTCCGTGCTCGCCATCATTGCAGCTTTTCGTGCATTCTGTCCAAACACCAATTTCCCACCTGGAAAAACAGTCAAGACAAATGAGTCCTGTCGTAACAAAGAATTGTACGAACCCCACTTTACTCTAGAGGAAGCTTGAATGTCTTTCTCGGCGGTCCCTCTGAAACCTTACCTTTTAGATCGCTGAAGCAATTATGTATGACTCTTACGATATTTACAAAGATTTACACACCTTAAAATATGCGAGCGAAAATATGGATATTGGCCGTTTTTATACTTACATGTAAGACGCATTATCCATTTGGACGAACTTGGGCCAACATTTGTAGTTTGTCTGGTTATGCGTCTCTAGTATAAAGACAGGCACAAGACACATTATCCGTCTAGACTATCCTTGGTTATGCCCTTGAACGATGCACTTCGAAAGCTAGTTCGTCCAGACGGATAATGCGTCTTCAGTATAAAAACGGCCATTTATTACATGGCAGTGTAGTCTGGAAGTAAATACGAGTGTCCTGATTGGTTATTTCTTAGTCAATCCCGGGATTTTACTATACGGACAGTTTCCATGGAAATGGTAATAAGCTGTGTATTGCTTTCGTTTTCGAGTGCCATTTAATAAACTACTTACTAACCTGGCTTGTTGGAGCCTTGCTGGGGAATATTGACCCCCGGTCGTCTTTGTATGGACCGGACCTTGGGCCAATAATCCGCCGCGCGGCGCTCGCGCTCTGTTAGTATGAGTTCAGTATCAATAATACTTCAGTCAAATAACTCCTAGCCTTCATACCGATATCAAACGCTTGTGGTCTCACCTCGCAGGACATGCCTGAGTATTGCACTCCTTTGTTATATCTTCAGGCCTCTTCTCTTCGCAGAACTGATCTCCGACAGCTGATTGATCGTCGTCACGAACACATACAACGGTAATAACTTCAACTCCTAAAAATATAAACAAAGAGCGGATATTTGTAACAAATTTCCTTAGAATTGTTTTTCAAATTATCAGCAATCGAATTTTAGAGTTAAAATTAATCTCCTGTATAAGGCCCTTTCGAGCATCGAGTACCTTAAAATGCCAGCAGTAAGTCTCAGGCGCTGCCAGACTAAAGGTACAAATCTCTTTCACGCGATTAAGACCTATCTATAGTTACAACTTTTCAAGATGTAACTTCTTCCCATTATGAGTCCAACACTGTAGAATTTGCTATATGCTTTATGTCGTTAAAGTATGCTCACAGACGTGAGGTGCACAATGTGTTTGTGCTTGATACAAAGGGATAAGTTTCTAAAGAAGTGAGGTGCTGCGGTGGTGAATATTACAAGGTTTTATCAACAGGGTTGATAATGTGAATTAGCCACCGTAAAGAGATCACTACCTCACAAATCTATTGTTTTTACTGTCTCCTCGTTCTTTTGTCCTTTTGTTTTTCATCGTTTAACGTCAGCTGTGTCCTCTACACCATGTAAGAGCCCAAAACTGACGTTTCGACCGTTAGGCCTTCGACCGAAACGTCACTGCTTTCGAATCCCTTTACAGTGGCCAATTCACATTATCAACCCAGTTGATAAAACCAAATAATATTGTGCTTGATATACTTATGGTAAGAGCATTTTAGACCCCAGTTATATGGTCTCGGGTACCCGAGACAGCCCTCTCCGTGAGGCAACTTTGTACAGCGTTTATATGTGAAAACGCAGTCCCTGCAGGCCAAGTGGAAGTTGACTCTGAATGCACTGTATAATCAAATGTGCATTTAACCCTCTTTCTTTCTTTCATTCGATCAGAGTGGTTTTTGCCGAGTTAATTTTCACTACTTTGATACAAATTTCTGCTTTGTATCAAAAAGTCCAGGCATTACGTGACACTCACCACGAGAGTTGTCCCGGTTAGGCGAGCCAAAGCGTTTAAACAAGAAAAGTTGTCCTGCTTGCCAGGGTTAATATACCTACCAGGACGAGACAACTCGCCCACCTGAGTTCTCTCGCCCCCCGAGACGTGTTCGCGATCCTAATGTAAAAGGCTATTTGAATTTTGCAAATAAGGTAAAAGTTACCTTGGCCAGGGTAACTTGAGGGCGGGGTCGTCTCGGGTACTTACTTTGTGGTAAAATTGTGTGCATCTGATAATTTTCAATGTTAAACCTAAACATTCTAGACATGCAAAATTTCTTCCAATAATTTAACCCTAATCCCCCAATCCCAAAGAAGTCTTCTAAGCAAGTATACGCACAGGGCTCACTATCGAATTTTTATGGCATAGCTTCCTATTCATTCAGTCAAAAACGAACATAAGCGATTTCCCTCATTTAACGCAAGCTTATAATGGCTCGTGCTTACCTCCCCCACAGGTTTCTGAACATCCTTGCGACGACATAATCCATTTCATTTTCGGCTTTTCTTCATCGCCACTTTGTTCCTCAGCCCCTCTGAGTCCTTTGTCCAGTTCATAAATTTCACGGAAGAGATCTGGGAAGTCGCTTTCGAGGCTGAGACTCCTTGTGGACTGGGTACCAGGCTTGATGTATTGGTAATTCACCTTGTATTTATCCCATTGATCGATGACTTCGTACTGCCGAGACAAAATAGGGACCCTCAAATGTTTCAAACTGTCGCCTTATCGTTCCCAATCTTAAAAAGTCGTTATTTTATTTTAGATTCATACTTGCTATTTGGTGTTTATCTAGCTCAGTAATCCGGAGTCCAGCACACTAGCCAAAAGACCATGCATAGCGTCTTTCTTGAAAAATGAAGGAAAGAGTCTTATTCCTTCTTATATAGCATCTACACTTCCAATTTGATTTTTTCCCTTTTCACACCACTTCTATAATTTATCTTTCCCAGTGACATAGTGGCAAACCTATTGGGGCTGATACCCTATGATCACACCAATTTTTGGTTTCCTCGTAAACGTAACTGAAGCCGGAAATTTGGCGGCTGAATTATGACGCAAGTTATATGCATCATTAGAGTTCTTGCCAACAGAGGGAACCGACGCTTCCAGGAGCAAGAAAGCGTTTCACATCGTACAGAATATTGTGCAACCTTAAAGTGCTACTATAATCAAATTTTTACAAATTGAATTTTTAAGTTTATCCCATAGAATTCCAGGAAAAACACTGTTTACCGTTTACGATTCTGCAGACGTTCCGGAGAAATTTAACTTTGGACAATGTGCACACTTAACCCAATATAAAATACAAATAGCGATATCTCGATCAGCTTGCAGCAGAAATCATTGAAACTTCGTTCGCTATCAGTTCTATATGTAACACAACTACAGCTATGTTTGTTTCCATGATTGCCCACACTTTTCCAGTCTCCTTTAAACAAACTTCAATATTTTACTGATTTTCTGCTTAAATACATTACGCAAGGCCACAAACTCGACCTAACATATTTATATGGTCGCTCGATCATGCAGATGAGGTACCAATGGCAAACATCAAACTGGAATGCTCAAGGTTAGTGGCCAGGAAAGACATCTGGAACCCATTATGTTACCATCATAACAAAAACGTCAAGCTTACAATGTGGAACACCTTTAGCAGAATCTTACTGCAATAAAACATTTCCAATTGGCTGAGATATCTCTTGTTATCATATTTAACCAAATTTGGTTAAGTCTATGACGTCATAACATGGCTAATTTGCATATTTTAAAAACTTGAATTTCTCTGGAACAAAAGAGATCTTTGGAAATAGTATTTTGTTCTCGAACAGACTACCTGTTTATGTTTTAAAATGGTTTCTCTACGTTTAACTTGGTACTCACCAATAATGTTACGCTCTTTTTGAGAGGTCCTGGAGCAGTGATAGTTTCTTTCTGGTTTTCTTTCTTAAACAGGAACCTAGTTCCAGCTCCTCTGAACTGCTTTGGCCCAAAATTAGCGAAGTATGTATCATAGTTAATAATGTAATTGTAATCTGCATCCTCTAAAACTGAAAAAAGATCAAAAATAACATCAGCTCTTTAGCAGAGTACAATTACTCGATTGGTTGAAGCATGGGTTCAATGGTGAGCTAAAATGACACTTATAGCTGTTGACGGAGAAAGGCCCTCGAAACGCGAAAGAGTTTTCTAGTTTGTAAATTAAGGTCAAAACGTATGAAAGAAAATTATCAGTAAATAATTTTTATCGATAATCTACGTTTATACAAGAGCAGTTTCTGCCCTGGGCTACTCTGTACAATGCCTACGCGGAGAGGCTCAATTTATAAAGGATAGGGATTTCGAAAGTTGAGGTATATGACAGGGTAGAGAAATCATTCAGTTAGGTATTTTAATGTGGACTCCGGGCTTGACCTGTGTCATCGTAGAAACACGCCGCTACTTACACAAATTGTTTTCGGAAGCACTCGCTTCTTCGATTTTGATATTCCGTGCTCCAGCTGGAATAGTAGCGATCACCACATCGTAATCTACGACGGAAAAATGATAAATACATAAAAGAGCGTTAGCCTTCAATCGCTGGAAATAACCAGAGCACGAGTAAGTAAGTAAGTAAATAAGTAAAACCTTTATTTATCGGACCGGAAGGCTTATTCGTGATGTTATACTGTAAACTTCCGAAAGTAACAACTCTTGTAACTTTTCCTGACAGGAAAGCTAGTCAGATACTGTTAAAACCTGTAAACTGTTTGTACTTTATGACGCACTGCTAAGTTAGTTTGTGTAACAATATCTCAGTGGGCTGGTCGAGTTTTCATTTTAAATTACAAGGATCCTTCCTTTTAATACGCTCCTGTTAAAATGACACAGAGTTTTCAGTTTTTATTTAAAGAAATGTTTCTGTTAGCACGTTGCTGTTACTTGATTAACATTCTACGGATTTTGTTTTAACTTTAACACGACACATCATGAACTGATATAGCACGTGCTGACATTTATTAACAACGGTCAGGGGAGGGGTCTTCTTCATCAGCGGTGAAGAAAAGCACCCCTCTACTAATTTTGGACATTTGATGACGTAATTAAGAAGTATTAACTGCTGGAAACCTAAAAACGTTAATGATATATGTATATAGATTACCAATTATTACAAATACTATTATAAACTCGGTTAAAAAAAGCACACAAACAAACAAATGAATGTTATGATGTTAGTTACCTCCATATTCGGGTGTTTTGTCGTACGTGAACATCTCTAGTTTACCGCTGGCCGTTGGTGGTTTGTTTGGTTTTGGCTTTTTGCCTGGCTTGGGTCCTTTGCCTGGCTTGGGTCCTTTGCCTGGCTTGGGTCCTTTGCCTGGTTTGGGTCCTTTGCCTGAGTTTGGTCTGTTGCCTTGGTTACCGCCCCCTGAACAACTTGAGCCGTCTCCGTTACATACTCCACAGCGATCTGTTTTTGCCCTTGAAGCGATAGCGCCATCGCATCCAACAGTCTGTAGGAACAAACGTCCACGATTGTTATCGCTGACTGAGTAACTCTTTCCACTCTCCCAAAACACGTCTCAGTAATGTATTAGTTTTCCTTAAATTTTTTATCTTGCTTATCCCGGCAAATTCTTCATTGTATTTTTCTCGTATTTCACAACTCCTGTACCCCATTTGTATCATAACGGACCCTGCTGAATTGCATACATCTGCTAGCAACAAATTCCATTATCGTTATTGTTGCCAGTGTACACTGGCTTTGTTCTCCCCTCGCTCAATTCTTTCCTTTCTTAAAAATAAACGGCTCAAGCTGAAATGCGCAATTCTGATGACGTCACTTCACAGAGATCCGTGTTGCACGATCGGATTGGTTTATAGAATAGTTACCTCACACTGTCCGTTAACGCAGATCCCACTGTCAGGCTTGTCAGTGCATGGAGTTCCATCTTTGACGTTTCCAAAGGTTGTGGTGTCTCCTTCGGTTGTGGCACAGTTCAAGACGCACTTAGCTTTTCCTAAAAACAGTGTCCGAAAATTGAAATGGAAATTGATTACAAGGAAAGCAGGTGTAGTATTACCCAAATGCTTCACCCAAAAGTGACTCAACTCTCCCGGTACAATTCAAGATAAGAAAATTAACAAAACAATTTCTAGATGGTGTGAACTTTAAAAAGTTTTTGTATGTTTATTTGATCAGGCCATTAGCCGAACTAGAATATGATATTGCACTTTCCAGTTGGTTTTTAAGGAAGGGATATGGGTGGAATTCACCAAGAAGAGACATCAGCAGAGAAAACCACCAGTAGTCCAGGTCAAATGAGGTACATCGGTACATAGTAATTTGGTTATATCAACTAAGTTGAAAATGTAAATTGGCCACCGTAACGTGTTATAAAGCTGACGTTCAGTTCGAGCGTTAGCCCTTCGTCAGAGCGAATGACGAAGGACTTTCGCTCTGACGAAGGGCTAACGCTCGAACTGAACGTCAGCTTTATAACACGTTACGGTGGCCAATTTACATTTTCAACTTAGTTGATATAACCAAATTACCTTGTTACCCCCACCGACGCAGCACCACAGTTTCTTTAGAAACTTTCACCCTT
>Ga0126337_10001230_pt1 | contig 15142 bp, 11 predicted proteins | sample DipCmetagenome_FD_92527 | JGI IMG/M metagenome (GOLD analysis project Ga0126337, IMG submission 92527) | Coral microbial communities from La Bocana,Puerto Morelos, Mexico - Diploria C A metagenome | ecosystem: Host-associated > Invertebrates > Cnidaria > Coral | place: La Bocana,Puerto Morelos... | reverse complement strand
TTGCGTAGCACTTTGAACACGAGTTACATTAAGGTGCGGACATGTGTGAAGTATGTACCGAAGCAGTCCATTGCGTAGCACTTTGAACACGAGTTACATTAAGGTGCGGACATGTGTGAAGTACTTGGATGAACCGCGGGTCTGCTAAGTGCTATAAGTCCTGTATGTGACTTAGTAAGTGTTTGCTATGTGACATGTAAGGTATATAGAATCTGATACAAGTCAGTTGCATGTTCTACTAGAGATTGTAAATGGTCGATCAACTTAGCTGACTTAGCAATGTGGATAGCTAAGTTCTATAGAACTTACAGAAGATAGCCTTAAAAATGTTAAGTATTTAGCCCAGTTGCTAAGTAGTTAAGGCCAAAAAACTTAACTATTTAGCCTACTTAGCTAAATGGTTAGCAGGTTTGCTAAATGGTTAGCTAAGTTGGCTAAGTGGTTAGCTAAGCCAGGTAATGTGATCAGCCAATGCCTAATCTTAATGTTTTTTTTTAACATGCAATCTGCAGCCTGTACAAATTTGCAAAAAAAGTCATTCAATTTCAAGCCCTTTTGGCTACACATTGGCACAGAAAGGTTTTTTTTGGGGTGGTTAGCCACTGTTGGCTACAAATTGTGCAGCACCTTTACATCCAGAATTTGGATACACTGTCTGCCACATGTTGTATGTAGATGCAAATTGTACTGCCTGTTTCCACATTTGTGACAACAAAGAACTGAATATTGACACTTTGCAAGTTGAGTGGTTCAACACACACAAAACATTGGACTGTGTTTTCTGGCCTTTGCTGCCATGTCTTTGGACACATCGGTGTCCAAGCAGATTACAGACTTCATGAAGAGTGATTTGGCACCTCTTCAGAAGTGGAAAAGCATCAAAGCTTTGCTTTTGGAAAAGCAAATAGCTTTCTATAGCACTTTGAGAGCAGATTCCTTTGTTGTTCACAGGTGCAATCGAAGTGGAACCTTGGTGAATCCACACAACATGCACAACAAGGGAATGCAGATTCTGCAAGCAGGAGCAGACAAGAGCATGTTGCACAGTGTGTGCACTGAGCTGCATCCTGACAATGACAAGAAGCAAGCTGCCATTGCTGATTTCAAAGCCCTTTGTGAGTCACCTTACATGGCTCCTGTGACAGGGGCAGAAAGGTATGCAAGCCTATCCTCTGGACACACCAGCCAGTTTGTGAAAGCAGTGCTGGCTGGTGTGGACACACCAGAAGCAGAGCTTGCAGATGCAAATGGGAAGCTGGGACCACACCTCTATAGGTGTGACTCTGGAGAAGACTGGCATCAAATGTGCACAAGTGGTTGGAGCTGGCTGGTGCTGCCTTTCTATGTCGAAGAGAGACACCCAGACCTGATTGATCTAATTCAAAATGCTCTCAACATGAGCAACAGCATCTTTGGGATACAGTCTGAGATTGAATTGGCCAGTAGCATTGCTGCAGCTGTCAAAGCAAAAGGTGGGCATGTGGAAGATTGGAACCAACTTGCTCTAGATTGTTGCCAAGGGCCATCCCTTAAGAAGGGTGACCAATACAAGGCTATTGCCAAGTTTGTGAGGCTGTATTCAGGTGCTTTGGCTGTTACCTCATATAGTTTTTGCCTATACTGGCCATACCTCACAATGTTTTTTTCATGAAAAAAATTACACTACATTTTTTCCAGTCAATGCATGTTACATATGTGCATGTATCTATGTATGTATGTTTTCACAATATTTGAAAACACTGGAGGTGCAGGGGACCTCATCCCTTTTCTTGCTGCATTCAGCAAAGATTATGGTGCTTCTGTGGCCTTAGGCCAGGACTTTCTGTGTGCCATCACAGACGCCAATCTCCAAAAGAATGATTTGTGCCCCATGGTGAGAGTTGCATGCCTGGCAGCAAACTTAACCACCAACAAAACCCAAGATGGAGTTGCAAGGCTCATTACCAGAGCAGATTTGGGTAAAATCAAATCCAAGAAGATGCAAAGCCAAGTAGCTCAAGCTGAAGAGTTGCTGATGGATCTTTGGAAAGCCTACACATCTTCAGTCGCAGTCAAGTACAGGTGCTTTGGAAAAGCAGCCATTAGAACAGCTTTGCTGTTGACAGGAAAATGGCAGCAAGGAAGAGAGAACAAGCAGTACCACAACTTGAGAGAAATTTCTGAAGCCTTCAGGCTTGAGGTGATGCATGGACCAAGTGTTGAAGCTTCCCTGCCAGAGGCTGCAACTGACACTGAGAGTTTCTCCACCAAATTGGTCCAATTGGAGGAGGCAAAAGATCCAAGATTCCTTGCATGTAGCAAGATTGATGTGAAGGTTGGCAACCATTACATCCACAAAGGGCGCCCAGGAAAGATCTGGACTTTGATTGCACTGAAGCCTGGAGCCTTGGAGCTACAAAATGTGGACATGTTGTCGCGACAAAAATGCACAATATCAGTGCAAGACTCTGAGATCATTGATTGCCTGAAGATGGCCAACTGCAAGCCACCAACCATGCTTGACATGAAGGATGCAGCCAAGCTCATGCCAGTGGTGGTCATGGAAGAAGAGAATGAGAAATGCACTATCTTCAAGATGTTGTTTGATCTCCAAAAGTCCATCCAAACAAAGAGTTTGCCAAATCTCTTGTACCAGGAGGTTCCCACAAAGAATGTATGGGCTGGCATGGACTTCAAAAAAAATGAGTTGGTTTTGGTTCCAGTCACTGACAAAGTGGCCAACATATCTTTGAAACCTTTGGGAAAGGTGCATGCAGTGGCAACCTTGAATGAGAAGGCCTCATACTATGTCCATCCTCCCAAGATGTTCAAATACAATGATGAAAAGGATGAATACACTGGCATGATCGCACCTTTCTGGCAAGTGGCATCCACTAAGCCAAAAAAGAGTGATGATGGTAGCAATATGGCTGAGAGCTTTATGTGCTACAAGAACCTGAAGGTGACAGTTATCCTCAACCCTGTGGATATTCTCAAGCATGATTGCCTGTGCCTTGAAGGCAAAAGTGATGAACCTGAAGTTGAGGAAGGTGAGAGAAAGAGAAAGGGTGGCAGCAAGCCAGTTAGTGCTGAAAAGAAATCAAAGGCCAAAAAGTGATTTGATGCTACTTTGTGGCCTGATGGCTTGCCTTAGTGTGCCAGTGGCTTTCATGTAACTAGCTGTAGCTAAAGCTGATAGACTTACACACCAAGTGTTTCATTCTTTTTGAACCTCTTTCACTGAATTAGTATAGCATATAAACCACATGCTTTTGTTTAAGCCAGGCCTGGTAAGCCATGACATAGATTTTTTGAAGCTGCAGTGTATGCTGATGAAAAAAGAGTTTGAAAAAAGAGTTTCTTGAATCAAGCATGTGCATGATACAATGTGACTGTCATGATGTACACTTTGATCCAATCAGGATACACTTGAATCTTGCACTGCACTGTTGAACTTCTTGGATTGTTTGAGGAAATTGTTTTTGGATGGTGAGCCTATGCCAGCTTTGACTGATCAAACCTGAAACTTGAATCAATTGCGTATAGTGTTTCCCATTCCTGATGGCATCAAACCCTGATGGTGACAGTCTTGATGTGCAGCTGTCTGTGCAGCATTGCATTTCAGTGGCAAGCACTGGAAAATCTTGGAAGATCCCATCATACTTCATCAAAGAGACTGATGATGGCAAAAAGTGGCTTCAAGTCAGGGCCTCTTGCTTTGGCCTTTGCAATGTGATGACAGCTGAGAAGCTTGACCCCAAGGCCAGGCCTTCTCTGAAAGATAGCAGGGGGCTGCAATCTTTGGTCAACATGCGCAATCAGAAAGTCTTCCAAGCTGGATCTTCTGTGGATCCTTTGTTTGGCACTGAGCAGCCAGAGAAAAAGAGAAAGAAAGCAAAGAAAGCTGAGGGCTTTGAGCCTGATGACCCTGTAGTTCTGCCTGTGGGTGACGAAGGTGCATCTGTTACACGCAAAGCCTGTTCCAAAGCCAATGATGACTTGCACCTGCTCTACACAGAGGAAAACATGAATGTCTTCTTCTCTTACCTTCAAGAGGTTGGTATCAGCATATCTGCTGCTGGTGAAGGTAGCAAAAGGTCTTACAGCAAGACTGGACAATACTCTAAGAAGGGCAAAGGCTCTGAGAGTGAAGATGAATAGATCTAAAGATTTCCTGGTTCTGCAGCATGGACTGCTTTGATGCTATGGCGCAGTAAGAAAAGAATGCACAATTGTCTTCTTTTGCTGCACTCCAAGTCTGAAGTTGGATGGACAAGCCATGATGGTTGCACTGTTACTTATCAACCATGTCATTTTAGTTGAAGCCATCATGGCTAGTCACTTGTTTCAACCATAGCACTTAAGTTCAAGCCATCATGGCTTTATACTTCAGGCATATTGTTTAAGCATTTCACCTGAGTTGAAGCCTTCATGGCTACACATATTTTCCAACCATGTCACTTGAGTTGAAGCCATCATGGCTACACACTTCAGGTATTTTGTTGTTCAACCATTTCACTTGAGTTGAAGCCATCGTGGCTACATATGATGTTCAACCATCTCACCTGAGTTGAAGCCATCATGGCTACACAGGCCAATTTCAAGCATTTCATTTGAGTTGAAGCCATCATGGCTACATACCTGAAGTATATTGTTCAACCATGTCATTTGAATTCAAGCCATCATGGCTACACATAAGGTTCAAGCCATCATGGCTATATTTGATATTGGATTTGGTGGAACTGATGCACTTACATCCCAATTAATTCAACAGAAGCCCTTTTGGCTACACTTGATGTGACAATCACCACAAAGGGACCAGAAGGAAGCCTTGTTTCAAGGCCACAGTAATTCTACCAGCCATCATGGCTACATTGAAAGCAAACAATGCATTCTTTTGCATCTGTGGCACAAGTTCATGATACACATTCTTAGTCTGTTGTGACTTTGCAGTCCTGAATTTTTGTCATGTCAATCTGCAGAGCCTTCTGGCTACATACATTTGCTGGACATGTCATTGGTACTCTTTGTGAGTTGATTTTGCAGATGTCATTCTTACAAACATGTGACTCTGCAATGTTCTTTGGAGTTGGAGTTGGATTGTTGTCACAATATTGATTGAGTACAAACAATTCCTTTGGATGGACTCAGTGCATTTAGGTGAATTAGGTTTGAGGTATGCCTTTCAGTCTTGCACTTGTGATTCACAGTATGTTTGTGTTATTCTGTTTTTCAACCTCAAGAGAAAGCAAGGCTTGACTTGCCAGTGATGTTGGAATGTACGCATTTCATGCAACATGAAACTCTACAGTGACATGACTTTTGCAACACACATAGATGCATGTTGCTGAAAAGCTTAGACACAAATTTCACTGAAACATACACTCTATCATATACTTTCTATTCGAGTCCTTGGACTACACTTCATTTGCCAATGAGCAACCCAGCCCTGACAGCCCTGGCTGCTGTGAGTCCAGCAGCAGCAATGATTCCTGCTGATGAGAGGTCTGCAAAGCGGCAGAAAACCTTGAACTCCTTGATTGAGGTTCCATCTAAGATGACCCTCATGGATAGCCATGGACTGATGGTTCATGGTGGTGGGTTTGAACTCACTGAGGATGAGTCTCTTGGTTGCCAGTGATTTCAGGTGATTGATTCCACAACTTGATAGTAGCAATGATACATTTGGAAGTCCTGACATAGTTTTGAACTCAAACCTTTGAATTTGCATTGGTGTCCTGAACTGATGAAAAGCTCTTGATGTTTGGTAAACTTTAAAACTGCTAGCACATGATGCTACTAGACACATTGATACCATAAGAAGCAAATGCATCCACACACTGATACACTTGATCTCAAAGAGTCCTTCACTGATACACTTGATGTGATAGAGTCCTTCACTGAATCTTGTGATGTCTCAGGAAGGTTGTGGCTGGTTGCTACTTCAAAGTTGGTGTGAAGGATGGCTATCCAGTCTGGAGGTCTCAGGATAACCTGGAGGAAGATGAATACAAGGTTCCTACTGTGGCTTTCCTGTGGTTTGACACAGGTAGTGAACTGTGGTTCATTTCGTTTATGCCAGTGATTGATGGTGATGATCAAGAATGGGATGCAGCATGCTTGCATGTATCCTTTGACAAGGATATGAATACCTGTTGGTGTCCTTGGAATGCAGCTGAAGCATCCAAACTGAGAATCACCACACTGGCTGACTACGAGCACTGGAAGAGGAGGATGGCTGAGAAGAAGCTGCTGGCTTGGCAGTCTTGGTGGCATGCTGGTGGTCAGAATGATCTGCTGGATTATCCACCAGCCTTCCCTGTGCCTCCTCCAAAGGCAAAGGCTGATGCTGAGCCAACCAGGCCAAAGACACCTGAGACTCCTCCTCAGGCCTTTGCTGGAGTTCCAGCTAGTCCTCCACCTCCAAAGTTGATTGGTGGCCCTAAGCCACCTGAAACTCCACCACCAAGTCATGTGGCAAAGGCTGCTTCAGTATTTGGCGAAGGTTCAGTTGCATCAACACCTGCATCTGGAAGCAGGGGTGATGAGGTCAAGCTGAACTATAGCTGGAAAGCTAGGATGGTGGCCCTGATCGGTGCAATGGATCTGAATTTGCCTGCAAGGGTTCAGTACTTGTGCACCAAGCCTCCTGGCTACAGTGATTATAGATTGATGTCCTTCTGAACTCCTCATTGATTTCTCATTGATGTCTGAATAGATAATAATTCAATCAAAAGATTAGTAGATTCAAAACACTCATGCACTCTTGTCACTTTTATCAAGTTGTCCTTTGAAATTCAAACCACACATGCACTCTTGTCACTTTTGTCAAGTTAACCTTTGAAAAGTCTTTGATAGACACACACTGCCACTTCTCAATATCTTGCATCATTTGAGGTTCAAGGAGAACCAACAGTTCCAGCAGATGCACAGGATGCATGTTGAGACCATGCGCAGGTTTGGCAATGATGCCAAGTACGATTACTGATTGAAGTTGTCACAAGGACTGCATGGATGTAACCTGTGTGCTGCTTGGTAAAACAAAACCTACAGTGACATAAACACTAACACAAGTGTGCGCATGTATGATCAAGCAAGCCACAAGGTTTTGTATTTCTACACTGCAAAAAAAAATTGCATGGTGTAAACCTCACTATCTTATGAATATCATTCAAATGTCTAACAGCAGACATTGTGCCGCCAGTTGATCTCCAGCATCTATTTTGTTTGAATATAATATATGATCCTAAACCTGCAGAGTTTGATGTCATCCCTGTATTAGATTGTTTGAGGTGTCAGTATACAAACTTATTTATCCAATTCTATTGGTTAAGTTCTATCACACCCAAAATTGGATATCTAAATTTGGAATTTCAAAATTTGCGCCCAAATTCAGAAGCATTTTTTTTAAGACCCCAAATTTAGATATCTAAATTTAGAATCATTGTTTTGAGAACCCAAATTTAGAAATTTTTTTTTGAGAACCCAAATTTAGATATCTAAATTTGGGTGCAAATTTTGAAATTCCAAATTTAGATATCTAAATTTGGAATCCTTTAGTAACAGGGAGGACACCAAACATCTGCATTTCTATTGTTTCCCAAAAGGTGCTGGAATTGACTCTTTTTGTGAATGTCTTGGGTGTTCCTGCAACACCATGGGTGACCGCGGTCATTCTGACTAAGAGCCTACTTTGCGATTGTGAGGATTGGAAAAAAGCCTAATGGCTTGCATTTCAGCTTTGTGTTTCATGTCAATAGAAAAGGATATGATGTACATATCAACAGTTTTGCTGTGCATTTGCTTGATGTGATGAGCAGTGATGTGATTTGCACTACAACTACTTTCTAACTGCACACTCTGATGTATTTTGGATTAATTGTTTTATCATTGCTTTTGTCATCTGACTATGTAATCCTTCTTGGATACATTTATGATATGTTATCAGCATTCTGGATCAACAGTTCAAATGTGTTTTAGTCTAGTGTAGCTCAATGCCATACAATCGATGGAGATGGGGAAGAGTGGTGTCTGGGAGCTATCAACTTCATGATGACAGACTTTGGTATGTTGAAATTTATTCTACTGGATGGAAAGAGTGGCAACTAAGATGCATTAGTTTACAACTTTGAAGAATCACTTGTACTGACATGATACAGTCATGTTGAAATAAGACACTCATTCATTATCCACTCCACCTGGGGATCAAATGCATCTGAGGCATGATGTCATGATCAGCATCATGAGATGCAGAGGTCTTGGGCCTCCACATATGCGCTGGGGTGTTTTAGAGGTAATGTACAGAGATAATGATTGTGGCCACCTTCTGGAACAATGGGTGGAAATACCATTGGATGAACTAGTTCGAACTGCCCACAGGAGGTAAGCAACAGATCCTTGACATGGTCGCAAAAAAGTTTGCTGGCTTGCAGATTCAACATTCTGTATACAGAGTGTACATGACACTCAGCCTGATGGCTACACACTTAGTGTTTGGCATCCTTGTACCATCATAACTCATTTGCCTTTTGGCTACATGTGTCCAAAAGCTACATTTGCCTACTGGCTACATTTGCCTGATGGCTACATTTGCCAAGTGGCTACAGTTGCCTTGAGGCTACATACTTTGATCATGACTGAATTCCTTTGTTGTTTTCAGCACTGTTATTTTCCAGAGCCTTTTGGCTGCACAAGTCACTGTTTCAAACAAGAAGCCATATGGCTGCACATTGAAGATTCATGTCTTTCTTTTTTGTTTCTGATTTCAATGCAGTTGCAATTGACTGATGTACATGCAACTTGCACTTGGCAACAGCTTGTGAATAATAATGATTGCATTTTGGCTTGGCTCCAAGCAACCTTTCTATAGCTTTTGATTTCACTGGCACTTGTGCACTGCTATTCTTCTAGCTGCCATGGCAAAGGCTGATGCAAGCTCAAAGCCTGAAGCTGAAGTAGATAGCCCTGGGCTGGATATCTTTGGTGAACTCCCATGTAGCCAAAGGCCAGGTGCTTGGATGGGTGCTGCCTATGCATACTTCAATCGATTGGAGAATGAGGCCAAGCAAGCAATCAATGATATCAATGATGGTGAGGTGATCGCGCTTGAATCTCCCAGCCCTGAGAAGAACAAAGATGCTGCTGGTGCTTCAAGGTCTAGGTCCAGATCAAGGACTAAGACAGCTGCTGCTGCATCTGAGAGGACTGGCAAGTAGCTTTGATAGCTACCTGGCTGGATGCCAGTGTTTTTGAATGTACCATGATGGTGTTTTTGCTGGTTTTACAGCAATTTCATTTTAGCATGAGTGCAAGCAAATCAGACTGACTGATCTTGATGCAAAACAAGTGTGCATAACCACACACTAATACACTTGATCCAGATTAGTTTTTGATGTCTTCCTCTGTGTTTTCACTCCAACATGTTCAATCAGATTCTTCAAGAGATATTCAACCACTACTTCATTTGGAATGATTGTGTGATGTTTCAATGCTGCAGCCCTTTGGTAGCCAGATTGTAGTTCTTTTGTCTTTGATTCTGACCGCAGTTTCAAAGAACATGGTCTGGTCTGTCGATGACCTTTGTCAAGAAATGAGAGATATTGCTAGCCTTATAAAAGGCAAACCAGTGAATGATGCATTTGTTCAGTCTTTGTGTACTGGCCTTTGCAACAAAATTGGTACATTGCCAAGCTTTTGTGCTAGTCATGCTGTGCAACTTAAGAAGGGAGGAGAGGTCCTTCCATCTGAACTGGCATCAATGGTAGATCAACACATTGAGAAAGCTTTGTCTGCAGTTCAAGAAGTCACTCCTCACAGTGTGGTGGCTGTGAAGCCACAGATTTTGTTGCACATCAACAACTTCTTGACAAAGGTTGAGTGGAAAGAGCTGGGTGATCCACAAACTACCTGGATCAGAAAGCAATGTCTTGTTGCTTTCAGATTGAAGAAGCTTGGTCTAGCCTCTATGGCTGAACAAACAGTGAAGTCTTCAATTGCTCTTCTTCTCAGTACTCTGACCAGCATACCAGACCACAAGCTCATATGGTCAATGGTCCATGAGTTCAAGGCAACATTTGCTAGTGTCAAAAGCGATGTGCCACATAGTATGATTTCTTCATACCCTGATGTGCCTGGTAAACTACCACAAGCAGTCTTCCAAAGAGCCTATGCTGATGAACTGCCTGTTTCAAGAGAAGTGGAGCAAATGGCTGTCATTGCCCAGCACATTCCTTTGAGAAAAACATCCAAGCTGCTTGGTGACAATGGTGCCAATACCAAGGCTACACAACCAACAGGTGTTTCCAGTTTTCAGCCTGTGGCTTCAGTGACTGAGCAAGGAAATGCGCACACTTCAGGATGTGGTGTCAGCAATCCTTTTATGGGCTTCATGAATGGCTTCTGCCAAATGATGATGCAGTGCCAGAACCACTTCCAGAACTGCACCCAAGGTACTGATGGACATCAAAATGTATCAAAACCAACTGGTTCACTTCCTGATGCAGCTTTGGCTTTCAAGCCTCCCCAAAAGCTAGCTTTGGAATCAGGAAGCAGTGGAGAAAACCTTGATGCCAACGCAGGTCAACAATCAGGTCCAAAGACTAGACTGCCTTTGGCTGATGTCCAAGAAGAGCAGCCTGAAGAAACAAATGTGAAGCAAACTCCAGACACAGCTTCAACAGGCTTGCCTTCTGGAGAGTATGAGGCAGCTGCATTTGATGCTTTGAAAAAGAAGAAACTTGCTGCTGATGCCAAGGCTGGAGCTAAGGCTAAAGCCAAGGCTAAGGCCAAGGCCAAGGCAAAGGCCAATGGTAAAGCAGCAGCATGCCCCAAGAAGGGAATGAAAAGGCCAGCAAGTTCCATGTCTTGCAGCCAAAAGCAGCAAAAGCAGTTTGGCTATGTGGTTCCCCCACCAAATGCTGAGCAATTGAAGAAAAGAAAGGAGAACTACTGTGACAAGCACTACCACAAGTGCATCCAGCTGGCTATGAACAATGGCTTCACAAAGGATGATGCCACAGTTTATGGTAGGATTGCCAGGGCTGATGCTGTGAAGCTGTGGTCTGCTAGCAGCTGATGGTTGTGATCTTGATGTTGGGGTCAAGGCAAGTAAACTCTTGCAGGGGTGTTTTCACAATTTCAGCTTCGGTCCTAGCTTTTGCAGCTTAGACATGCCAACAAAGTGCAATCAAAATGATCCAGCTGCCAGCTTTCAGCTTTGTGATGTTTGCAACTATACTGTAGAGCAAGATTGCAACAGATCACAGCAAGATTGGTACGTATTCCAGTGATATGTTCCATGATTTGTTTTAATGTGTAGCCTTAAGGCTGGATACTTCTTTGAGTCTAGCCACATGGCTGCAATATACTCACACCTTCTATGTCTTGAGTGATGATATTTTCAGTATGTAGCCTCAAGGCTAGCCACATGGCTGCAATACTCTCACCTTGTATGTTTTAGTGATGGTCTTTTCAGGATGTAGCCTCAAGGCTGGATACTTCTTGAGTCATAGCCACATGGCTGCAATACTCTCACCTTCTGTTATGTAGTCTCAAGGCTGGATACTTCTTGAGTCTAGCCACATGATACAAAGCAAAGCACAACTTGATGTATGTAGCCAGTAAGGCTGGAGACTTCATGAGTGTTGCTTTGTCCATGAAACATATGTGGCACCCCCTTGACTCTTGTTATATCCATTGGATCTTGAGCTTTGGCTTGCATTGCACCAGGCATTGAAACCAACAATCCTGTTGATGTTTTGTTTCTTTCAAAACATATGATCCACAATGTTTCACACACCTTTTTTTGTAGACACATTTCTCCTCCATTAGATTTATTTGAGCCATGGAAAGGGAACACAAATTGAGGCGCTTGCACTATATGAGAAAAAGACTTCCCCATATCACTGCATCAGCTTTGTCTGCTGTTCTTGCAGATGTTGAAGAATATGGTTGTGTGGATCTTCATCAAAGAAAACATTTGAAAGAAGCGACTGAGTATGAACTTGCAAAGTACACTGAGTATGGTCCTCTACTTTGTCAAATCTCATTGGCAACAAGGAATGGTGATCTCACAGCTTGCATTTGCAATGTTAAGACTCTGATGTTTGCTGCATTCCAACAAGGTGGTGCCTGGACAAACTTATTGTTACAAACTTTTGAAAGAAGAAAGCGCAGTCCACAATCAGCCTACAACCTTGCAGTATACACTGATGAGGTGGTGCCAGGAAATGTAATCAGCCATGATAACAGGAGAAAATGCTGGGCTATTTACATTTCCATTATGGAATTTGGAGTGAAAGCATTGGCACAGGAAGCAGCATGGCTTACAGTTGCCTGCCAAAGAAGTTCCACAATTGCCCAGGTGAATGCTGGCATTGGTCAGCTTGTCAAGCAGATCATCAAACATACTTTTCAATCTGATGGTGTTGATCTAGAGAAGGGTGGTTTTGTCCTGAAATCACCACAGGGTAGCCTTCACAGGCTATATCTGAAGCTGGGATGTTTTGTACAAGACGGTGCTGCACACCGTGCCATGTTCAGCATCAAGGGAGACAGTGGAACAAGGTGTTGCTTGCTTTGCAAGAATATCATTAGCCACAGGTCATCTTTAGTTGATGAAGCAGGTTGTGAAATTCTTGTGACAGATCTTGTCAAGGAAAGCCAGTTGGACCTTACAAATGACAAAGATATTTGGTCCACTGTGGCAAGGCTCAAAGCAAACCACACCACAATGTTTCTTGCCTTATATGATTTTTTTGAGTATACTTTTCAATTTTTGAAAATTGATTCTTCATTAATTGTAGGCCCAATATATTTCCATTCACCATCAGGTCATCAGCAGATTTCCAGCTATGGCAGCAGGCAGCAGGGATGAATTATCAGCCAGATGGCCTGCTATTTGATGAAACACTGCATTCCACAATTCTACACCCTACTGCTCAATGGATGCATGATTGGATGCATACAATGTGTGTTGGTGGAGTTGTACAAACAACATTATACCTTCTTTTTGATGCAGTTGCAAAGAGTGGTGTCAAATTTTATCCTATGGTGGAGGGATACATGAAGCAATGGAATTTACCCAAAGGAAAATCTACAAACATTGCTGCCATTTTCAACAACAAGAGGGCTAAGAGCAACAGTGAGGCAAAAACATTCAAAGCTACAGCCAGTGAGCTGCTAGCCTTTGTTCCAATCCTTGCCTACTTTGTTCAGGAAGTTGTTGTCAAAGCTGAAAGGTGTGTAGCAGAATGCAAAGCATTTCTTGCAGTGGCAGACTTACTGGAAATTTTTCAATCAGTTTCTTATGGCTATTACAACCCCATTCTCATCAAGGACAAAGTTTCCCAGATGCAAGATCTATTCATAGAGTGCAACTGGCAACAATACATGCACTCAAAGTTTCACTGGTTGGTACACATGGCTTCACACCTGACAAGATTTAAGCTCTTATTGAGTTGTTGGGTGCATGAAAGAAAACATCGCATTGTGAAACGATATGCACAAGATGTACAAAACACAGTGAACTATGAAAGGAGTATTCTGCTCCAAGTTGTATCACATGATTTAGCTTTGCTACAAACCAATGAAAGACTCTTTTCTGAAACTGCTATGCTGCAGAAGCAATGCAAACCCAGCAAGAAGGTCATGGACTTTGTGAAGGAAACTTGGGATACTGAAGTGAACACATGTTTTATGTGTGCATCTGCCAAATTGGCGCCTGATGGTGTGGCCCACAAACAAGATGTAGTCATTTTGAAAACTTCTCCTCCTCAAGTATGTGAAGTGTGGCTTTTTGCTGAGGTGAATGCTGAAGTGGTTGCTTTAGTATCATTCTGGACACTTGTGAAACAAGATGTTGCTTTTAGCATTTGGAACAAAGTTGATGATCCAAAAATGATTCCACTAGAGGAAATAAAATGTTCTTTGCCTTTCAAAAACCTGAAAGGCAATCAGTTTGTAGTGATCTTGCCATTTCACTGCAGGTAAAGATTTGAGGTTGAAAAAATCTGTGGAGCTTGCAGCATAGCTGAAAATTAGATGTTAGTTTCTGACTATCCAATATCCTTCAAAGTATAATATCTTCAATCACCAAATAATTTAGTTATTGAACATACACCCCAAAGATCAAGCTTCAATAATTTTGGTGATCAAGTCAAGACAAAGCGCTCCAAATTTAGATTTCTAAATTTGGAATCCCATTAGGGAAGCTTCAAATTTAGAAATCTAAATTTAGAACCCCTTTGGTAAAGCTTTGAAATAACAAATTTAAAATTATATACAACTTGATCAATTGATATTGATAACATTTGCCTGCTTGGCTACACATTGTTAGCCTTGTTGGCTGCAAATGCATGAGTATATGGATTTTTTGAAAGATTGCCACATCACTTTGCTTCTAAGGCCAAACATGTGTGTTTTCAAATGAGCATCTTGTAAGAATTCTTGTGATGATGTGTAGCCAAATGGCTTTCAATAAGCTAGTCTTGTGCTTATGAATTATTCTTAATTGCAATGGCTGAAACAAGCATTGCATCATAGAAATATACTAATTATAGTAATGGCTGATCTTATTTCCTGGCTTAGCTAACCACTTAGCCCTTTAGCTAACCACTTAGCTATCTTGGCTATTGGTCTGGCTAACCATTTAACAAACTGCTCATGCTAACCACTTAGCTAAACACTTAGCCTTGATTGATATTTGTTTAGCAAATAGATAGCAAGTCCTATAAAGTTTATAAGACTTAGCAACCCCGCGGTTCATCCAAGTAGACGGTGCTTTTCCCTTGGGCGCACCTCCCTTGCTCTTGGGAGGGCCTGGGCACTGAGGGTCTTTGTGCCAGTGGCCGAATTGGCCGCACACTGAACACTTCGTGTTCTGCTTCTTGGCGGACAAGTCCTGAGAGTTGGACTTTCCTCCTTTTGAACCACCTTTGCTGCCGTAGAATTTTCTTCCTAAGGTCAGCGCTTTCAGTTTCTCAGACGTGACCGTTAGGGCTTCGAGTTGCTCGGTCAGCTCGCCGATCTCCTCTTCGTCGTACCCAGAGTACGCTTTGTTGAAAAAATACAACACAGCTGTTGGTTTGTGATGGCCATGTTGAAATCAGAGTTTTATTGAAATTTTCAACATAAACTGTTGGTTTGAAACCAACAAGGTGTGTTG
>Ga0126337_10001229_pt1 | contig 15146 bp, 8 predicted proteins | sample DipCmetagenome_FD_92527 | JGI IMG/M metagenome (GOLD analysis project Ga0126337, IMG submission 92527) | Coral microbial communities from La Bocana,Puerto Morelos, Mexico - Diploria C A metagenome | ecosystem: Host-associated > Invertebrates > Cnidaria > Coral | place: La Bocana,Puerto Morelos... | reverse complement strand
TTCACATATTAATCTTCTTTAATTGATAGCAACCAGCAAGACGAGCTTCTGTCAAACAGCATGGAAAATTTGACGCACAGAAAGATGCTGAACTGTTAAGAAATGCAATGAAAGGATTAGGTAAAAATAATGTCTACAGCCAATTTGAACTATAATATTAGTACGTTAAATCTCATTCATCCTTGTTCACAATTTCACATTTCATTGTAAAATTCGGGGAAAACATGAAGAAGTGAGATCATTCACCTTGTTTAGAGCTTGCCAAACAGAGCGAAATTTAAGACCTGCGCAAAAAACGTTGGCGCGACAATTAACGACGATAATTTAACGGTCATCTCACAGCATAATTCGAATTTACGCTTTCTTTCTCTGAACCATACAGTAGAGAGCAGACAGCTCTATGACTTTATTTTATGTAACCTGTTGTACAAAAGTTTGTTTTGTTAAGGTTCTATTCAATATCATTGATAAATATTGCTCTTAATTCTATACTCCTCGTTCTGTAATACTTAACTTGATTTCGCGGAGATTATATCCTCCTCAGTCAAATCGTGAGCCTCGCGAAGTTTGCTTCTTATAATTTCGCGGAATTTAAGGTCACGCAAAACAGGAACAATTAAAGGTCGATCATGCCAATGTTCTTGGTACATGGTTCTTGGCATATTATTAATATCATTTTCACGACTAAAGGACTTAGAGCGGAAGAAGCTTTTCAGTTGAGCGTGATAAAACCAAAACCAATTTACCGATTTGATAACTTAGCCATTCTCAAACCGTGCTAAGACCAAAACCAAAGTAGTTGCCTGATTATTTTCTACACTCAACTGAGAACCGCTGTAATGTGACATATTGAATGAATAGTTATTATAAGTTTCCGTACATTATCTGCTTAATATGTCGTTAGGTTGTGATTCCAAAGCCATCACCAATCTTCTATGTGCGAGAACAAATGCTCAGAGACTGAAGATCGAATTAGAATACAAGACAATGTATGGCAGGGTAAGGTCACAAAGTATGCTGTGTTTCCCTTTTCTGTAGTTAAGCGTCAGTAACGCTGCTTTTGGCCTAATTTGAACATAGATGTATCTCTCTCTTTTCAGGGTCAATTGTTTAGGGAAGTGAAAATGTTCATGCTGACAACGTATCAATAACCACTCAGGTCTTGTGAGTGGGAAAATCGAGTTACCATCTTGGAGCTATGATAGCTCTAAGACGCGAACTTGTGTTTATTCTCACCGTAGTGCTGATTGAAAGCTGTATTTTTACATAGGATCTTTTGAAGGATCTCAAGTATGAACTGGGTGGCCACTTTGAGGACATAGTCGTTGCTCTAATGATGTCTTCAGCAGACTATGATGCAACCTCACTGAGAAAAGCGATTAAGGTAGGTGGTGACTGTTTTTTCCATTTATAAATCTGTCTGACACATGAATTCCCTTGTAGTTACCGTACCATATACACACTTGTACAGCTTTCTTTCATAATACTTTCGCGAAGATGTAACTGAAATTTTAATAGGAAAGTGAGTTTGATTTGTTTGATGAATAGCTAACATAAGAGTAATATTTATACCATGTCATAGAAAGTACAGGCAGCCACAATACAGGAAAGCCGCTGTTTACTCCACTTTATTACTGTGCACTCAACCTTCCCATCGTGCGCTGCGATGTTATTCCCGCCAAAATTTAGTAAGCGGCGCCATTTTCCGCTTCTTCCAAGTATATTGAGCCCAGTCAGAGCCAAAATTTTCACTCTGTTTTAATTCTTCGGTCGAAAAAGCGCCAGAGATCTGAACAACAAAACACCGCTAGGAAACCAGTCCAGAGCATCCATAGTGAAGTCTGCGCGAACTGTTCGGACTAGCGCCATAACGACAGAGCGACAATGGCTTATGTTGGTGATGTGAACATCGACATGAAGGCATAAGGAAAAGATCGTTATTTTTCCTTATGCCTGATGTCGTTATGCTTTTGTCGTTATTCACTTATGTGGACCAGGCTTAACACGCATATGCTGAGTACAACGTGTACTTTTGTTTCAGGGTCTTGGCACAGACGAAGGTGTATTAATCGAAATATTGTGTACCAGGACCAATGCCGAAATCAATGCAATCAAGCACTCATACCAAAAGCGTGAGTTGTGATTGATTTTATACAGTCATTTGAATTAGTTGTGCAACCGTATTAGAAAAAGACTACTAGTTGTCGCTCTTTCGCTTATTCCGTTGTGCGAGACAAAATAAACCGCGAGGAAAAATTGGCCGCGTGAAATCCTGGGGCCTAGACGCGCGAACGAGGGTGCTTCCCAATTATGCTAAACCTACCGCTCAGAGATCAGTGAGAAAACCCGAGAAGGATGGAACGACGTTTTCTGATTAAACCAATAGGAATGGCTCTTAGCACTTTTTATTCCTCATCCGAAATCCCTTATTAGGGCAGAGAACCGGTTTTCAAAAATGGAACGGCGAGTTTCGGTCGGAATATTCTGACCGAAATAAGTAAACCACCTTCAGAGATCCCGAATATTCCGGTCGGAAGAAACCGAAACAGAGCTTTGCATTTCAATTTCGACCGAAATTTCCAGAATCTGTGGCGTAATGGAAAGCACCTCTAGTAGTCTTCAATAAATGGAGCTTGATAATTATTATATCAGACTTGACCACATTTGCGACGATTAGCGGAGTATTTTTGACGAACTTCAAGTAGTTTGGAAACTGATGTGTTCAAACACTGTCTTAAGTATTTGACATATCTTGACTTCTCAATTGAAACAAAAACTAATGGCAAACAGAAATGAAATCGTAAGAATCTATGCTAATTAAGATCAGATACCCAAACACCGTCACGGTCATGAATATAATATTGCATGTAAGTTGTCTCCGTAATCTTGCAAATACGACATCTTGCTAATCTTTGTTTCCGCCGTAACTTGTGCTACAATGGCATTTCTTTTTAAATAGCTGCTAGTAATATAATATTGTGCACTCTGTTTTACTTTTACTTTCCTTATATTGTTTTGTTTCTTAGTGTTCAGCCGAGACCTGGAGAAGGACATTTCAGGAGACACCTCAGGCCATTTCAAAAAATTCCTTATTTCTCTTCTTCAGGTACAGTTCGAGAAGTACTTACAGAAGTTGGACACTCAACGTCAAATGCATGTGATTTTAAACACTGTCTGGGTGGGGACCCACCCTTATGGCAAAAACGCCAGAAGGGCCGATTTGCCTTTTAAATGACGGGGCCCACTTTTAGCTTCGGCCTCCGCCTTGTGTTCAAATCTGCATTCACTTCGCACGTAACATTATGGCTTGTGTATGTATTTTGATTTGATTTTCTTTTCATTTTTGTGCAGGCTTACAGAGACGAAAGTCACACAGTGGACTTGGCAAAGGCTGAAGCAGATGCAAAGGTGCGTGAAATGCTATTATGTAGCATTATTATGTAGTATGTATTAGGCCGACTGCCTTCCAAAGAAATCTAGATGATCTATAGCTCGGAATACCGCGAACCTTCACTGTCGAATTGGACCTGGCCAGTGTTCGTGACACGTGTTGTTAACCAAAAGGATCCAAAGAGACGAGAATGATGACCTTTCAGCCTGTAAAATGACTTTTTTACTTCTGCAACCAGCAACAGCAGCTCAGTAATAGGATCTGACATGAATGCCCCTAACCACAAAACAATAACAGCAGCAGAGACCTGCTACACTTCTGCAGTAATAACGCTCATGAAATCTCTTGGAGAATCAATCACAGAAACCTAAAAGAACTAACAACACAAGTAGAGAGAATCCTCGTACCTTGCAACAAATTTGATTAAAGGTAAATTTGTCTTTAATTACAGATCTTGTATAAGGCAGGAGAAGGCAGATGGGGTACAGATGAATCAAAGTGAGTTGTCTTCAGTTTTTTCCTCTGTTGCCAAACAAAGCGAGGGTTCATGTATATGTTGTAGTTAAAAATTAAATTCAGGTAAAAATAATTTTAACCTAGTTGGATTCTCGATGTCCTTTGTCTTCTAACCCTAATTATTCAAAACCCATGAATAACTAGGGTTAAGAGACAAAGGAATTTAATTTTTACCTGAATTTAATTTTTAACTACAACATATATATCCTACATGTTAATTTATTGTGTTGTTTGTGCTCTTTCTAGATTCAACAACATCCTGGTCTCACGAAGTTTCGCTCAATTAAAAGCAACTTTTGATGAGTATTCTAAGGTGGGCGTTGTCATTTTAGTGATGCGTTACATTCGGGCTTAAAGTGCCTTTTCCATATTAAAGTTTGTTGTTTTTCAGATAAGTAAATACGACATTGAAGAGTCAATCAAGAGAGAGATGTCGGGGGACCTGCGAGATGGAATGGCTTCTATAGGTAAAAATTGAATTAAGCTAACCATAGTTAAAGGAATAAGTGATGTGAAGGATCGAAATTTGACTGCAGTTTTATTTGCGATAATCGTTCGTGTTTCTAGCTGTTGTGACGCAAAGTCAATTGTGGTGGTTCATGCACCTCCGCTCAATACATATAAGGCAAGTCAGGCAGTTGTACAGCAATAGAGAAAATTCTCACACTTGTCATATTGGCTTGAACTACAGCACCTCTTAACTCGCAGAACTGAATAGTTTTACACTTGGTAGTCTTGCTAAGAGGCAATTACTAAACAGGACGGTTTCAGTCTCCTTGACGGAATTCCTTGATTCTATTTCCGTCTCTAACATCGATGCGCACTTTTTGCGTGTAAGCCTTTCGCCCGTCGATTACCGTTTTTATCATTTTAATCTATAGCTCAGAAAGCGACGCGGAGCAACTGTCTAAGCTTTCTCTTTTCACTTTCTGTTTCAGTTCAAATTGTAAGAAATGCACCCGCATTCTTTGCTGTGAAGTTGTATAAGAGCATGAAGGTAAGACAATGGTTCAACGCTGCATCCGTCCTGGTATTTCGCGCTTTGTTGACTAGAGGTGGCGCAGTGGAGATTCGCAGTATAGACTGTTTTCATAAATGGCCGCCAATTTAAAATTCTTTTGTATGCATTTAAATTAGCCTTACCAACCTCGTTTCAGAGTAAAAATTCTTATGAATTACCAAATTGAAAATGAGGTTAGTCAGTCTAAATTTAACGTCATTAGGTGATTTGCACCACTGGAAGACAAGAGAAAAGCGACGGAAAATGTTTCATTGGTAGTTCTTGCCGACACGTATCGTATATTACTTAGCGATTCTGTTAACTCGAAACTTGAAATAAATTGACACAACATAAAATATCGGCTACATAACAACAAACCTATATCTGAGCATAACAGACCGCAATCTCTTAAATGAAGTCGGTAATTCTCTCTGAAGAGTCTTCAAAGGGAATTATTGACTTCGCTTGACTCTTACATAGAGACATAGAAAGTTACTTTACAGGTCTAGTCACAGCATGTTCTTTGTTGTTTTGTGTTTTTCTTGTATTTATTTTTTTGTGCGTTTTACAGGGTCTTGGAACCGATGACGCGACCCTTATTCGCATCATTGTGACGAGATCAGAGGTGGATCTACTGGATATCAGAGACGAGTTTGCCAAATTATATCACTGCTCGCTGGCCAAGTTTATATCGGTGAGTTTTTTTCAAGTTTTTCTTTCGTTTCATGCCATTCCTTGTTTGTTGTAAACTCTTACGGACGGTTTCCTTATTGTAACTTACCTTCGCGGACACTCTAGGAGTACTGTCAGAGAAACTGTCAAACATTTATGACTTGCTGGGTTTTGTTGTTCTGCAATCTAGTGGCGATCAAGGAGGTGCCAGCTATTCTAAGGCTGTATAACGCTATCCACTAGCTGGATAAATCACTCCGTCACTATTGAGTTTTCCAGTGAATTTGAAAGAAAGGGGGTTCGCAAAACAAGCCACGTTATCCACTGATTTAATTATTCAGTGTTTTCGACCTTTCGAACAACCCGAGCCAGATGTTTATTCAGTGTTATTGGTTTCTAATATTGGTTTGTAACCATTTGTAAAATGGAGTTTGGAATTCTTTTCGAAATTGGAAGTTAGGAGTTGAGCGTGCATGACAGAGTAAGGTCTTTCTACGCAAGACTATTCCATTGATCAGATCAAGTCCTTTAGTACTTTCTCTACCAAATGTTATCTTGGATTCCGAAACTGAAGAGAGCTTCTCTTTCTGTTTACAGGACGACACTCGTGGAAATTACAAGAAAATACTTCTTCAGTTGATCAGTGATAAAAAGTGAACAAATTAAAAAGTAGATCTTGAAATATTCGTGAAAAGAAAATAAGAATCGTCTCTTGCTGTTTAGTTACAGAAATGTTCTTTGTTTTGTAGCCGCTTTGCAAATAAAGCGAAACGAGCAAGGATTGTTGGAAAAAAGCACACCTATGTAGTTTTTCTCTGTTTTTAAAGTATTGATTGTTTGGTCTTGTAACCGTCGTATTGTTAAGAACATTAATATATCGCGTCCATTTGCGTCCATTTAGTTGGAATAAATAACTGTTTACAAGTTTCAATTTGCGAGACTGCCATTTACTATAGTTTCACCTCTCCGGTAAACCGGAACACGAGTCGCAGGCGAGTGTTCCCACAGCTTTTTCACCCGAGTTCTCCCAAACTTTCACGAGCGTTTCTATAACTCAATAGAAACGCGGAGAACGTGTTTTCTATTCCTTTTAGAAAATATCACGACGAAAAAAAAGGAGATCAACTTGTTTACTTTAATCATCAAAATGTAGATTCTTTTTCCTTGCGCCATCATTACGTCAACAGCTCGTGCTAGTTCTGCGTTTCTATCGAGTTATGGAAACACGGTTTTAAACCAATCAGCGCGCGTACTTGCTTTGAGTTATTTTCTAAATGGGCGTATTAAAAATTTTTGCGCGCGCAATTTGACCTTCATTTCATGGTAGAAGTATATTTCCCTTGTGTGACTGAATTAGTAGTATTTTCATAGGAATCACTACTACCTCGGACCTGCACCGCTTTAGAAGTTCTATCTTGATTCATTTTGTTAATGTGCACCGCTTTTGTTTTTAGGTAGGTCTAGAGGCTTTGTTTGAGTTGTTTACGTATTGTCTCGTTTGGCCAATCTTAAACAATCGTGTATCCGCTGCATGTCGCCCCACCTTAGTTTCCAACTTAGGCTGGAGTTTTTATGTCACTACTCGTTTATTAGATGACTGAGAAAATTACTGTGCTTGCGATACGAACTTACACTGCAGTTTCTGCAATGTAAATGAACATTAACACTGCTGTGCTCTCAGCCAATCTCAATGCCGGTTCAAGTAATTTATATCAGTCATAAAACAAGTCAAGTAAGTCATAATCACTGAACAGATTTCCTGGTCGTCACTGATTAGAGAAAGGCTTATATTGGGAGGTTGGTAGGGGTTTGGCTCATAATTAACAATTATTCCATGAGCGCGCGTTGGATATAAGATGGTAGATAGCCAACGAGGCCCGTAGCGCGGAGTTGGCTATAATCTTCTCATATCCAACACGCGAGTGGAATAATTGTTTTATTAGAAACGCCCCCAAAATGTAGCAAACTAAACTTAAGATTAAGACTCCTCAAAACCTCACTCGTACGCTTGCCATATTCATAGAGCATAGTAAAATGGCTCATAACCCATGATGACTTAGCCAATGAAAACTCTCAAATTGTATTATCCAATGATCCAGAATTTTACGGTTTGTTTACAGTGGCTGATGCCTTCATTTCCAAATTTAATCTATTTCTCTTTTCTTACGGGCTGGACGTGTTTTCATATTCATATGTTTTCTTTACATGCCATTAATTTAAGCAATATCCCCTAATCGGTCATAACCTGCTTACAGTGATATGGTAAAACAATATTATTGGAATTAAATGTCGAAAAAGATGGAGACTCCGCTGTAAGGGTAAACTTTGCGGAGCAAAAACGACAGGTACTCGATTCAGTGGGAGGTCAGGAGGGAGGAGGTGGTGCATGTCACTTAATAAAAGCCTGGTGAAATATTCACTTCCTTAACGTATTTTACGGTTGTTCAACGATAAATTTACTGATAACTTTGTTTGCGAGAAACCGTTGGTGCGGCGTCGTTGTCTAAAATTTGATACTGTTTGGTGCGAGAGCTTCTGTAGAAGGAAAACATTAAATTACAATTGATTCATATTTACACTTGTGTGAAGAGGCGTCAAGTAGAGGTAATCACAATTTTTGAAATGACTTGACAACAGAACTGTGTTATGTACTAAATCACTCGGAATGAAATAAATGATGGATTTTTTTCAAATGTTCTCTGAAAAAGGTTTTTCCTACCTTGAATTATATTAAAAGGTCCTGATGAATTAGCAAGAATTGTTATTTGCTAAATAGAGGGAATGTTTCTTCATTTATTACGGAAACGACAGGTGACACGAACAAGTGTTTCGATAATTGCAGTCATTGAACTAAAGAAGGTTGTTAATAAATGAAACTATTGGGTTTAGCAAAACACCATATAAAGAAAGCTCCAAAATAAACATTTGGAAGCAAGTATCTCATCGCTAGTCAAAATAATTGATTTCTGCTGGGTAAGGTTGGAGGGGGGGGGGGGCGGTGAGAACGCGCCGTGCATTAATAAATCAACGCTCGTAGACAAATCATAATTCGCAATCCTTTCAACACGTAGTCCTATTGTTTGGTTTCTTGACAAGCTCGCAGGTGCAATATTATCCGGCTTGAGTGGAAAATCCTCAAGCTTATCGTTTATCGCCGAGCGAGCGTTACTCAGTTTGGTTCTGTCACAAGTTTTGCCTTCGTTTGTGTTGTCGGCCAAGAATTTCAGAACCTGTGAAGATGGTAAGTACAACGTTTATTTGTGCTAATTTGTCACTGCCTGTACAATGTTTAGCCGTGTTCAAGTTACTTGATTTTTTTCTCGTGACTTGTTTTGTAAAATGTACGGTGGCATTTGTATGCTCTGTGTTGTTTTTTACATAGATGTAAACCGTAGAAAGTATCAAGTTCCTGTTTCATTCGTATATTTCATGTACGCAATAAAACGGAGATCGCCGTAGAATTTTTCTTTCTAACCTACTCAAAAGCAAAAAACCAATTACAAAATAGCTTCCGTTATCCGAGAAGAGCTACGAACGTCTGTGATTTCTTGTACGTAAATAAGCTTTGCTACTTTGGAATCGATCGATATGAAACAAAATTATTGGTTAGCACTGTTCAAGAAAACTTGACTTTACCCGAGCAACTGTCAAACAAGTTTCAAACTTGACTGTTCTCTTCTTCTTCAAGTATCATTCACTAAACCAGCGTGGTTTACATAAAATTGGTGTCCGTTCTCTGTCCTCAGCGTGAGTGTATTTCTGTTCATATCGGACAAGCCGGCGTTCAAATTGGCAACGCTTGTTGGGAACTCTACTGCTTGGAACATGGGATTCAGCCGGATGGACAAATGCCCAGCGACAAAACTATCGGTGGAGGAGACGACTCGTTCAATACTTTCTTCAGCGAGACGGGAGCTGGAAAGCACGTCCCTCGAGCGGTGATGGTCGACTTGGAGCCAACGGTAGTTGGTATGTGCGAAAAAGAAGTTTATTGTTCTTTTGATGCCCATTAATGTTTAAAATGTACCCGTGTGTTTTATTGTGGTTTTGTTTACTTTAGTGTTTCGAAGTCACGGTCGCACAAGCCTGCTCACGGACTTACATACTATTTTTTTTTTTTTTTTGTACGATTTGTTTTGTTTAATTTCGTATTGATTTGTGTCGTTGTTTCTTTGAGGAAACTTAAAACAATAGATTTCAACGGAAATTCATCGACACCATGATAACTAAAAGCAAAAAAACTTAAAACAAAGTACATTTGGTGTGGATATTGAAACAATTTTGCTAAAATTACACCACCACTCATACGGTTTGTCATTTATTGCCCAGTTTGTTTTGTCTCATCTTCCAGTTCCAGACCAATTTTTATTATCATTACGAAGCCACGGCGCTTCCATGACACCGTGAAGCGCAACTAAAGCTGTTAAACCAATGAGAAAATTGCTTATGACATCCAACACATTTTGTTCGCAATTTATCGAGTATTGTCAAGCTAGCCAACGATTGTTTTAGAAAAGCACACCATGCTTCCTATTGATCTTTTTCGAATCTTTTGAAGAAAAGTCCAAGACCAGATTTATTTGATCTTTCAAAGAGAATATTAGAGAAATTATATCGAGGTGAGAGCTTTTGTAATCGTTTGTTTACACAGTGCGGGTGTTTGCTATGTTATTCGAATCTTCCCAGGAAATATAAACATCCGAAGAAGCGTTGGAACATGTAGCTTGTTTTCTTTAGGTTTCTTTATCCCTGAGATTTAATTAAAGAATTTGAAACCTCATTTTATTTTCTCTTTCTTTTTCACTCTTGGATTAGTAAGTATTGGCTCGCTTTGCTTGTGAAAATTTAGCTAGTATTATCGAGCAATTTAGTTCACGGTATGTTATGCTTCGTTTTACGTACTGACTAATTTACGATTCTTTGAACACAAACACACACGATCTTGTTTATGATAAAAAAGTACTAGCTTCCATTTGGCGAGAAAATCATGCTCGGATATTCGTCCACGAATATTATCTGTTCCTAGAAGCGAACAGCTTATCGAGAGTTTTCACGAACAGATATGTTCAAGGACAAACATCTGAACATGTTTTGGCAATTGGGGAATATCACTCGCTACTGGGGAATATTCAGTCACGTGACGCGTTTAGACCAGTCGCGCGTGAGCGAAAATACTTGATGGAGTAAAAGAATACATATCGTTGTTTCGTAAAAAAATCACGAAAGATTGGGTTTCATTTACCCATACAAGTTTCTTATTCTATTACCGATGTTCTTTTAATCATCAGTCTCTTTCGTTTATCACACAGATGAAGTCCGCACCGGTACATACCGTTGTTTATTTCACCCCGAGCAGTTGATAAGCGGCAAGGAGGACGCTGCTAATAATTATGCCCGCGGGCACTACACTGTTGGAAAGGAACAAATCGACCTTGTTCTTGACAGAATCAGGAAACTGGTAAGCAACTAAGACGCATAATGACACGTTTCTCATTTCCCATATCACATCATTTTCTGAAACAAAGATTCATAATGAAAGGAGAGAGGGGTTGTTTTTTAAGTTTTAAAGCGAATTTAGAATTACGTTGGAGCCTTCGGCCTCATCAACTATCACCTCTTACAGTTCACCACTAACGTTTCTCTGATTCTTGATAACGTGACGCGATAGAGTTTATCGGCTGAGAGACACTATCTATCCGAAGTGTTCGTCGGTAGTCAACTGTCACCCGATAGGGCTCGACAGAAACACTCTACTGTTTAAATAGAAATCCCGTCCAACCACACCTGTGTACGAATGCATGGAAAAACTTAGTTCCCAATATTTGAGTTGCAGTCTGTAATAAGTTTATTACTAACCGAAAACTCTTACATGATATGTTTAAGAGTGACATTCGGTCCTCGACTCCAATCAACTAAACCGCCAAGTACGCAGGCTATGATCTCATCAGTCGTTTTGAGCTCATATGTTTTCAAATAGCTCTTCCGTCAATGATAAATAACCCCTTTATTCTGCATGCACAGTCGGACCAATGCACCGGTCTTCAAGGCTTTCTTATCTTCCATTCCTTTGGCGGAGGAACAGGCTCTGGCTTTACGTCTCTACTTATGGAGCGCCTCTCGGTCGACTACGGCAAGAAATCCAAGCTGGAGTTTTCCATTTACCCCTCCCCTCTCATAGCCACAGCGGTAGTGGAGCCCTACAACTCGATTCTTACCACTCACACCACCCTGGAGCATTCTGATTGTGCGTTTATGGTCGATAACGAGGCGATTTACGACATCTGTCGCCGTAATCTCGATATTGAAAGGCCGACTTACACTAATCTCAACCGACTGATTGGACAGATTGTGTCCTCCATTACTGCATCTCTAAGGTTTGATGGAGCTCTCAATGTGGATCTCACGGAATTCCAGGTTAGTTCACTATAGAAAAAAAACTCATTTCTATTGCGGAATCGTGCCCTTTGCCCTTCGCTCGGCGGCCGAACAAAAAACTAGGTCCGCATCGCGTACATGTGTGTGCACCTTGATGCTTTGCGCGCGGTCAAAGCGTTCGCGCGGTCAAAGCGTTGCTGCCAATCTCGGTTAAAAGACATAGAACACAATAAATAGTTTTGAGAAATGGATTTTCAAGTGACATTCAACGTAGAATTTACAAGTCAAGTCGGTTTTCAAGGAAAAATCAGGCTGCGTTCCATGCCAAGATTAGGGTAGGCTTTGATTCAGTCTTATAAGGTCACTTAGCCTTAACCCACTTACTCCTGTGCCTGGCGTAACCGGCCATAGCGAGTGTTGGTCTTTGCTCCACTTCTGACGGCATACGTCATCACCCTTGACCCAAATTGGCATCACTTATGCTCAAGTTCCTCAGGTAAAATCTTTCCATTGATACCCAGATTGCAGTGATTTGGTCAGTCAAGCCTAAAATGTGCGCGAAAATCTTACACCGATACGTTACTACACTTTTGACCAAAAACCCAGCTGAGGCAAATTCCTAAGGGCTAGAGTAGTTAAGTAACGGTACGTGTCACGCCAACAGACCAACTTGGTACCATACCCTCGCATCCACTTTCCTCTCGCCACGTACGCTCCAGTTATATCAGCCGAGAAAGCTTACCACGAGCAGCTCAATGTTGCCGAAATCACGAACGCCTGTTTTGAGCCGGCGAATCAGATGGTAAAATGCGACCCACGTCATGGCAAGTACATGGCCTGCTGCTTGTTGTTCCGCGGAGACGTGGTACCGAAAGATGTGAATGCGTCTATAGGCACTATAAAAACCAAGAGGACGATACAGTTCGTGGACTGGTGCCCGACTGGTTTCAAGGTACTTTGAACTTCGACTCACTGTGAGTTGTTTAATGGATTTTTTTAAAGAGTTGGGAAGGATTAAGTGATTAAGGATGTGGTATACATAATCTAGCTCGGTAAAGGAATCATAGGTTAGATTTGTTAGGGTTGGGAAATATGTCAAATATAGTTACTGCGGTTTAATTGTAGGATAAATACGTAAGATACGGAACAAAGTATGTTGTTTGGAAAAGAAAACAAACCAACAATATATTGGAGACTTATTATTCAACAAATTGTAACACTGTCCAAATATGGTCATATGATTCTCTCAATATCTGTCATCCGTAGGTAACAGATATCCTGCGATATACGTAATTTTGTACGCCGCAACAAGCTAAACAAGCAAAATAAAAGAGTTTTTTTCCTGTCCGGATGAAATTGTTAGTTTTGTTATCAATTTGTTGAATAATAAAACAATTATCCTGCTCAATCTTGCGGAATATCGCCTGATGTTAGCCGACTCGGCCTACGGCCTCGTCGGCTAAGTATCAGGCGATATTCCGCAAGATTGAGCAGGATAATTGTTAAATGGCTTTCTCAAGCAGCCATGTAATGCTTGCTACTGTCTCTTGCAAACGAGGTTTAACGTTTATCGTTTTCTTTTAAATTTGGCTTGCTAGAATACTCTTTTCATCTTGATTATTGGACATGTTTATTCCTCGTATCTCTAATAGACCGATTTCGATATATTAAAATTCAATAGACCTCAGCACGAGGCTTTGGGGTATTAATCCCACAAACTCTGTAGATATTCCCCAGAGCCTCGTACTGAGGTCTATTGTCTTATGCTGAATTTTAATATATCGAAATTGGTCTATTGTCCTAATCCAGATTACAAATACGTAAACAAATTCGATTCATGCACCAAACACGAGAATCAGTGTTTCATCGCATTTAGAAAACTTCGAGATAAGCTAAAAATATGGCACGCAGAGAGAAGTATTTTTAACAAACACCGTCTTGAGCTTTAAATGAAATCGCAGAAATTCGTTGCCCCTTCACGCGATATTTCCGATATCTGTTCACTATCGGTTCTTTACGATTTTTTCCGGACTAGGTTGGAATCAATTACCAGCCTCCTACGGTCGTCCCAGGTGGTGATCTGGCCAAAGTACAACGTGCAGTTTGCATGTTAAGCAATACAACAGCTATCGCCGAGGCCTGGGCTCGACTAGATCATAAGTTTGACCTGATGTACGCCAAACGTGCGTTCGTCCATTGGTATGTAGGCGAGGGAATGGAAGAAGGAGAGTTCTCTGAGGCACGCGAAGACCTAGCCGCATTGGAAAAGGATTACGAAGAAGTTGGGGTGGATTCTGCTGAGGGAGGAGAAGAAGCTGAAGAAGGCGAAGAGTACTGAAGCCGAACTTGCTCCCATAATTATTTTAACGTTATTTGAAGGAAATAAATTAATTGAACTCTTGTGCGTTGTTATTTTTTGCGGTATAATATAGTAATCGTGCCATCACAGAATGGACCGTTAGAAATTGACGACACAGCTGGTCACATGTACAATTGACTGGAGTTAAAGCTAAGTAGGTTGAGTAGTTGGCTGCAACGAAAATTAAGCAGGATATTCTATAAGCCAACAATCGAAACTTGACATATAGAAGTCAACCATTGAGTCGGAGATAGAGTGTTTGTACTGTTGCGTGTCTGTTTTTGAATTAATCATGCACACTTCTATTGGTTTCAGTACGTCATTTTATGTTCCAGTAAGCCATTAGGTTGATCAAATAGGTGTTCTTATTTCCAGACGGTCGAGATAAAAATAAGTTCCCCCAGAAAATAGGATAAGAGAGGGGAAATCACAGAACTGGTTGGCTAAGGCGTATCACTACCGAGTTGTAGTAGAAATGTACGATCAGGTATTTACCGTACCCAAATTCGGCCGTAAAATTTCTCTTTGCTCTTTCAAAGGGGTAACTCGCGCGAACAATTCGGCTACGACGATTTATTTTTATCACCGCCAAGCTCACTTGATATCACAGGATATGAGGATGGTAGGCACGGCTTTTGATTGGCTAACACGACGAACGTGCAGTCGCTTCATACGCCAGGTTGATTGTATCCAGTATAAGAATGAAAACCAGCAGTGGCACAATTTTATTTTTCCGGATTGAATCGTAAAGAATTCTGACTAGCAAACTGTTTATTTTTTGTTGCGCGGCTTAGGGGTGGGGTCTATAATCTGGGTCGATCGCTAAAAAAAAG
>Ga0126337_10001228_pt1 | contig 15151 bp, 11 predicted proteins | sample DipCmetagenome_FD_92527 | JGI IMG/M metagenome (GOLD analysis project Ga0126337, IMG submission 92527) | Coral microbial communities from La Bocana,Puerto Morelos, Mexico - Diploria C A metagenome | ecosystem: Host-associated > Invertebrates > Cnidaria > Coral | place: La Bocana,Puerto Morelos... | reverse complement strand
ATTGGTATTGATTGGTATTGATTGGTATTGATTGGTTGCAGATGAACAGAAAAGACAACTTTGTAAGCAATACATGTAAACACATTTCATTTTAATGTTAACAGGAGAACAATACTCTCTTCTTTCTCATTAACGTTAACGCCCTGTCCACAGGAATCTGGGTTTCTTTTTTTGACAAATCAAAAGTTTGTTCCATGGGCCAATCTACAGACTTCAAAAAATGGAGAGTGGTTGCATCATGCCTTCACATCAATATTCTGAAGTTATACTTTTGCAAAAAATGAAATTGCCAACAAAACATATTCAACAAAGCCTCTACCCGGATGTGTTGCGTGGAAATTATGACACGGAGAGGACTGGCAACTGGGTAATTCGTGTTTACATGCAAGGGGGTATATTCTTTGCGTAGAGAAGACTGGTTGGAATATGTTTTACCAATTTCATCCCCAGGGCTTCCTAAAATTGGCAGATGATTGGACAGGTAGTGGCGTGATGTCTGTTCAAGGTTGCTGAGCCAATCGATAGCAATCGATGAACGGTTTTTTGTGTGGTTATCGATTAGTCATCAATTGCCCAATTTTATCGATTGATATCGATTGATTGATTGATTTTCCGATCATCGGTTTCCATCGATTGGATACCCCAGGCATTTTTATCCAAGAGGGAAGACTCTGCCAGTAACGTTTAAGCTCGGATCCTGAAACCTGTGTAGGTCGATGGACACGTGAAAGACACAAGTCATTCTACGTAGCATGAGTATCATAAACACTTAGCTTTATATCACATCAAGCTATCACAGCCCCACACTGGCTACAATTTGTACACATATGCTTGATTCACTGATTCACTGTCGCTCGATGGCCGAAAGTTCTTTATTTAATTAAAATACAATTTCCAATGCCGTTTTGAGGAGACAAAAATCAACAGCAGTCCGTTGGTCACCGGCAAAACTGAGAACTTTCGCACGTGTTCTCGCGCGAGATGTGAAATACTTGACATATCACTTACTTGACCAGTTATCTGTCGCTCCTGTTCATCCACTTCGGCCGCCCAGTCTTCATCGGCCATGACTGAGTATTAATGTAACCTTTATGACGAGGAAAGGCAGGAATGTATTATACTGCACTTCTCTTTCACATGCAGTCTGAGCTCAAAGTAGCGGATGACAACCAAGCACCAAGTTGTTTCCGGTTAGAGGAGACTGGAAACGAGCAATACGGTCGATACGAAGTCGAGAGTCTCCGAGTTCTTCCGAGTGCCATTTGTGAAACAGCAAAGAAAGGCAGCATCGTTTAGCGTCATGGTTCAAAAAAGGTTAAAATTTAACTTGCCTGTCGATTCATTGAACGCTTAGTTAAATAGTTTAACAAGTGATATGGGAGTTGTATGACGCTGTATGGGAGTCGTATGGCGCTGTAAGCGATGATCCAAGATTCCAGCCCTGCTTTGTCCGAATAGTTCCGACCTAAGATCGTGATCAGTAGATAATCTTTCGTAAAATGCTCGGAAGTTGCTTAGCAAAGGCTATAACAAGAATGGCGGAGAATTAACTATGTATTCTGCAAACGCCGATGAACTAGCAAAACGAACAGGGGGACAAAACAGAGAAATGATTCATGACTCAAAGATGGCTACATCGCCAGTTTCCTCTGGAGTGAGGCGTTTCAGCGAAGGTAAGATTAACGTATCCGTGATCGCCAAAAGCCTCTGGGTCGCAATCATCTTTTCATGATGATTGATGAAAGGCCAGTCAAGACTAGCAAACTGTAATAAACTGATAAATGCAAACCGAAAAACCGAAAAACTTGGAATATTACATTTTAACTCTTTAAAAAAAAACTTAGTACGTGATCTATAGTAATGATTAGCTGTAGTCTATTGATTTAGTTGATTGATATGCAATAAAAGCGAATTGAAGATAAAAATATGCTGTGAAATGTCACTTATCACTCATCCTGATTATGAGACTGATAATAAAAATTAAAATGCTATTACGCTATTGATAATAATATATGTACATTAAAGGACTGTCTTCCAAAAGAAAACTTTCAATGTGGATGTGAAATTGTAAAATTTATTTCATTGTTTTGTTTATTTGTTTTTTGTCATGCCAGGAAAGTTTGGAGGACGGCCACAATCACGACATGGTAAAAGACCACCCAGTAGCAGGTCGCTGGATGGCCCATTACCACCAAATGATACGACACAGACATCCCAACATCGACCTCATTCAAATCAAAGACTTTCTCATGAAGGAAGCCATCTGTTACGACGTCGTACCACAGAGGACCTTATCTCATCTAATGGACAACAATTTTCAGGAAGTAATGCTTCATTTGTTCCCAGACCTCCATCACGACATCTTGCAGATAAGGAAGGTCATCCAAAATCGGCCAAGGGCCGTGTGCGTCTGACTGGGAGAGAGAGTTTGGCTTCAAGAGAAAATTTGCAGTGTGTTAAAGGACAGGTTCCTTTCCCACCACCCCTGAAATCGCAATCATCATTTTCAAAGTACAAGCCACTACCTTCTATCGGTACAGGAGTTGTTGTTGAACCTGATGGGGATCATTCTTCTCGCCATTCCCAGATAAAAAACAAACCTGATAATCACAATGACCATGTTATGTTACTACAAAAGACAGCTGGTCTCTCATTACAATATACACTTCCTGATGAACCAAAGGAAACAGAGCCACAAAGAATACATCTTGCCATCAAACTTTTAGATGGATCTCGTCATGAAAGATGGTTTAGGCACACTGACACATTAGGTATGGTGCTGGCGTTTGCTGAGTCAGTAAGCACAAATAAACTTCCTTCTTGCCAGTTCTTTACCAATGAGGTGCCAAGACGAGTTTTTGACAATTTTACTGAAAGCCTGACACAAGCTGGTATAACCTCAAGAACAGTTCTGTATCTTGAAGACTTAGTGTAGCTTCAGTCATTGACAAGATATCCATGTACCTCCCTAACCCAGAGCTATCTTCATCATGGGGACTGTCATAGTCACAGTCAATTTTACACCCTCTTTATCTGTTGGCAGACAACTTTTATGATATACCATCTGCTTTTAGTCCCCCACACATATGCTGTTAGGTCTTGCCACATGTGGGGAAGGAATGTGTGATGAGCCCTAAGATCCTCTGCATGGGAAGCTAATATGTTTGTGGATCAAATTATATTGTCTTTTCCTGGAAGTGTCATGCAGAATACAAAATTACTATTATCTATTAAGCTGTGTACTTCAAATAAAAATGGTTATACAGTCGAACCTCCCGTAATCGAAGACCCAAAATCTCAAGTGGAGGTGTTCACTTAAGGGAGGTGGTCGCTTACAAGAACTTAGACCATAATGGATCAAAATTTTTCCTAATTAGAATATGATAACTGCCAAGACTTAACCCATGCGCCAATGCCGATGCAATATTTTATTCATGTAAAAGTCAATTTCGAGAAAAAAAATCTGATTCTTGTACTAGCCAGAAATATGATAATGTTACCAAACCTTATTATCCACTCTTTGCTCCATCATATATTTATTTTTTAAGAGCTCTATTGAGTTAACAAATACACAATTACATATATAGTACAAATCAAGGGAAAATATATAAATATATCATAAGCTGGTCACTTGCGAGAGGTTCCAAATAGAGTGATTTGACTTGCAATTTGACTTGTATTTTGGAAAACTGGTCGCTTACGAGAGGTGGTCACAACCGGAGGTTCAACTGTATTATTTAGTTAATGTTGCTAATTAAGTTGATGAATGATAGAAATAATCATGTGCTCCAACACTGCAAAATGTACAGACAGAGGTGACAAAATTAAACTATTTACTGTACTTGTTACATAGTCCACACCAAATACCTATTGTGTTCACTGCTGAAGCATACATAACAGTACTTGACTCTTAAATAAATATTTATAAGAATATTTTCGACAAATGTAAACTATTAATTAATTTTTAACTTATATTATATTTTATTGTTATTTTTAGATTTTAGGAGTGCAAAGTAAAAAAGAAATATTAAAAAAAGTAACAAGAACTGGATGCTTTCTGAAAATTTAGAAAAAAAAACCCTAAGAGTGTATTAAGACCTTCTTAGATGCATGTGGCTTCAAAAATTTTTCAATACATTTACAAAACATTTACAATACATTTACTGAATGTGCTCTTTTTTACTGATGATGAATTCCCAGTCTAAATGAGACAAAATTACTATAAATCAGTTCCTCTTTATATTGGATTTCCCCCCCCCCCTCCCTGATGGGAACTTAATGTTCTGATTTTTTTTTTTTGAATAAATCCTGGAGCCATTAATTTTTTGTACATTAAACTATTTTTGTTTATGGACTATTTCTGAAAAATATATAGTTAATTATTTTTTCAGTCAGGTCTGAAAGCCCAAGCAGTGGCTGGTAATTGAGCCTAGTGTGAAATAGAATATCAAAAAATTACATATCTTGAAATATGGCTATGGCTCAGACACAGGCTTCAAAACTCAGCAAAAATATCCTCCCTACCCCTGTCATGTGCTCACTGTAACATATAACTTAACTGCACATGCTACAAAAAAATGAAATTAACGTTTGTTCCTTGCTCTAATTTTCCTACTATTTTGACATTCCTAGAAAATAGCGCATAAAACACAAAATAGATATTCATTGTTAAGGCAAGTCTGGGCATGTTCCATTTCTTTTATTGGTCAAGCTTTCTTGACCAATCACGTTGCGTGTTTGAAAGCGTTCTTGCGGTTCACTACATCATTTCTTTCGCCCTGGGGTGTCCTTATCCTGTCGTCTTGCTGTAGAAATGCTTAGAAATGCGTAGAAATGCGTCTTTTTTTGGCGTTTTCCTCGTTTGTCGTGGTAAGTACGGCTCTCTCTCGTATTTCTTTTGTATTCTTAGGGAATATGCAACCGATCTGAGATTCGATTTGCCGTTGAACGCTTGTGAGTTCCTTCACAGATTTGACACAAATCCATGCAGTCTGACTGTTCAGATTACGCACTCCCACTTGATCGATTACCATTTATTTGCCTATTTGGTTTAGTTTGTTTAAGAGTCATCCGTTGCGATACAAAATCTTTGTAGATTCTTTCGTATCGAGCTTTTGAGCTCTTTTAGAGTGTCCACGTCATAAAGACAAATTTTGCTTCGAAAGCAAGTTTTGGTCAATTGCCCTTTCACAGCGAGGGACGTGATCGGGCATGTCCCTGTAATATATATTCATTAGCATTTTGCTTTTTATGGGCTCTAACTCTAAAGTAACGTACACGTTTATATTTGATGGTTTTCTTCTTTGTTTCATAGTAGCTGGCTTATACTGATCTTATCGACACAACGAGTAATTTATTTGGCCATTAGCATTTTCAGTCGCTCAATCTGTAAACTTGTGTACTTTTTCATTGAGAAGTTGTAAATTTAATTTTCCTGAACTCATGAAAGTTATCGTATTATGTGTTCGTGTTGTACTCAGAATTTGAAAGTTCTGTATCTTCAACTTTATTTTCATCAACTGAAGGTGATTTGTCAAATGAACAATATTTTTTGTTTTGTTTGCAAACATGTCTGCTTGTCTTTGCTAATATTACGACTGTTTCGAAAGAATTTGGACTATTTTTGGCCAAGGACTTCAGGTCTATTTTTGAACCAAAAATAAATCAATCACCAACTTTGTATTTATTGCAGAAATCTTCTTAAATCAGTGACTTGTTCAAAAGGCCAACTCAGGCCAAGGTTTCCACCATTTCAAGATCTCTATTGAAATTATCATATTTAATTTACAATAATGCCATGCTCATTTTAAACAATTAAACATATTACTTCAAACCTAAGAAAATTAGCCACTTATTGATTTTGTGCTCAGTTTTAGATGCCACAACAGTTACTGGGTATTATTGGCTAAAAATGCAAGCAGGGGAATTGGCAGGTTTTCAAAACTAGCAATTTGAAGGTCAAATCAGCTGCATTGGATTTGTGTACATGTAGTTCTCAATATACCCATTTCAGTTTTCTGTTTATGGCTTTTATATTTTGTAGTGTCTTGGTTTTGTCAATACTTGTGGTGTGAATGAGTTCAAATCACCGAAAAGTGGAAAATGTTGCCCGCTATGCCCAGCGGGCAAACATTTTTTAAAGGACTGTGGACAGGATTACAGTACTGTGTGTCAGGCGTGTCCTAAAAACCAATTCACCGCCAAACCAAACAACTTTCCTGCTTGTGAAAACTGTACAAATGTGAAATGTGATAGTGCAAGTGGAAAGATCCTGAAGCAGTGCACACCAACATCAAACAGTCGGTGTGAATGCCCAAAAGATAAATATTGGCACATTGGAACTTTACGATGTAAAGATTGCAAAGAATGTGGCCCAGGCGAGCAGGAGACTTCCTCTTGTAAAACATATGAGGATAAAAAGTGCGAGAAGTGTCCAGAGGTAAGCAGAAATTCAATTTACCACACTTATCAACCTGTATAGTATAGTAATTCTCCTTGCCATTCAAACTAACTCATTCGCTCTGACGAAGGGCTAATGCTCGAAATGTCAGCTTTATAACTCGTTATGGTGGCCAATTTACATTTTCAACTTAGTTGATATAACCAAATTAACATACCAGTAGTTGGGTTATCAACACTTGCCTGTGTAGTTGTCCTCGTAAACCCTTTGTCTTTGAATTGGCGTGTTAAAAGGAGTTACCAAGTACAAGACTTGTACTGTACCTGTTGTTACCGTTTTATAAGGATTGTATGGCATCCGGGAGACTAAGTATGTATAACTTACACCATGTGACTTGTTGGTTTTGAAAGTAGTCAATCGATTGTAATTGGAGGTTGTTTTCCTGAGTTTTATTCAGAGGTTTTAATATTAAAATTGTTGAATTTCAAGAGTCTGAATCAAGTTGATTAATGGAAACAACAATACCACTATAATCAATCAAGGGACATTTAGAAGACAAATCAGAACTCCTGCCAAAAACTAGTACCTTGTGCTGTACCAGTGTAGAAGAGAGGCAAATTACTAGTAGCAATCTGGAAAACACAATCTTGGTTCACTTGCCAAGTCCATATTTAAGCTCAATCTATTAATTAGTGTGCAACACAAGTTATACATGTACTATCAGCATAAATTGTTATTCCAGTGGATTTTGTTGGTATACTGATCTGTATCATTTGCTGATTAATTCTAAACCAAACAATCTCTCTATTGTATGTGAATGCCATGACATAAGCTCTGTATTATCTTTGACTGATTTGATGATTATTTTGTACTCAATTCTTCCAGGGCACATACTCTGCAAACAATATCTGTGTTACCTGCAGCCACTGCCGCAAAGGAGAGGTGGTTGCAGAGGAATGTTCAATTTGGAAAGACACGCTCTGTGATAAACCATCAATTCATCACACTACCCCGTATTCACAAAATGTGAATATGCCAACGCTATTGCCATCAAACTCAACTCCTGAACCAAGAACTACAGACCCAGAATCTCGGATAGAGAAAGGTAATTTGACATATTACAACCCCACTAGCTGACAATAAATTTGTCACATGCTGTAGAGGTAACTCATTGATTTCATTTTTTTTTTTGCAATGGGCATGGTTCTCATTAGTTGCCGGCAGTGGGCAAAGATACTGGCAATGTTGATTTGTGAGCCACATCCTACTTTTCGTGAAATTATATGTGTGTAAGTTGTAAAGAGTAAAATAGGCAAACACAGGATTTTGGAATGTGACTGAACCTTGACTGTCCTAATCTCAGGGCAGTCAAGGCTGTAGCTAATGGGGAGGGGGTGATTATTCGAGGCTGGAAGCCTAATCAAATAATTACATTACCCAATGATACAAATTTACCAGAAAAGAGCTATCAGATGTTATTTTCTGTTCTTTTTTTTTGTTATCTAGATGATACAAGCAAGGTACCACATTCTTGTGAACCCCGGATTTTTAGTGATGGTGTCACATGGTTCCTCATAGGTCTTGTCTTTCTGTTGTTTTGTATAATTCTTTTCTTGGCACAGCCGAAGGTGAAAAAATATGTTTCTAAACGCAAGACTCCAACTCCTCCTCAAACTGCAGGCAAAGGTGAGTTTCCCCAAAAAAGTTTCTGTATTTCAATCAAGTTTAGTTAACTCTCTGCGGATTCTATTTATAATCTGCAAATCTGATAGCTACTTCCTTTGTAGTTTATGTTTAATGATTAGATTAATTACTTTTGTGAAGGTGCTGCCTGAGTTAACTACCACGTTAAGCATTCAAGAGCAAAATAATAATTCAATTGTTATATTATAAATCTACTAAGTTGTTCAAGACTTTATCCTAATCCTCTTCAGGCACTTTGAAAACACTACAAAGCAGCAGCCAGTGCACACATCTATTCTCTATTTGCAACAGAATAGGTAACAAGTAGCGTGACCAGTCAGAGGACAGCATTTGTGATAGAGCGCTAGTAGATTTATAGTTATTCCTGTTAGAACATGATCAAATGTGCGTAGCCACTACTCTAAAAACATTCGCGTAAACTCCTTAATCTCCTGGTACGTAAACTCCTAGCACAAGGGGTGATTTTCAACAGTTTAGGTGGGTTGTGAACAACTGAGAGTGGTGGCTGACAGTAAAGCAGCATGCTTATATTAAGGGTAATAGAACTTCAATGTCCTTTTCTCTTTTTGCAGTTCCTATTATTGTTAAACCAAAATCATCAGAGGTGGCGCCCATACAAGGTACAATATTCTGACTTGTTTATATATTACTGGCAGTCACAAAACATTTAATTTCCGTTTACAATTAATTCAGTGATAATTTATTAGCAATCATCATGCAGATCAGTTACTATAAATATAAGGAACTGGTTTTTTGATGCAAAATCTGATATTCTGAGAAGTAACGTTGAAGGAATTGTTTGCTATCCAGTAACAAGATTTCACATTTTGAGCAAAATCTGACTGGAATCATGAAACATGACAACAGCACTTAGCATTGAGGTGTTTGGAACACGGCAAACAGTTTCAGGAAGTTTCTAATCTGGAATGTATGGCATACAGTAGTAAACATACTGCAGAACATGTGAGGGAGGAAGAAGCAGAAGAATCACCTTGGGCAAAAATTTTTCAGTTCCTTTGATGCATCATAATCTGAGTGGTCATGGATCAATTTGTTTAGAAAAGAAACTTAAAATCCAGTCTTGTATTTTCCCAAAGAAACTCGCCCTATTATACCCGCTTTCAGTGTTACATGCATAGCGGATATCTTTCGGCATCCATCTTTCGACATGCTTAACAAACAAGACGGATCGAAATCCACCAATCACAGCCCACTGACATAACCTTTTAAACTTGTGGCTCATTTGCATAGAAGTGACATGAAACAAACATCAGCATGCATCGGTTGTGATTGGCTCATTTTAATCAGCACGTCGAAAGATGATGTCGAAAGATGATAGCCGCTATGCACGTAACACTGAAAGCAGGTGTAATTGACCAACCCCTATTAGCCACCTCCCATTTCCCTGTGAGTGGCTACTTAATAGTTTTTCAGCTGAAGTTATATTTCATATATTCACTTGTTAAGTGTTGTAATGCCTATATCTGTTCTTAGGCTTTAATTGTGAAACTGTTTGAAAACAGAACTGTAATGTCTAGCATAATATTGATAACTATTTCATGCAATTGTAATAAGTTAACTTGTTTATTCTATTTTATCAGAAAATAATGTTAAATTTAGCAGCTTGCCTGCTTCTGTAACAGAAGACCTGGCATCTTACCTCAATGCCAAACAAGGAAAAAATTGGAAACACCTCGCGGGGCTGATGGACTACAGTACCCCCTTTACACAAAATCTTGAGTTGGAGCCACGGGAAGCTACACAAAGACTTTTACAGGAATGGATGCAGAAGACAGGCTCAACAGTCTTTCGGTTGTATTGCTTGTTACAGAAACTTGGAAGAGACGATGCCATAAATGTTTTGCTACCTTTTCTTACAACGCCCAAAACCAGGGGTGAAGTAGATGTGTGATAAACAATACTGAACATGTTTTTGAGCATACCGGTAATTCTTTCAATCCATACAAAATACTTTTTGTAAGCATAATTTTTTTTTTCATGAGCAGTTTTCCAACTTGAGACCAATTGGTTGATGTTTGGCATATAATTATAAACTACATACTAACGTATGCGACAGGTGTGCTACAATTCTTGTATTTCTGATTGAGTTAATTATTATTTATTGATAATAATTAATAAATAATAATTAACTATTAATTAACTTTTATCTGTAAATTGCTATCATTCATTAGTATTTGATGTCTTTGGGAGGCACAGAGGCCTTCTGGTTAGTGCGTTTGCCTCCTGATTGAGTGGTCTGTGTTCAAGCCCTGGCCAGTAACACTATGTTGTGTTCTTGGGCAAGACACTACTTTCAGTGTCTCTCTCTCCAACTGGGTGTATAAATGGATACTGGTCACCCATACAAGGTGATTGGTTTTAGTTAGTAATATTTGCTGCTACTGTCTTTTGTTATTACAATTTATCATTTATAGATTTTTTATATGGCCAATTGTGTTTTGCTAGTTAATTACAGGAAATAACACAGAAAATACCAATTTTTGTGGTGTTATAATCAGAAGTTGTTGGCATATTACCTGCATTAATTTTGTGATGCTTTTAAGGGTCTACTCTAACATGATTATTTTTCTAACCTGCAGTCAGGTGCTCTCTTTTTTTCAATTGTGAAAAGTTGGCATGGAGAGGAAACCTTATTCTTGTAAAAATTAAGTTATTTTCTTTAACAATATAATATTTTTTTCATAAGAGCTATATTTGTTACAAAATTCTGATTTTTGTGCTGTGTATTTTCATAAATCAAAAGTTTTTCTCTTTGAAACAGTTTCATTTTATAGTTTGTATGAATCTATTTTTGTACAAAAATGTTGTAATGCATTTTAGATGTTGTCATTTGCAGTTCTCAGTTGGTTGCTGTGGATGGAAATGCATCAAAATAATGTTATTATAAAATTATTTGAAAATAATACAAAATACTACATAAATAGAACATTATTTTGTATTCTCAGTATTGGACTGGAACTGTAGCTTGCAACTGAGGCTAGTGCAGGAGTCTTGAACCTCTTTTGCATGCTAGTTCCAGTCCAAAACTGAGAAATAGGAATAAGGTCTATTGACAGAAGTGGATGATACTACCTGTTTATTAGGTAGTGTGTAACTGAATTTCATAATCGACATGATGAATTCAACTGAATATAAACTACATGTATATTTGTGTTAAACGAGGGGGACGTGGGGCTCTATGGTGTTGATTGTGCTTATAATGCCGTCATACAGTAAAGAAAAGCCTGCCTTACGGTGTTACAGTGATCTTTAACTCTGCGGTGTGCAGTGTTTGTGTTTTCCTATTACAGTGTCTGGTGAAATGAAATTGTTTGCAGTGCTGGGATTTTTTATTCAACATTTCTCAGACTGAGAAGCTACAATGTAAACTTTGTTGGTCCATGCTAATTCACACTTGTAGAGCATGAGTATACCATTGTTTAAAAATCCAAGCTGAAGCTGGTTTTTACCTTACGGACATAGCTCCAGCACACAGGCAATGACAAACGTTGAGTTTTTTTCAGTGGAAAAGTATTATGTCAAGTTTAGTTGATCAAATCATATGGCTAAGAACATATCTTGCAGTAATGACATTGATTTGACTTTTTATGCGGTGATGTTGTGGGTTTTTTTTATGAAGTGTTTAGGGGTCCTCCATGTCCCCCACTGAAACAAAAAAATGCTACTAATTACCTTGAATTGTGGAGAAAGTAGTAGTTATTCGTTTTGGAATTTTGCTTCTTGTGTTCTACTGTAGCTTGATTATTAGTCCACAAGCATAAGGGATGAATTTAGTTCTCTTTTTGTGATGTCCGACATTGCCCAAAACTTACAAATGCTGATTGATAAAGTTGTTTAATCGTGAAAATTGTATTTTGATTATATTAGAGTAGTAAATGCAATTATTATTTGCATCGCATAGATGAAATCAAGTGTACATTCAAATGAATGATAATAATACAACGTAGATTTGCTGTGCGCAAATGGGCAATGTCCCTTAGTTCTAGACTTTCTTGCCAGTGATTGTGACAAAAATATTGAATCTGTTTGGGGGGGAAAGCAATCTTGGCATACTCACCAAGAAATTGGACTGAGCCCATGCTGGGCTGACCTGTTAGCTAAGCTCTTTAGCATTATGTTAATTTTGTGATTTTATGTCAGTATATTCAATTCTTATTGAAATCCAAATCTTTATTAGTCAATGTTAAGTTTTGTTCATCTCTACCAGGCTTGTAGCTTGCAATCATTTGAGGTTGAGCCAGCCGGTAATTCAACAAAATTATGTTATCACTGCAAAATAGTTATTATGTTAATGTAAGCAGACTGTCATTCATTTATTCTATATATTTACTAGTTTTGACAAAAGTTACGTTAAATCATCTCCACAGTCAATCAAATAGGTTGGTCGCATGTAAGGCACATTTCATAGAATATGTTGTAAGGATAATTGAAGTCTTGCTCAGTTGAACAAAGCGGCCAATAATTATATAAATGAGGTGTTCGTTTGGAGGGATTCTACCGTAACTGAAAGTTCGAGCCTCTGTTTGTTATTATAGCATATGTTTATCTTTATTATAGAGGCAAAGGTGTCGCATTGTAGCACATTATCTCAGTATTTGCTACAATAAATTATTTATAATATTATTTGAATAAATGAATCAGTTTGGAGTACTTTATTCTGAAAATTAGTTTTGCACAATTAATATATCTAGGAACTATCTTATTTGATTTATTTATTTGTTTCACGCAAAGCAAAGGAGTTATTGTGTAATTTACTCCCACGAAATTATATCCATGAGTATTTCTGGTTCCTACTTGGTGTAGAAGACACAGTTCATGTAAAACAAAAGGACAAAAGAATAAAAAAGACAAGAAAAACTATAGGTTTGTGAGGCAGTGTTCATTGTGACATATCCTGTGTATTTTACACCAAGAAGGAGCCGTATTTCTTTGAACTCAGCAAATCTAACTTACCAGTACTTTTTCAACAGATAAACAATTAGGCAAGGTCTTGCTATTGCCAAGGAAACTAAGTTATGGTCTTGTTTCATCTCTTGCTGCATGGCATCAATAAGTCATTTTTTGGTACTAACAGTTTTCCACTAATTGTCAGCATGTGTCTATTTACCCAAGTATTTCTGTTTGGGCAAAGAATGGTACACCCTGCCTAGTTTAACTCTTGGAGACTTTTTTATTCATTTGACATTTCAAAAGAGCATGGTAACCAATTTTTCTCATCCATGTTATTAGTTCTTTTGGCAAGTCTCAAGACAGTTCTGTTGAAACAGATCTAGATTATCATCCAATGCACAATATTATTATTGAAGCACTCACTGGCAGTCCACAAGTGGCTGCAAAGGAGCTTTAATCCTAGCATTTGTAGGTTTTCTGACAATTATGTACAATTTGGCTACCTACTAGAATTCGTATTTTACTTTATACTGGGCAAAGAATGAACAAAGTGGAAAACATTGTGTCTCACAGAGTGCTGTATTGGGGTGTTACTGAAGGACAGTTTTCCTCAGCAAGGGAGAAAGTCTTGCAGAAATTTTTCAATAAAACTTAAAATAAATTACATTATACATTTATTGCATTCAGAGGGCACACTCTTATTTGATGTAAATGTTCTGATTTGCAGTTCTTGTTATAGCACACTTTCTTGTATGTAAATACTTCATAAATGTGCTATTGGGCTAGTTAGATCATATTATCAATAAAACCTGGCTTAAATATTACAATGGTTACTGCTTTGTATGTGAATTTACTGATCACATGTGTGAACTTTAATTTCTTTGTAAAATATGAGAAACCAACCACATTTCCCATGGTCATTCCTCTTTATAGACCACAATATATAGATTTAGCAAAGCCTAAAAGCGGACGTCCAGGACCAGGTTGTTCAAAGCCCAACTAGCCTAACCCAGGATAAGCAAGAATTTTGCTTATCTTGCTAACTTAGCAGTGAGGGTTTCTGTATTAATTTTGTTTGGCCTGCTGTTTTGAGTTTCAATAATTTCAAAATGCACAAGACAAAGGCTGTTTAAAAGATCGGTATACAAAGAAAATGTATACTTCAGTTAACTTTTAATCCTGGGCTAGTTTTAAACAGGCTACCGAACAACCTGTCCCTAGCACCTTGTTTGCCACAAATTAATCTAGCATGAGCCTTCAATCCAATCAAAACCAGCATTTAATCACCAGTCAACTTAACAAAAATGTGACCTTGATCAGCTTTAAACTTGAGCCCACAAAATGGTCACGTGATACTGGTCAGTGGATACCTTGTTTTAACAGGTGTCCATTGACCATAACATGGATGTCCAATATCAAAGAAGTATGCTATAAATCAAGGCTGCATGTCTTTGCCACCCAGCCTTGTCAACCTATTAGCTTGAGTATGGCTGCCATCTTGTGCTGCCATCTCCATGCGTGCACACCCACTAGCAGTACCGCTAGCCATAATAACCACAAGAAAATCAATTCATGGGTTTCCTTTTCATTTCTATAGAAGTGTGAGGCTCCACTTGGCAGCCCTTTGGGCTGCCAATGCTCTGCTATAAATGATGTCAGAGACACATGAGAACTTTGTGGCAAGTTTTATGCTCTAATATTGAAGCAGGCTTTAAAACAAGATAAACTGGTTTAAAACAAGTTAAACATGGTTGTTTTGTAAACATTGCCTTTAATTTACACACTCTTATGACTTTCCTACATCTTTCTGTCTATTTACTTGGAGCATGTAATCCTCTAATTTTTCCAATAATCCTGGTGACCCATGTCTTCTGATGTAAGCCTACAAGGGGTAGTAATAACAAATTAGGATATCACTCATTTAAGTATTCCCACTGAATAATTTCCTAGTCAGCAGGACTCCAACCATGGATAAGACAACAATATGCCACACAAAACCACCTGTTCTGTTCGCTTCCAAATTCTCAAAAGTTTCGAACCAGCCTTGATAACAATGATTGTAATAGGATAAGATAAATGTTAGATGGGGTTACCCCAAAAGGAAGACATCATTGTCGACTTGGAGACCGATTACCT
>Ga0126337_10001226_pt1 | contig 15162 bp, 8 predicted proteins | sample DipCmetagenome_FD_92527 | JGI IMG/M metagenome (GOLD analysis project Ga0126337, IMG submission 92527) | Coral microbial communities from La Bocana,Puerto Morelos, Mexico - Diploria C A metagenome | ecosystem: Host-associated > Invertebrates > Cnidaria > Coral | place: La Bocana,Puerto Morelos... | reverse complement strand
CCCAAATTTTTTCCCGTCCCACCCCTCCCCCAAATAAAAAAATCAATTTTTGTTCCCAGAGAAAAGGGGGGGGGTTTTTTTTTCTTTCCCCCCCCCCCCCCCTGGATGGGATGCTAGTCCATCACAGGATTACCCTCAGCATTCACCAGTACCTAAGTGCACTAAGCCCTGGGCCACTGAACCTCCCATAATAATGATAATAAGTGGCTGTGCCCATGCCTTCTTTAAAAAGGCTTGTAGTTTCAATTGGTTGGCTTATTTTCTGGGAAAGGGAAACATGTCTAGTGATGGAAACAAGCAACACGGAAGCTTTGATATTATTGAAATAAATAAATTGTTATTGTCAAATCTTCTGCTTCATTTTTGAGATGCTGTATCTTAAATAGTAAAACAATCATACATACTTTCCACTTCCACAGACTCCTGTTATCAGCACAACAACCATATTAGAGAATGATGATGATGTTTTGTGGCTTGGTTACATTCACTGTATCCAATCTAAAACAGCAAATAATATGTATAAAAAACAAGATATGCCAAACAGTCATTCACTGACAAAATGGCAATTTCAGTAGCTGTGAAGGCTACAAACTGGGACATGTTTCAGGTTGAAAGTTCAACTCTACTTAAAATTTACTTCTGTAAGCCACAACACCTACTGGTACTATAATAGCACTAGAATCAGGCACTCTTATAGTAGCAGTAATACAGTTAAACTTTGATTTAACAAAGGGTCAAGGGAATGGAAAAATATGTATTTGCTATAATGAGGTTTTGTTATATAGAGGTATTTTTCCATATATTTTACTATTACTGGGGTGAAGAACATTGCGGGCATTGTTATGTAGAGGTTCATTAAATGATGGTTCCAATGTAGTAAACTGAGACTTAAGATAACAAATTAATAATATTTTCTCAAGCAACAGCACCTTTGAATAAGCATCACATATGAGAGCAAAAGTATTCATTAGCAGCACCTTTTGATGAACAGCATTACACAGAACAACAGTGCAGTATTTCTGTGAAACACCACTCACCTGTATGCAGCTACCTGAATGACTCCAGTAGGGGAAAAAGAGTAAAACTCACATTTTTAACTGAGGACCTGCAGTTTTCTTACTTTTTTGAATAAAAACCGAGTAAAGTTTCGTTAAAAAAGCCAAACTCTTAATGTCCAAAAAATTATTACTGGTGCTTTTTCAGAAAATACTAAATGGAAAAATAAACAATTATGCTGTGTATAAACATTTTTATCCAGTAATCCAAAAAGTTACCAGAAGGTTCCTATCCTTTTAACTAAAAGCAACAGCTTGACAACTGTACTGGATCTTAGAAGATGCAAACACTCAAACAGACATGTAGGCAACACACACTGTCTGCATTTATTTATATGAAACTATGCAAAACTCCTTTCATGTGAAAACCAACACATCTACAATGCAGTGCACACAATAGCTAGACTTCCTTCCTATAATAAACAATAAGTGTTTTTCTCCTTTCCCGGACAGTGCAGCACCATTTGAAGTGAAAAAAAACAGCAATCAAGCTTTGTACTTTGACCAACTGATTATAAATTAATCAGCTCAGCCTAGGTTGCTTGTGTACAAATAAAATTACTTTTTTAGCAATATTAAATTCTTATTACAATTTTTATCATTATTTCATGTGACATTACATGTATAGGGTTGAAACTTGTAACCCTAGCTTAAAAATAATATTGTCACATGCAACTTTCCTAGTGTGCTTGCATATTTTTTTGTCAACACCTGACAGGCATTTCCTCTTATTAAGGTCATCACCTGTCCAGCCATTTTCAAAGGATTTGAATGCAAAACATTAAATATTTTGCTTTTTTAATTTTGTACTAGTCACTTTTCAAACTCATTAATAATTCATGAGGACAACATCCAACCAACAACAATAAAAGCAGTTGGCCTGCAGCCTTGTGCTTTCATTAATTTGTTTCTCAGTGTTGGCATACCCTGATGAAACACTCACTCTTGTTTTAGAAATAGTACTTGACAGTAGAGTTCAGAAGGTTATGTCTGTATGACCCCCAGAAAGTTGTGACCCCTTGAAAGCTGCAAAATATAATTTAATGGCTTTTGGTAAACAGAGCAGGAGAAAAAGAAACTCAGGTCTGGTTTCCTGAGGCAACTTTCCCTCTTGTGCAAATGAAAGTAGACATTCACTTGGGCTGAGTGAAAATATCAGCTTGATAAATGATAATTTTCAGTCAGAAACTATTTCAACTCTCAAGAATACAGGATGAGTTGAAAGCACAGATAAATGTAAAAACCAAGTATATTTTGTTCATGTTTGTAGTCACAAAGGATGCAAACTCTATCCATAAAAAGTACATAAAAAGTACACTTGAACCGTGAACATTTCCCTTTTTGCACATTTTTTTAAGCAGCTACGGAATGAACTGGCTCTTCAAATTAACAGGGGTATCTAGCGTTTTTACACTGAGAAAAGGCTCATCTTGTACATATACATGAAGACCCTGCTTTCTGTATAGTCACCAAAAACATGTGCAAAGAAATGTAATGTGTTCATGTTTCAAACACCCTTACTATTAATGTTCAATTCTGATTTGTACATGCTTGGCAAGAAAGATTAAAATGAAAAGTGAGAATTTAAAGGCAACAACAGTTGGAAGTTTAATACCATCAGATTTAAATCCATATTCTTCATCCCACGGGGTATGGCTAGGTTCCATAAGATGTGGAGGGAGTTCTTATGATATCAACAAATGGCCAGTCTATTTTTTCTCTGATTTAGGGAAGCTAATATATCTGAATTTTATGCAGGGGAATAGAAAACCATTTTTGGGCAGACTGGTTATGTGCAGAACAGACAGAACAAAACTGCCTGGTGAAGACTTTGTTATGTCTGAATTGAAATAGTAATGACAGTGGTGTCAAAAATAATAATTCAATATGACTAAAGTTATGTTTTACGTTCAACTCCCATGGGGCACTTTTTATGAAAAACTCTGGTTTTCAATCTCAACGAGAGCGAGATGCTTCCCAAATGTGAAAATTCTTTTGAAACACTTCTGTGAATACTGGCTTTAGGAAAGGAAGTAATTTATGATATTGCAGACGAGAACGTCAAGTGAGCTTGTACATGTGTTTGTGCGTCATTCTATGTATAATCTTCAAATCACGACAAAATCGAAAGCCACAGTTCATACGTGATTATGTTGTAAGTCTCCACCTTAACCGTACATATGAAACCGAAAATCTGTAGATAACAAAGACGAGAAAACACAAGGCGGAAAACGCCGTCACGTACAAACGTCGCATACATGGGAACCACCACAATATTTTCATTCAAATTTTTTTAATCCGCAATAAATTCTACTTCGCTTTTGAAACTGCTCATCAAATGAAGTCATTGTTTGCTTATCAAGTTCGCTGCATCTCTAAATTAAACTTAAAAAGCAATCACCGGGTTGTCCTTTCTTCTGACAACTTCATCGGCTTCTAGTTATTCGCTGCTGCATTTAAACTCACCGGGTATTCTTAGGTGAACCTAGCTCGTTCAAAGATCCTAGCCACATTTAACTTAACTCGAAGTGTTAGATTACCTGGCAAGAACACTGTACTTGGACGGCTCGAAATCCACTGCATTAATTCATTTACACATCAATCCTGATGTGTCTGCCGACAAATAAATACTGTACACAACTTTGAACGGAAGGCGGATGGGACTCATTGCAATTGGATGATAAAAATAGGAAATTAGTAATAAGTTGACTCTGCGCGCCTTGCACTATATCGTACATCTGAAACTCTTTGCACTCTGTTGCATCCCATTTTTTATAGTTTTCTCTACGACGAAAAAAAAAAGGGAAATAACAATGATATCAAGCAACATTTAGCCTTACCCGGGGAAGAAACCTTCTAAATAGCGTTCTCAACAGCTGTGGGTCTGTTTGATCCCAGGACTTCCCTGCCATGGACCTGCCATGTCAAAGCGCGCCTTTTTTTCTGGGCTAAGACCGCTGAATAAGATACTAGTAAGCCTGCGTGACTAGTCCGAGAGGTGAAAAACACAATTCTCGGGTTGCCGGGACAGCCTGACGAAAGAGTCCTGTTTTTTAATGCCCTTCCAGACGTTAACGAAATATGTTTATTACAAACGTATTTTTTATTTATTTTGTTTTAAAAAGATACTACTAAAAACTGCTTCTTGTACTTGTGATTTTTCAATACAAAGCCTCATGCGGGACTTAAAATTTTTGCCTCGGTTCGCCTGTTACTAGAAACGTGCCGTGAAACTAGAGAGAGTTCACCTTTTGATAATACAATGTCTTTTTTCTTTTATCGAGTGCACCTGATTATCATAAACGTATTTTTCGTATTACAGTTACGTGATTCAGTAAAGTGATATCGCGCGACATTTGGTGCCAGACAGATGATTATCAATGATATTTGCCCCCAGGTTGCAAACATTCAATCTCTCTCCTGCTGATGTGGAAAATTTGACCATCTGACAAACACTGACGTAAACAAAGCTTTGATATGATGGCTGTTCTCCTATGTAGCCTACTCATCTCCAGGAATAACCGTATTCAGGGTAATGGGCTCCTGCCGTATTACAATCACTTTTCAGACTTTTCATCACTTCTCCCACCACGATAATTAAGTACAACCTCAAGAACCGCTAATTCCGTTTTCTCGAGTATAAATCAATTCTAAAGGAAGAAGTTTTGGAAGCCGAACTTTTAAACCCCGGGGGAACTCTCGTCGGAGGTACTCTACGAGGCACCAAGATCATGTTTTGTGGGCGTGACACAAGATTTCTTTTTAAAAAATTCCAAAGTAACACATTTTATCTCCTGTCATTTCCGCGGATCAATACGCTATAAGGTACTGCAAACGCTCTCGCTGTGGACCTTTCCTCGTCGAACATCCTAAGAGGCACCAAAACCGCTTTTTGTAACCCCTGAAAAGTAGCACGAGCCCCCCCGTCTATTTTATGTGGGGATCGTACCTCCCCCCCCCCTGCCAGAGTTCAACAAGAAGAATTTCGCACGCTAAGTGACCTGTACAACGAAGTTTTATTGTCAACCACAGCCATGCTCTTACAGATTAAAAGTAGGTCATTTTACATCTTGAAATCCCATACTGATACAAAGACGGAATGCCTTAAACCCTGGCCAAACGGAGTCGCAAATAGACCAAAGTTCTCAACTTGCGTCTACTTGCGAGTTGGTTTGGCCGGGGCTTTAGTCTTGGAACCCATCTCACAAGAACACGCTTTTCAGCTGTTTAGGAGCGGTTCACGATAACAACTGCCCTGGAAGCAATATCTTTTATTAGCCCTACTACTACTCCTGTGTTAATACGTTAAACGTTGCTACGCAAACGATGAAGACACACCACACTTAATTGAGCAAAAGGCAAATCCTTGATTAAGCGCTTGGTCTCTCTGTAAGCTATAAACTATTCATCATTGTTACTTGAATGACACGGTGGATCTGTGGAGGTTCCGCTTGAAATTCTACGAGGATTTGCCAAAAACTCATTTGCTCCTCCGACTTCAGAAAAATGTGGCCAAAATTATCTTAATAAGAAAATGAATATCACTGAGTGCAAATATTGAAACAAAAATTGGAAAACGCGAGACTCCTACATAACAATTAAATACCTACGGTCCACTTACTTTAAATTTACAATTAACGTTTCACCCTAACCGTTTTACTACAAAATATTTGAAACTTTTTTACGGTGGTGCAATTATTTTTAAACTAGCAACACTAGCACGCGAGAGTGAATTAAAAATTAATTTAGAACAATATTCAGCCGCACGTACAAGAACTGTACTGTTTTATGTCTAGACAAATGTACAAACTAGCGACTGTCGTCTTGTTATCAGCGATGTTGCTAAGCAACACCAACTATCTTTGAGGTGAGATGAGTTTGATTGTTCTCAGCCGTTGTTAATATGGTAGAGTGGAATTAGACAAAACGAATACGGCGTCTCCGTTCAACAGAAATTAAACGTTGCTAGAAATTATAACGTGCTTCTTGTTGATAAAAAAAAACGCTTACCCAGGCGTGACTACCCTGAGAAGAGCTACGAAAGATTATGATTGGTTCAGAACTCTGTAACGTACGACTACTTCAAATCACGTGATTAGTGTGCTTCAAAATGGAATGAAAAGCTCTCATGTTGTCTTTCCAAAAGTGGCACTAAGAGAGAAAGTCTACAACTCCAAATGTCTCTGCTCTTCTAAGAGGAATGTTCACGCCAAGACAACAACGACTCCTCAATCGTGATCATTCAAACAAATCCATTGAACTCTCTGGTATACATCCGGTTTGATTTGTATTTCGTGAGTCACTCGATAGCACCAAATTTCAAGTTCTTGTAATTACAGACTGTTTTCCTTTCCTCTCCAAAATAGCCACACGCCTTACAAAGCGTTTTTCCATCGTTCTATCGCACGTATGAAGTTAGCTATTTAATGAAGCTACGAGAAAACTAAGATAATTGAAAAACAAAAAAATTCTAACAGAAAGGTCAAAAAAGGAGAGTTTGTCGACTACCTAATAATTAGTTTTCAAAGTCTACATTTGACGATGAATCGCTAGTACTGTACTTCTAACACTAATTAAAAATTCCCCAGCGCAGTTTTACCCATTAGATTTTGTAGCCAAAAGATCTAAACACAAATTTGGCAAGTCCCTTGTAGGCGTCTGTAGATTTGATATAAGTTTTTCTTGTTTCCCACACGATAGCAATGGGAATCATTATCAAAGCTAGAATAAACATGATAAAAATAAACATCTTGAAACCATAGTTTTCCACTTCCACGTGACTTGGCGGAGGCTGCTTCGTGACAACCTGTAAAAAAGGGTTTTACGGTAAACAGAATGTTCTGTCGCATAAAACTCGCTTTAAAAATGGAGTAAAAGCGCCTAGATTCATGAGATTTCAAGTGAATGACTACTGTTGGGCTATGTCATCAGCCGAATTTCAGATCTGCAACACTAAGGACGGAACGGCGGGGCTGACCTGTTTTTCATCAGCAAGAGCGACGATCGACGAGGAAAACCACTTAGTGTAAACAGGCGACCGGCTGGTCCTCCTCAATGATTGGCTAGAAAAGTATTATTCTGGCCAATTAACGGGAAGGAATTCAAATGCATCTGGAACTGAGTCGCTATAACGGCAAGTGCCCAGGAGTCCCCCTCCCCCCTCGCCCCCTTCTTGATACAAACTTTCGCCCAAATTTCACGTCGCTCGCAAAGCAAAGGAACTGTGAAAATGTGCCACGCAAACAGAAAAAATTTAAAGTTTCATTTATTTAAAAATCTTAAAAATCATTATCTCGATCGCCAATGGTAGTCCTGGTCTGATTGGTTAACGAAGTCTAATTTGTCTTGATGCTAGACTAATATTGTGATTGCTCATTCATAAAGCTTATACGTTATTGACTCCAAAAGACAAATCTGTTTAAGCCGGACAAAATAAGAGACACCATTTCAAAAGCTATCGCCGGTAAACTGAACATACAGTGATACAAACAACTACCAGTCATTAGCCATACCTCATTAGGAGGGCTGACTTCATGATGTCCCACGTGATTGACTGTCTGCGGCGAACCAGCGTCAGTCATGTCAAACGACGTAACACTCTCGTCTGGAGGAGGGCTGGGAAAAACTGAAGTTTCAAACCTCTTTAATTCGGAGGCTGCCGAATTCGGCGTGATCTCTCCGCTTGCTTGACCGTTTGGCGTGTTTGGAAGATTCAATACCCCGGTGCTCTCCGAGATGCTATCAGAGGTAACTTTTATCCGCCGGGAGATCCTCACGCTGGGAGCCCTAAAAAAAACCAAGAACGCTTAAATGCTTAAAACCCCGATTGTAGACAGTACTCTCTTAACGGTTAGAAAAAAGTTGTTGGCTCGTGGCCTCGTTTAGAACTTTCTAAGGGATAAAACAAAAAACAAAACGAAACACTGAGTTTCGATGGGCAGACCGCAAAACAATGCACCAGAAACTGCTGGACAAAGCTGCACATGATGCGATTGGTGAGAAGAAACACAGTACCGACAAACCACACCGAAAATTCTTAAAGCTATGTTTCTTCCAGCGAATAACACCACTTAATTCGAATTCCGCAGAAAAATGGGAAACTCCCAACGATCTTTAAAATAGTCCAGTTAGGAATGTCTTGGTACAAAACGCTTTTTTATTCTGAGGCACATGCGAGGGGAAGAAAAACGAAGCAGTTGACAGTGTGCTTTCCAATCTACTTATGAGCCTTTTAAATGCCGCCTTTAATTGCTGTTCGAAGCAGGGTGGTCTCGAAGTTCTGGAATATAATTTGTGCACCATTCACTTGTGAGCATTTAATGTCAGAGATGTGTTAAAACTTTTGGTTAATCACTCCATACTGAAAAGAAGTAGTGGTTAAGTTATGCAGTCTGTTTGCCAGTGCGTGAGAGCTTAACGATTTCCTTTTTCGTCGTTTGTTAAGCGCGGGAAAAATGGTCAAAACCAGCTGCTCGGGCAGGCAACAAGTTTTGCTTCATTTAGCTGTGTTTAAACACCTTTCTTCACTAGAAACGGGGACTTTCCGATGACAGAAAAGAAGAGTTTTCAGGTCGATCTCAAAAATAAATTCTTAAGACACAAAGCCGACAAACACCGAACGATCATAACAAATTGAAACAGAATTTCAAATCATTGTAGTATCTCAATAACTGCCACTGCCGAACTAGAAATGAATGACGCCCGATTCTTATTTCAGCTAAACAAATACCATAACACCGGTCAGTTATGCCGGGATAAGGTACCGCTAGAATTGTTTAAGAGAAACATAACAAGGAACGGAAATTTGGAATATAACGAAGGAAATTAGGACAGCTGTTGAGAAATTGTCACCCAGCGTATGCAAACAGAAAAAAACTACGGGACTTGGAAAATTAGTAATCCAATGTTCTGTCGTCTTTTTTTATTGAATCAAGGGAAATTTACAGATGTAGTGGAAGTTAAGTTTTAAAGAATACAAGTGAATTTAAAAAATAAAATAAATATATCTTACCTCTTAATCTGTGGCTCAGGGCGACTGATCTTCTCACTTTCTGCGATCAGTTGGTCGTGAGTTGGCCCGCTAAAAGCAAAACCAAAATATGGAGCAAAGCTCAATTAAGCTGTATAGCCCAAAACCAATGCATACAAAGTGGAAAAGGTAGCAACAGATGGAAAGAACCTAAGTTTTTACCCAGAGCAACAATCAAAGCGAAGAGTTGGTTTTCGTGTGTGATAGAAGAGCGCATCCAACCAATCAGATCAGTTCATTAACATGCAAATTAGCTTCTGGTTGGAAAATTATTATTATATAATGAAAACAGCTTTTTTAATCTACCGTTTGACACATTCGTGTTGAATATCATTTAAAAACGGTAAAACTTGGTTAAAAGATGTGCATCTGGAAAGAAACACGGACATTCTTGTAAAAATGGCCATTTTACTCTGGAAATTACAGAGAAACGAGTTGTACTGCAACCTGAACTCTGGACTTGAACGAGCTATGTTAAGGATCGTCGTTTGTAATCCGTGTTAACCTTCACCATCCTAGACCATCCTTGTTCCTTCATGGATTATTATTACCTCTTCAGTGTTTTGTCAGCTTCAATTTAAAGGTAACTCGCATGGGCAGGAGAAAATTTCAATGAATTTATTTTTCTTTTTTGTAACTGTTTTGCAAGATGTCCAAGGATCACAATAGTTTAGAGGTTACATGTATGCACGGCAGTGAAGTGAACAGCAACTGGAGTTTCAAAATGGTCGACTACTGTAAACCTTTACTGGACTTAATTAGTACTTTGTGATTGCTATCTCTGAAACAGCTAAAAACGTTTAAGTGATTCCTCAGAAATAAAAATTGCCGAACACTTTTTTTGCATCTTTCTCTGAATGTTCTCTACCAAGCAATGTTTCAAAAAATGCAAACCAAATCGTTGTTTACGAGGTCATAATCTACATCCTAAAGTAACGGTTTTGTACACTCTTTTAGCTATATCTTTTTTTTCTCCCGAACAATCTTTTTTGTCACCCGTTACATGACCCCCACATGTATATGCACTGTACCACCTCCATTACAAACTAACCTGTACTTATGCTTTGACCCCCTAAAAAGCCTCTGAGGCGAGATGGCTTTTCTCTTTGGCTTTGCTACTGTGCCCTCTTTGTGACTAGGGGGACAAAAAAAGAATTAACTCACCCAGCACCTAATATGACACAGCACTGAATAGACATACATGAAAAGCGTAATCTTATACAGTGAATTAGTGAATCATTACTCAGTTTGTTCAGAATCATTTCTAATTCTGCACTGATCATTTGTCCAAACACTGTTATTTTTTAATGGAGATAGCAGGGTTCAACATATTTGTACACAATTGTTACAAACATTGATCTTGACACGAACTGCTAATTTACAGTATAAAATTCTTTGTTCTATCTATAGAAAAGACTGTTTTCACATGCAGGGATCTGTTAGTTTGCTTAACTGTGACATTTAAACATGCAATATTCAATAAATGCCGAAATGAAAAGCAGTGTCCTGTTCTTGATTGATTGATTGATTGATTGATGGCTGTCAAAATGCTAAAACCTTTAGTTTGCCTTCACCTGTAAAATGCAAGATGTTCCACAGCGCATTTCCATAAATGCTTGCATGCCAGAGGGTCAGGGAGACGGAAGCCATAGTTGGCTTTACGCTGAAAATTCAAAACAATCTTAGAAATTCAATCAACTTGTATAACTAATTCTAAGTAAGTATTGCCTTTTAAGATGAGATCTGATTGTATAAAATTTAATTCTTCTTGATTGCAAGGTTTCTGAATATCTTTACTTTTAAAGAAAAACATTTTTACTTTGGACCATAGAACCTTTGTACTTCACAAACTCATTCATTAAAGTTAAACAAAGAAAATCACGAGAATTCAGGAAGGTTTGGTTACTCAGTCTTAATTAACATAGATTTTGAGGATTTTACTTCTACGTTTACTCCTTGATTTTTGGTTCGATCAAGAAGAGATATCAAACACAAGAGACAGTGTTTCATCATCTAAGCAAACACCTAGAAGTTTGTCAAAAATAATCTGATGTGCATCCTATTTTCAATTCTCTTCTTGGTGTTTGGATATCCTGATGAAACACTGTCTCTTGTGTAAATAATCAGATGTTTGTTTCTTAAAAAAAGCTCAAGACTACAACAAAATTGTCATTATGAACTAGCCTGTGTCAGCTTTAACACTTACATCCTCTCGAAGGACTTGCACATAGAATACTTTCCCCTCATAGCTGCACTTCAAGACTTCACTCCTTCAAACAGACCAAAACCAAAGAACATGTTCAGAATTATATAACTGGATGAGCTGTACAAAATTGAGCCATTGATAAATTTCAATTCAAGCACCCAGGTCTATATGTCTACATAAACCACACATTGAACAAACCAACCCCAAAAACAGTGGTCAACAGCCAAACAAAAAAAGTGCTGTTTAAAAAATTAATGTGGTCAGGACATAAAAATTACAAGACTTATAATCTCAGAGTGTTGAGATAGTGTATCTAAGCTTACCAGACAAATCCAGACACTTTCTTTCCCTCTCTGATAATGGCTATTCCTATTGGTGTCAGTCCCAGGTAAAGCTGTACATTGTCTTGATCCTGAATGCAAGACAAACAGCTCACATTAACTGGTCAGAGATCAAACGTTAAAACTAAAGCTTATAGTTCTTTTGAAAGGCATGGAAAGGTCCGATGAAAATTAACAAATTGACTCAAGTTTTTTGTGCATCTGTCCTGTTATGGATCATAAGTTTTGTCTTCACACTGTCAAAGCAGCTGTGGATACACTGACATGTTCAATCTCACATAAAGTAATTTTTATTGCCATACAGGAATGCTGCATCATACAGGTACATGTAACTAATTACAACCAATGACAGAAGAGTTTCTAAGACATATCACTGTCCCTTTTGGGAAACTGTTTGCTCCCTGCCCTCAATAAATGTTGGACTTTGTATCAGAAAGACTGGGCACACCATAGAAACAGCACAACATTGAATTTGGGTCTAGGTTTTCACAGAACAAATATGCATGTTTTGGAATAGTGTGTCATTTACTAACACAGTGGGTTATTCTCTAAAAGCATCTCAATTATGTTTGTCTCCCATTCTAGGTGCAAATTAAAGCTGTAAATTAAGATTATTTCTTGAAATTTAATAGCACGCACCTTGCATGGGTGTGGATCAACTCCATACATATCAAGTCCTCTGACTTTGGCAAGGAAGTTCTTTTCAGCAACAGAGGGAACCTGACCACTATTGGGAAAGAATTTTGCAATTGCAGAAATCAGTTTTCTTCAACTTTTGACACACTATAGCATGTTGAGACATCCAATCTATTCTCTTACTGAACAGTCTAGCTCCAGATGACTATTCATTAAAAATGACTTGCGACAACAGTGAAAATGCAAATCAAGACTTAGAGGGAGAGGAGAGTCAAACATACCCTTAGTGTTACAACTTTTAGTCTAGTTTCTCAAGTTTAATTCTTGCATTACAATTCACTAAATGGATATAACATTTCATAGTTTGCCAGGCTTACTGCATTTTCCACCCAGCTTCACACAGATGTACATGTCGATTTAGTGTTCACACTGTTTGCAAGAGCTTTCTCTGTAATATTTTACATTTTCAAGTTTCCTCTTGTTCTTATATTCTATCAGCATTTTGAACACACTATATACCGTATTTACCCGTGTACAAGTCGACCTTTTAAGACCTAAAAATCAGTCCAAAAAATCGCCCTCGACGTATACATGGGTCAAAACTTGACATCCAAGCATCAGTTAAATAATTAGCATAACAATTGTCTTTTAAGTTAACAAACAGCAGCACAGTTCGCTTAGTAATCTGTTTCATATATCAGAGCTTCAAGTTAAAATACATCAACATTAATTCACTAAATGTTAAACCTGAATGGTTTAGATGCTCGCTGCCTCAATTTTCTCATAAAGAACCAATATTTTTTCCTGTAAATAAGCCGCAAAGCTGCTTGGAGAAAGCTTCTTTCGCGCTTCAAACTTCTCTGCTTAGTAACCTGGCAGTCTTAGTTCAGTTTCCAGCACTCAACTAATTGTGAGGCTTGGCTCCAAATTCCATAACACACGCTTTGCAACGAGTCGTTTACAAAGAATCCCGAGCTTCTTTGTTGTTTTGCCTGTCTTATGAAGCCACATTTCTTCTCTTCAAACTTAAAAAGGTTCATTTGAAATCGCCATGTTTGATTTTGTACGCATTTTACAAAAATTATCATCAAAGCCCACACAGACACATGTTGCTTAACTGGGTAAAACACTAGTAAGCAGGCTATTATTAAACCTTTGCATTGAAACTTGCTGTAATCTGTAGTAGCTCAAAGAAAATTCTGAGGAATACAAGATAAGTTTTCCAAAAATTCTTACCTGGAAATTAAAAAATCTAGTTTTTGGCCTCAAAAATTGGGGATCAACTTATACATGGGATCGACTAATACACAGGTAAATACGATATTCAACTCTGTACTTTGTAATTTATAATAAAGATGACAGAGGAATCTGTTGAAACACAAATTTAATTTCAAGTGTTGTGTGGTTTCTTAAAATTTCAACATGTCATTCCATATGCATTTCAGTGGAACCAAATGTCTAATGAGAAAGGCACAAAGGCCAACTTACGAAAGTGTCTTGTGAATTTCTACAATTTTCTTCTCTAGCTTGTCAGCTTGCTTTGGGACAATGCGGAAATCTGAAACATAGTTCTCTCCATGATCATCAGCATCATAGTCTCCAATGTCCGCTGTGCAAGAACAACAAACAAACTATTATAACCTACATAGAAATACTCCTTCCTGCATCAATGTGATGTCACAACATAATCCATATTGCACAATGCACATGCCATACAATATTAACAACAGGTGAATTAGGAACATATACCACTGTACATAGTTTTACTTAAAATAAGCAGCATGTATTCCATATTGACACACTTTATAAAAAATGTGTGATTTCAATAACCATTATCTGCATGAGTGTAATATAAAATGGAAATAAAAAGCCAATTCTCAGTTTAGCTGCACCCAAGAGCTTTACACAATGTAGCTTAGAAACTGTACTCATGCATACATTAACCTTAGGTGTGTTTAAGATACCTTGCACAATGTAAGCTCCCAGTTCTGTCAAGTCAGTAAAGGTGCACAGGAGTCTGTTGATAAGCAAAAAAAGGACAACTTTAGAATCAATCATCAGTAAAACTGTGGTCAGTATAAAACAAAGACAAAAAACAAAATATATCATAAAACAAAAATCAAACCAGAAAGATATAAAAACTCAAACCAATTCAATTCTAGGGAAATAAAAACAGTTTTCATTATGCCAACCCCTTCAAGGAGAATTTTACTATGTAGTAAAATTAAGTGGTCTTAGATAGGAATATTACATGTACTTGACGATGAGACAAACTTTGTGATGATTGGAAGTAACATAGATTCACATGCATGTTAAGGATCACTTGCACTTCAGTGATGTTTCAAATCCCCTCCCAAAATAAGATCTGCTTTTCTTATTCCTTACCTGCCATGCAGAATGTCCCTCTTGACTTGAAGGAAAAACTGATATCTGGATAACAAAGGAACATATAACATCAGTCAAGTAGTACATACCAGTACATGTATTTGCGCAGTCAAAGTCAAAGAACATGTTTCTACCTTATTAAAATGAAATGCTTTCTCAATGGATGAGAGATGTTTGTTTGCAAAGTTTGAATGTTATGATTATACAATTGCCATCATTTTTTGTGGGGAAAAATGCTAAAACACCTTAAATGACATTATGTTTAAGAAAGGAAGAGGTAGTGTTATGAAGTTGTCCCACTATCTGCCTGTTGCTCTCAGAACCCTTATCTAAGAACATATTGAATGTGCATAGTGCATACTCATCAGCCACATAAAAGTAGTTTACTTAGTGACACCCACAGAAGTAAAAGTATGGGTCCTCATATCATTCTTGCAATTAACAACAATCTTATTTTTAGACAACACATCAATTAGTATAGGAAATAGCACGGTTTCTAGGGGTATTTGG
>Ga0126337_10001225_pt1 | contig 15164 bp, 5 predicted proteins | sample DipCmetagenome_FD_92527 | JGI IMG/M metagenome (GOLD analysis project Ga0126337, IMG submission 92527) | Coral microbial communities from La Bocana,Puerto Morelos, Mexico - Diploria C A metagenome | ecosystem: Host-associated > Invertebrates > Cnidaria > Coral | place: La Bocana,Puerto Morelos... | reverse complement strand
GGTGAGGTTATATAAATACTGTTTTGAAATTGTGTTAATTGAAAACTGCTAAATTTTTGTTTACATACGCTAATGAAACCATTTTGAGAATGATTTCTAAAAAATCTCAATAGTACAGCTGTACATTACTTGTTGAAATTGGGCTTGTCCAACCTAATTAGGTTATACAAGTAAAAGTACATAATGAGGTTAAATTTGCTTTTGACTTGAAATTTCACAGACAAGTTTGATTTGTATTTTTTCCTCCGCAAGTTTCTAATTACGATATGAATATGTGTCAGGAAAATACTGTACATGTCAGACTCCTGGGAAATGTGAAAAAAAAAATCAATATTGGTAACAACATTACCTAGCTTTGTTAGTATCATACTTTTAGTTGGTATTGAAAGTGGGTATCCAAAGTTTTCTGTGGGAGAGGATCAAGCCAGTAATTTAAATAATCAATGTCTCCTATAAATTATTATCTATAAAGTAGGTGTCATTTGGACACTCAAATGTGTTGGATTGTTCTGGTTTTAGTAAGTAAGTAAACCTTTATTTTATCAAGGTACTTCTTCCGTTTTTAGTTAAAACTGTAATCAAGAAGGGCCCTGTTAAATAAACTTATATGCTGCTACTTCTGTTGGCTCGTGTAAGCGAGGCAAAAATAATCAGCAATCAGCCACACGAAATAGATGGTACACGTTTTTGTCATCTCTTCATGACTGGTACTTGTCAACAACTGAAAACCCACCACAATCACTACTCCAACAATCTTGTGAGAAAAAACGCTCAGCACTGGCCGGGATATAGGAACCCAATATCTGTCATGCAGGAATCGTAAAAAGTTTGCATTATTTTTTACTCGCTTATACGATGGCAAACAGTATACTTGCTCCTCAGTTTTATTTCCAATTTCATTTATTGCCAAGTTCATTAAAACACCTTGGTTTTTTCTAGTCCCAGAGGTTCGCCCACGTTGGCGTTATGCACCTGCCACAGATATGTATTCCTATATTCCTGGCCTGCGACCTGAGCCCCCTCCACCAGCAAAGACGTTCACAGTTCACTTGCACTGCATGCTAGCAGCTTCCATGTCAAATCTAACATCACCACGACCTGCACCTGTAAGAACCAGGTCTGTGTCACCCAGGCCTACTTACTCTAGAAAGTCTTTTTCACCATCACTAAAGTCAACACCAAGATCATCTGCAAATTTTGAGGCTCGTAGACCAAAATCTGCCATTGGGCTTCCGTCGGAGTTTGCCCGTAAGCCACTGATGCCTTCTCAAGCAAGTGCATCTCTAAGACCAACTAAGAAGCGAGCTGGTTCAGACAAGCCTGTTCCAATCAGGCCAATCAGGCCAAAAGCAGGTTCTGACACCCCTGTGGCTATAAGAGGAGGGCCGAAAACCACAGAACAGAAGACGATGCCTTTTCAAACTTCATCTCCAGAGAATTCTGATTCTGAAGATTTTGAGGGCCGCCATGGCTACTATGTTTACATATATAATGATAACCTCAACAAAAGCCAGGGACTCATTGATGGCAAACCTACTGCATCTGTTCGTCCAATGATGTTTTCACCAGAAGAGAAGGAAATGGACAGTAATGATTTCACAGATCCCACTGCTAAATTGGATCTGAAACCAATGATGTTGAACCTTTCTCCTGCTGACTCTCTTGAAACAGTTCAAGCCTGATGGGAGTGCCAGATGTGCTAAAATATGATTTGTCCTCTTTCAGGAAGTATTAGATTTTAGTATTAGATCATTGACCCTCTTCGGCCACTGTAAGGTTTTTCTGTCGTGATTGACAGAAAATTGGATCTGCAGTATTTCATTATAAGAGCTGCAGTCAAACCTGGATTATTCAGCGATCTATTACATGTATGTAGGCCTTCCTTGATAGGCTGTCAAACGACAGCTCCAAAAGTAGGATACGTTTCACAGGTTTGAACTCTTTGATAAGCTCGTATCTTCTATAGACTCAGTATTCTTCACGCCAGTGTGTGTACTGTCAAGGTTTGATTGTATTTGAATAGTGGACTTTCTACGTGCAACAGTTGGAATACAGATGTAAGATGGCACAATAGGTAGTTGTTGTCCAAGTTTAGGTTGTCATTGTGTGTTTAAATAACACAATCTTTGACTCAAGTTCAAACCCAACTAAATTGTTTTACACTGAGCATCCGTCATAGTGACCACAACAGTCAATAAATCCTAGAACGAGAAAAAAAACAAATTGGATCAAAATACCGGTACCCCAATCATAATCCATGGACCTTGAACTTGTGTCCATAGAGATAACATACACAAATGTAACTGAAGATGTAGGTTGAGGTTTAATCACAGAGTTTGCATTAGTTATGCAATTGGTGACAGTATCACTGCCCAGTATAGATTAGAGATCAATACGACAAGATTTTAAGTAGCTTAGTTACTGCTTAGAAGTTGTATTTTTAGGTTTTTAAAATTATATAGCAAGAGAAAAGGTTTGCATTTGCAATGTACACTTGCAAATGGTCAAGCTGTTATGATTATTTACCAATATATAATAATAACAATATTATAACCATAAATATATTAATGTTAAATATGACGTTATACTAACCAATTGAACACTAATCAATTTTAAATATATATATACAAATAAATGTTATATCTATTATATACTAGCTAGTGTAATAGATAACTATACTACATAGCCAATTATTAATTTTATGAAATCTATGTTAACTTTGCATTAGTGACATATTTATTTTATTCAGCTTCGTTTAGTTTTACTTACTTGTGCATTTTGACAGATTTTTATGAACTTTTACTCATTGCTTTACATCCCATTTTGCTCAAGATTCAAATACACACTATGTAAAGAAACATATATTTATTTTGCTCAACATTCTAGAAACATAATTATAAACAAGACAAGGCTACATGCAAGTACAGAATTGTTGTATTACACTATTCTTGATTAGTTTTGCTTCTTGTCTGAACAAAAAGATGCAGCTTTTCCTTTTTTAATGAGAGCACAGTGTATGTTTTTGAATCAGTTACAGAACGAAGTTGTCACTTGTGTAGCACTGCCTGCTTCAAGTTGAAGCCTTTAAGACAGTCATTACTTTTTTAGTGCAAGCTTCATCACTATCAGAAAATGAGCAGCTTTTTACTTTAATTAGAATAAGTATATAGTAATATTATTACTTTCTGTTTTTATGTTACCTTGTTGACATTTTATCAAAGAGCCAAAACTCCATGCACTTATCTGAGGGCTGAACAGGATTGGCTGCAAAAATGGCAGAACAAACAACAACAACAAAAAATGAACCTAGCCCTGAAAAAATACATGTGCATCAAAAAGTGAGCAAGTGAAATTACAGGCTTTATTCAACACCGGATTAGCTATTTGCATTTTAATGCAGGTATATTACATGCCTATACGATTATTCCAAAGGATTACATTTATATTTTGGATATTCTGTCGCTCATTCATGAAAATGGAGAAATTTATTTCAGTCAGTGAAGACGATATAGTTCTCTTTTTTACAGTTCTCTTTTCTACCATATTTAATCATCAAAACAAAGCATATCTAATTAGATTAGAAACTTATTTTCTTGTGGAGATTGATTCTGATTCAAATTATCTCATGATATGTAATAAATAGGTATTTTTGATAGTTGTATTTTTGTTATGATACCATATATCCTCCATTACAAGCAGAGTTCATTTCAGTGCAAGCTTCGTAAAATAAACTCAGTTTCAGAGCCCTAGATCTTAAAAGAAATGAAACTTTGTGGAGCTTTCTGTTCCACCAGTGACTACAATTTGTCATGTACCTCTTTGGATGTGATCAGCTCACTGTTTGGAACTGAGCAAGTTTAACAGGAATTATGCAGTACAAATGCACCTGTGCTGATCAGACCTATAATCTCTCTTTTACGATAAGCTGTAGGTGGATAAGGCTTGTAACATATTCAAGAAAAATATTAAATCACTACTGACTATATTGGTATACTTAAATATTATTAAAGTTATAATTAATGGTGATGCAAGCTCAAGTAATGTTAAGCATCGTATATTTTAAGCTAAAGTAAGCAGATTCTATATACCATATGTAACTATATCCTATTCAGTGACTAGGGTTATAAAGATATAATAATTATAGCAGTGGGTATATTCATTTCTGAATCAATGTTGTATTTAAGGGTAAATTGTAGCGCTTACTATGCAAGCTGGGTGGTTTTATTTTAAAATTAGATGTTACAGTTAAGGGTATTTATAAATTAAAGTACAAGCAGTATTAAGAGACTTTTGAGAACTTCAAGTAAGTTTCTTGCCATTAATATTGTGCATTGAAAATGGAATTGAATTCGATAGTGAATACAATTAAGGAATGCTGTTTTCTGGAAGTATCAAGAAAAGCTGTAACTGGGAGAGCAGAATTTGCTTGAACTGCAATGAATGTATTTTTAGAAGAGAGTTTAGGAACGTTTTGCTGGATAGAGGAATTTTTTGTAATGAGTTATTTGAATTCAGAGGTATTTTTGGATCCTGAAAGGCCTGAAAGAATTGTGAAGAGAAGATAATGAAAGTTTTAGAATTTGCTTGAAGAAGGAACAGAAATAGAGCAATTTAAAAATGCTGTTTTGTTACTTTACAATTTAGAATGTAACTGTTTTTCAATGTTCAAATATTGTACAAGAAATATTTCCTAATAAAATAAATGTTCCATCACTTGAAAGTTTTGTTCTTGGCTTTCGTTAATTACCTCTGAATCATAAGACTACAGCCCAGTTTAATTATTTCACCATAAGTTAATCTCTATTATCCCAATTTTTTAATGTTTTTTTTAGAGGCATTGTATATCCGTGCGATCTGCTGTGTTGTGTTGTTTACGCAAAAATTTTTGTATTCACAAAGGTTGTTTTGTATGTACCTTATAATTTTAGGTTATAAGATAACTCCATATAGAGATCTCAAGAGGCCAGCTGGCTTGAAAAGATCATCTTCATTAAGAACCCCACGGGGTCGACGGGACAGTGGTTCTAATGACACTGGTATGTTGTGGTACTTTGTAAGCAGTGGCACTTTGTAAAGTAGTTTTGTAAAGCTGTTCTTTAAAAATATTGCCTCCTTGTTTCTTTGAGAACATTATAAAGAAGCTTGGCATTTCATGATATAACTCATTTTTTAAACTTGTTTAAACGTAAACCATTGATTTAAACTATTGATTTAAAGATTCCTTTCTTCCCAACTAAAATGTGCAAGACATAATTCTTTAATTAGTTTACATCACATGCATTATCTAAAAAATCCAAACTCAGATGTACATTTCCTGAAAGCTAGTCAAAGATCAGTAACTGGTACTTGAAAATTTGTGTGTAACATACACTTATTACCAGTGAATCTTTTAAATTTGTCAATTTTTTTTTAAATAGACCAGTTAGTCAGGTTTTCTATCGAAGAAAGCTTTGTAACATATAGGTGTACTGTACATGTAATCTGAAGTCAATAACTTTAAATTGATAATGTTAATGATAACAATCAAGCACATTTTGATGTTTTAAACCTTTTTTTAAAAAAATGATCATCATTGAGAAAATATTTCAGCATTTAATTATTTTTCCTTTTGGTACTAACTATAAATATACAGATATAACTATAAATGTACGGATATAAGTGATGAGAATTGTATGTAAACATCAATTAATTTCAGGAGGCCACACACCATCTCGAGATCGCCAAGTGCGACGTTCTGCCTCAGGTAATATGGATACATTCTGAAGATAAATTAACTATTCAAGTGTCTCAAATTTTCGGAATAAGTGTTTTTATTATTAGAGATATATAATATATGCTGGTCAAAAGGATTGAGGTTGCCATAAATTTTAAACATTTGCAGGGATAAAACCAAATTTGTTAAAGCAGAGAGGATGTAGGTTATTTGAACTTATAGCTTATAAAGATTAGATCAGATTTCCTCTTGTTTAGTTTTAAATTTGACATCCAGAGTGGCTTATGGTTTGAGAAGTCCCAAATGAACTATTCATTAATTTTTTCTCTATACAATGGGCCATTAATTAATTCTTAAATTAATCCTGCTATGGAATTGTAAAAATTAACTCTCTATTTATAAACTAAATTAAATCATCCACATTATAAACTGTCTTAGGGCCTTTACGTTTGTTCATAAGGGAAATCTTAGAGCTGTTGACTGGCATGAAATTTCCTGTTTAAACAAACAAAAACCGAGCAAGAGAGTTCACATGGAAAAATTTTCCAACTGGGCTTCTCATATGAACACATTGAAATTTCTTCAAAGGAAAGAGTGGCGATCCAATATGATGGTTTTTCTTCTTTTAATTAACATTGTATTGTATGGACATTGCCTTTTTAGTTAAGAGTGCTGGCAAGGATCGAGGAATGAGCCCTGGTCCTCCAGCTAATAGGGTATGGCAAACTTCTTCATACTTCTCTGTTATTGTTAGTTAGCTGGACTGCTAAAAACGGAAAGCTAGATTTCAATATTAAAAGCATCAAGTGGTTTTTCTAATGAGATCTACCCAAACGCGCATTGTCTTTTAGTAAGTGCCTCTTTAATTTTATGCTAATTTTCTTATTTCAATGGTTTCTAGGTGAATGGACACAGCCCAAGATGTAAGTGTGGATGATTAACTTTATAACTCCCAAAAGTGATCAATATAGCATTTCTCCTGTCAGCCTGTCAATTTAATACTCCAGGGTTTGAGTCCCACTCTGACCTCTACTTACATTTGTTTCACTGTAGCCCCAAGTTCAAATCCTTGTCCATACTCTTAAATAACCAACTAGTTTGCCTCTTTTCATGATCAAACACCAAATTCTTGTACATAACATTAGAAAAAATGTTTTCTTATTACTAAAGAGAATATTGTTGTTTTGAGATTAGTAGGAAACAATCTGCTCAGTACAGTTTGTCCTAGATTTGTATACACATTCATGATTTGTTGCACAGTTTTCACTGACACAGAGTTTTTTCAAACAGCTGGTGCCAAGTCACCAAGTGGATCTTCTGGAAGAAGGGTTAGTTGCAAGTTGGTGGTTTTTGATGTACAGTTTAGATCAGACTGTTCATTTGCCTGGTACATGTAAAACAAACCATAATATTGTTGTAATTTGGTTATATCAACTAAGTTGAAAATGTAAATTGGCCACCGTAACGAGTTATAAAGATGACGTTTTGAGCGTTAGCCCTTCGTCAGAGCGAAAGATAATATTGTTGCTCTACTCTGTTTTGCAGACTCCAAACACTGGTCATGTGCACCCAAATGAGGAGTTGTAAGTCAATAGAAGATCTCAGCACATTGTAGTAATGATATTGGATGGCACCATATGAGCATCAATTACTGTTTCAGAATATTGGTTATCAATAAGTTGTAGTAGACATTATTTTAAGAATCATTTCCAGACTCTCTAGTTTATGAAGTGGCTGGTATGCATTGGGTAATTCAAATCAAAAACAACAAAAAACTATCTTCACAGTGAAATGTTGAAAACTCGGATCAAGTGATTTGACAGACCATGGAAATGTTTGTCAGGATGTACATGTTTAAAGATGGCATACAAATGATCTTAAAAGAGATGAAGTGAAAACCATGGCACGTGATGACATCATAATACTTATCATTAGGAATCTCACTCAAATGGAGTCTCCTCTGCACAAACATTCTAATGGCTCATCATACAATCTCCTACACTGTATGTTCATTTTGGTGCAGTGCATGACAATCCATAAGAATATCTGTGTTGAGGAGGCTAACTTGAATGTGTGCAAGGAAGAAAAAAATATGTGCAAGAAAGAAACTTCTTTTGCAAATGGTACTAAGAGATGGTTTAAATTTGAATAAAGAAAATTCTCACCAATGGCAGTAATTTAAGTGACAACAGTCAGACTGTGTATTGACTAGAGGCATATAAAATTTGTGCAACCCTGTGATGATAAACATTGAATTTATTTAAAACAGGTACCCAGCCAATGTCTTTGAGAAGGAATCGTCAGATTCAGGTGAGATTTTTTGTGACACATTGAAATTTATCCAAGATCATGCCTGATTAATGTTAAATACAGACGCAAAGAGAGGATTCAAATTTTGAAGGGCTTGCCTTTCGGTCTCTGGTATTTTAAACCGGTTGTTTTTTACTCAAATGTTGATGGCAAGAACAGTTTTTATACATCAACTGCAAACTAAAGATAATATATATTGCCTTGTATTCTTTCTCTGTGTCTGTATATCTTTAAGATGAAACTTGTTGAATCTAAAAACAAAGATAGACACTCCATGTGATAAACAGCATTAAAAACTCGTAGAATTAATCCATTTTAAAGAATAAGGTTGACCTGTCACACAATCTTAACATGTCTAGCAGTAACTGCTAATAATATGTTACAGAATTAATCCAAAGAAGCTGCTTCTCCATGGGAAGCAAAGACAAATGTTTTGTAAGCAATTAAGTGATCAGAAATAATTCTGTGGTGCAATATTAAATGCGTCACATACTACAAACACAGCAACAATTAAAAATGTCGGACTACAAACTTGGAACTTATCATGTCATGAAGAGATGTGCCAGATACTTAGACAAATTTTCATACATTACACAGCTTGGAGAAAGGGAGCTCCGAAGAGAGTCATTAGGAAACCTAAACCAAAGGCTAGCCCTTCATCAAGCAACAAGTTTTACGCAACTGTGTGGCTTAGTGATTATGAGTCTGAACGTGAACCAGATAAAAAATTAGAATTAACAGGAAGTAGAGGAACTATTCCATACAGTAGCCAGGCAACCACCCCCTTTAGTAGCCGGCCCACTTCACCATTTAGCAGTCAGGCTTCATCTTCATTTAGTAGTCGACCCACTACCCCTTCACTGTTTTCAAAATTTGAAGATGAAGATTCAGGCTTACATTCAGAAATTGATAAATCATATGAGGAGATGATTGGACCTCGAAAAAAACTCCATAGAACATTAAGTTTACCAGATGCTGAGCTAAATCAGCTATGTGCGCAGGATCTTCAAGATAGGTTTACAGCACTGCAATTGGAACAAGAAAATAGGGAACTGAAAAAGCTAACTGTTGAATTGCAAGTGGCATTAGAAAAACTAGAGGAGAGAGTAAATTGTTTACAGGTTGTTGAAAATGACAGCTTAGAGGAGGTTCCCTCCTATTCCATGATGCATTCAATTAGGAATGACAGCCATTCAGATTCTCAAGATTATCATCATGATTTTTCTCAGTCTAACAGCTTACCGCAGACACTTAGAAAAAGGTCCAAAAGCGATGTTGACTTACTTGCAAGGAGAAAAAATAAACAAAAGGATAGTAGCACTTGCTGTGTAAGCTAGTCAGAAAAAAAAGACCATCTTGTTGTTTGTAACCTTTTACCAGAATTTATATTTTTGTGCAAAAAACTTTTTTATTTTATGCAAGACAAGTGTAGATAATGTAGAGAAATAATTGACAGTGCCAGCGATTTGAAAAAAAATTCCAACCTTACAAATTTTACTGAGCCTTTTGAACATTTTAATCACATGACAATTTCTTTAAAAAAGTATATTACACAAACAACTGACTAATTTTACTACAATACCTCACAGCTGAACGAATTATGAAACTGTTATCTCCCGAGCACCCGTCAATTCCACATCGCTGTGTATTGTTTGACAACAAGCATGGAGATCAAAGTGAATGGAAGCTATTCAAGGAATTCCTTTCTGGCACTCAAATCCATTAAACAGCTTAATCTGCTTGTTTTCCTTCTTATGACAGTAAGATTGTCAAATGAAACATCCACATGTGCCAGTGTTTAACTCCCTAAGTTAATTTTGTAAGACATTGACTTGAGATTTAATCTTTGAATAATTTTGTAGAGAACCCAGTGGTGTTAAATTCTAAAGTAAGGGTTCGCATGAATTCGATTTCAGAGCGTAATATATAATATATATTTTGAAATTAAAGATTGGCATGATTTTGGATGATGATTTGTGGTGACTTTGAGGAGTGGAAAAATGTTTTTAGTTTGTTAAACAGCAGGATCAGCTGACATTATTCTCCAGCATTATCACCAAAATTTTTCATTAATACGATAAAACCATTAAACTAATGATTCTAGTCGTAATTCATTAAACAAAACATAAGAGTTTTCGAAAAATTCATCAAAATTTAAATTCGAATATTAAATAAATTTTAAACTGATTTGTGTAGCCTATCAATTAAAATAACAGCCAGTATAGGGCTTTTACTTGAGAGAGAATATATACTGTCTACAGAATTGTGCTTTTGTAAGTGAAGATGTTGCTTAAATTGTATTGTGTTATCGAGGCCCTCTGTGAGTATTCTTAAAAGTGAATTACAAGTTCTTCCAACTGAAACATAATGAATACCACAATTAATTTCAACAAACAGCTTCAAACAAACATCTGATTGAGATAAGTGATGATTTTGGTAACACTTGTAAACAATACACATGGAGAGTCTCAACTTTAAATATGAGCTAACTTCTCAAGTTGTTAAATAAGCTTTAAGAGCGACCTAAAATTAAACTAAACTGTAAACTATAAACTTTCCTAAAACAAACTAAAACCGTTACTGAAAATAAAGACTTCCTTACATTGTAAAATTCCCACTGTACCTTCCTGTATATTCAAGCTGTAAATATTAGTTTTATTTTACCAATAAAATATATCCCAAGCTGTTGATTTTGTTCATCATTTTTATTTCATTTTAATTTACTTTTGACCTTGAAGCAGCTTCTATAATTTGTTCAATAATTTTTAAGTCAAATGTTTTTTCTGTGTGACAGGCCACCTTAATCTTTTAAATGGTAATGCCTTAGAGTAATTAAAAATTCTGTTAAATATTTTAAATAATAATTACAATTATTGTATTTTAATAGCAAATTATTTTAAACATTCTTATCTAATGTAACCTTACAAAATTTACCGAACGTAAATGAAGAACTCTGTGTTTTGATGTAATTAGTAAATCAAATTATATAAATTTACTTGAGTCATTCTTTGCAATGTTGTTGTGGTACAGCTGTGTTGAAATCAATAGGGCCAATGCATATCATGTTCAACTTGGTCATAAATCTGTTTGGAATTGCATGCTTGCTCACATCAGAAATTATAAATCAAACAAATTTTTGTGGCTGTCACACAGGAAACACATGAGGCTTATTGCATGCAAACGTTCTTTAGAGGTGAAATTTTTTTTGACAGCATGGATCTGGATTTCACTTGTTGCTTTAGCAAAAAGTAGTACCAGTATTCCTCTTTTGTGAGATGTTGTTTCATCTTCAAATTTCTTTCTGCTCTTGAAACTCTTCCTCAAAATAGACTTTAAGCAGTCTGTTTTTCTTCATATTTCTCCCTTACATCTATAAACCTTCTTTCATTTAAGATCAGCTTTGGTTTCACTTTGAGGTGAAATTTCCAACATGTAATGTTGCCCATCAGATTATGTCTCATCTAAATTTGCAAGGAGCTCCCCTCCCCCATCCAGAATAAATGAAACAATAGTGGATAGTTATTGGGCCAGTTTTATATCACTGTCTGTTTATATGTTAGGGGTTCAAGAAACACTGTTTATTTGATCAGTTGTCTAATAAGCTGGTCTGAAGAGAACAAAAAAAATTGTTTTAACTTTATTGCACTAAAACTGAATTAGTTGCTAGGAGGCGTATCAATTACAGAAAAATTGCAAAATGAATTATGCGCATGGGAAGTGGGAGGCCCTGGGGTTTTGACACAATATGAATTTTTGGTTTAACTTGTGGATACCATGCATGAGTGGCTTAAGGCGTGTGTCCTTTCTTAACCAGGTGTCATACAGGTACCCGCAGCCAATCACAAAGCTTGTTGATGGTACATTGGTTATGAATGTTTCTTTTTGTTGATCATTGGACATCAGTAACTGTATAACACAAATCTTACTGTCTTACACATTATGAAGACAAAAACACATTGAAATTGAATGAAATTCAAAGCTATTAAATTGAACAAAATAGTGTTGCCTTTCACTGTGTCAACTTTCATCGGCCTGTTTGATATTGTTAATAATGTATATCATATATGTAAGGTAAAACTGGTCCAATAATTCTACTGTTGTGAAAGAAAACAATGTGTTTTTGTCTTCAAAACACCAGAGCACACTCGTATTGAGTCAAAATTGGAGTCTTCAAAACTGAAGAACTAAACATTGCTGTCATATGCTTCCTCTGCAGAGAGAATTGAGTCCGGCGTGGATCCATCATTTGAGTAGATACGATGGAGCTCCTTGCTTATTCCTTAACTCTCATGGAATCAGGAGCTTGAACTAAATGTTAAATTTAACAAAATAAACAATGTTTAATGCTAATTATTGAAACAACTTGGGGAAAACTCCCTTGCAATGTATTGCTTTGTCACATTCCAATACTGGAATGAAATGTGTGCCCAGTTAATCATGAACCAGTATAAACTGTTTTTAAGTTAGGTATAAGAATTAAATTGCATAAATAAAAGAAAGTGTTAAAAATAAAGGGTTCATAGGTCACTGAAAATGGTAGAATTAGGTTGGAAGTTGAAAGCAAGCAAAACCTGTTGGTTTGTTTATGCAAATTAGTTAGAATCAGTGACTAAATGAATCACTTGATCTGATGCTACAAGAGCTGTAGATTGTTGTAGAACTCATTGTAAAGACCAATAACCAAATGAATGAAGAGAAAGGAGGGTTTCAAGACTTCATCTTAATAAATTAAAGTAATAAGTAAATGAATTTGAAAGGCTGCAGGTCTTTCTTTGATTGTCATTGTCAATTTTATTTCATGAAGCAAGATTTATTAATTGCAGCCAAGAATTGTCAAGATGCTTTTCATGGTTTCTTGATTTTGGTGAAGCATTTATTTCACAAGTTTTAATTGCAATTTGTAGCAGTGTAAATTTTACAAATTTCATTGGTCTCTTTATTTGCTTTGACTTTTTTTAACACCTGGTAGATTGAAACAATGTAGCCAGATTTTGACTTAAGATAACGATAAATCATTGTAAACATCCATTAAACACCAGGCAAAGATTGGTTGTAGTCAGTTAGGAAATGTTTGCCAGCTTCAATAAGTTTAAGATTGATCGTGCTTTAAATCTTTAAACACCTTTAAGAATAGTGATAATATTTAGCCCATTGCCTTTTATTTTGAACTTTTGACCCTGCATTAAAATACTGTATTATCTGTGCTCTTTAGCCAGTAGTCAAATAAATGGAGATATGACTCCGCCATTTGTCTCTTCTCTTTGCCTTGCTCAAATTAACCTAACTCTCATCTAAACCTTTTAGCTATTAATATTTACAATAGTGAAGAACAAAATATGAAATAAGCCTAACTAACGATGCCTCATTATGGTGTTGGTTGAAATGAACATAAACTGGTAAAGAGCTGATACTTTTAGGCTTGGGTTAAAATATTTTGAATATATTCATAGTATTTTACATCCTGTCCAAAACAGTTAATCATTATATCTGTTTCATTCCTTTATTGCAAACCTATGCTGATTTATATATGGTTTACTGTCATTTCCCCTTGTCAGACATAAGAGGTTTCACTGAGATTTTTTCATTTGGAATTTGTCTTGAAAATTGAAATTAAAACATGAAGGTTTAGATATGTTACTTGAATTTATTCCTGTTTCATAAATTTATGATTTCACAATAGCTCAAGACAATTGAAAGAAGTAACCTGTAGATTTTTGGGTGGAATGGAAAGAAAACAACTTCTCACACACAAAAGGTTATTTCTGGTTACCAGTCTTTTCTATCACTTACTCTTAACTGATATGAGGTGATGAATTATTCATCTTTTTTGTTCTTTCTTCCCTGCTGCTGTAAATTTCTCATTTAACACATCTGCTATTATTTTTTCTCTCCAAGAGCTTTTAACTTAATTGTCAAATGTATACATCTCTTAAAAGAACTTAAATTATGAAACTTAACTCTAATTGGATGAGTTTTCTCTAATGTCAATATTTTTCTTACTGCTAAAATTTTCCCTCAAATATTAAATTAAAATAAGTAAGACAGATGACTTGTGTGTGCTTAAATTGAAAGAGCTTCGCTAAATTTAAAAGCATCATAAAAAAAGTTAACATTATCACATGTAATATTATCTTGCTAAATGTAGATCTTCTAAATTGCTTTCATGTAATCAAGGTTAGGAAATGAATTTAGGCCTCACTAACACATCATTTATTTTTTGACAGGTTTTCTGACAATGTAAAATCATTTAATAATTGTTAAGAGCATAGATGTGTTAGTGGAAGTGTTTATGTTAATGTGGAGAGGCTTTGCTAACTTCCTCTGACAGCAGGTGTTTTCAAAACCACCTTAATCCTTATCTTCTCATTGGCTGTTTGCATGCTTCCTCCTATGATTTTTAATGGCTTCCTGTGTCTTTACCATAATTTTGCCTTTCACTTATAGAACATAAATGGAAACAACCCTCTTGCATAAAATTTATCAAACTTGTAAAAGCTATTGTTCTTTTCAATATTTCTGTCTTTTGAACTCTTTCTTTCATGTATTCCATAATTATTCTAACCTGAGCAGTAAAATAATTAATGATTGTTGTCAACCACAGATAAATAGGGTAAAGAACAGACAATATTTTTTTAAATTATATCCTAGTCAATATAAAGATATTGATATTGTTTTGTGCAGTGACAATGTTAAATAAAAGAGTGTGCTAAAAGGCTTTGCATCAGATTTTGACAGTTTTTTTATAACCTCAAGCTACATTTTTGTGATTGCTTTATTTTAAAAAGCAAAGTGTATCTTAATTTGTTATCTAATGCAGTGTACACTTCTAAGTGTCTTATTGCTGTAATGATGGTATATTCAAAGTTCATTTTCATTAGCAATAAAATTGTTATTTGTGACAATAATATAAGTGTTCTACAATTAAAAATTTTAACTTCTGGTTCTTTGATTCATAATTTAATACTGTTTATGGCTTCAATGGCTTATAATATTATTATGAAATATCATCCTTGTGGTCGATGTCCTTGTTGGTGATGTCAAAGGATGTGCAATGTTTAGACTAATGTACTCATTACAATAAATTAATGAATATTCTGTGAAGCAGCATTGGTTATATTTTGATTTTCTGTAATACATAAGT
>Ga0126337_10001224_pt1 | contig 15168 bp, 23 predicted proteins | sample DipCmetagenome_FD_92527 | JGI IMG/M metagenome (GOLD analysis project Ga0126337, IMG submission 92527) | Coral microbial communities from La Bocana,Puerto Morelos, Mexico - Diploria C A metagenome | ecosystem: Host-associated > Invertebrates > Cnidaria > Coral | place: La Bocana,Puerto Morelos... | reverse complement strand
GAACTAGTGGTAGTAGTAGTAGTAGTAATGGTAATAGTAGTGGTAGTAGTAGTAGTACTAGTAGTACTAGTAGTAGTAGTAACAGTAGTAGTAGTAACATTAGTAGTAGTAGTAGTAGTAGTAGTAGTAGTAGTACTAGTAGTACTAGTAGTACTAGTAGTAGTAGTAGCAGTAGTAGTAGTAGTTGTAGTAGTAGCAGTAGTAGCAGTAGTAGTAGTAGTAGTACTAGTAGTAGTAGTAGTAGTAGTAGTAGTAGTTGTAGTAGTTGTAGTACTAGTAGTACTAGTAGTACTAGTAGTAGTAGTAGTAGTAGTAGTAGTTCTACAGTCCCACGTTTTGTTATAAGTATTGCTTATAACATCAACTTAGGTTGAAAGTTATAAGTAACAGTATGTTCATAACTATTCAAAACTTTTGAAAACCTTTGTTTTTTCTGAATTTGGAAATGTTAACAAACAACAGTTATAGCTACTTACAGCAGGATTTTTCCAAATAGACTGTTTTTAGACGTACACATGAATCGTTTTCTATGCTACGCATCGTATATTATTTTGGTGCAGTGCTTGCAAAATTCGGATCATGCCAACATGAGCGGTTGTCACCGCTACAGTTTCATAGTTACAATGACCGCCTCACGCAATCTCAGGCAGCAGGAAATCACCACCATGGGTCAACCGTAGAACGTATTTTCAAAATAAAAGAAAATAGGGATGAGTATCTTTTTCATCACTGAAGCTCTATAACGTGAATGCACTTTTGACCTTTCACAACATACATTTCAACTTTAAACCCTTTTTCCTACACATGAGCGGTGAATACCGCTTTTCTGTTGGAAAAGGCAAGCAAATTGTATATTCTTCCTCAATCATTGTCGCGTTTTTTTTGATCGCGAGCGGTGAATACCGTAGTTAGTTAGTTAGTTAGTTAGTTAGTTAGTTAGTTAGTTAGTCGTAGTAGTAGTAGTAGCAGTAGTAGTAGTAGTACTAGTAGTAATAGTAGTAGTAGTAGTAGTAATAATAGTAGTAGTAGTAGCGGTCGTAGTCAAAACAACAAAAAATCATAGGCATAGTAAAAGAAGTACTAATAGTACAAGAAGCAGAAACGAAAACAAAAGAAGTGATAGTAGCAAGAATACTAAAAGTAAAAGTATCAACGCTACATAAGATATTACTATCCCCACCCCTTAAAGGGGGAGCCTCCCAAAATGTTCCGTACATTTTCTTCGATTTTGGGACGCCAAAAGTGTAACGTACATGCTTTAGAAAAGCCTCCAACAGTGGTTCTCAAAGCTTTCTTCCGCCTTGGCCGTGATGTGTGTCCGCCTCTCTGGTCTTGTCTTTCTCTTGTCTCCGGTCTTGTTTCCCATCTGGTCCGGGATGCTGTGACTGCCTCGCCGGTCTTGTCTCCGGTCTTGTCTCCCATATCTGGTCTGGGCAGCTGTGTCCGACTCGCCGGTCCTGTCTCCAGTCTTGTCTCCCATCTTTCAAGGGAGCTGGCAAAGCTGTGGAACGGGAAGAGAGACGAGGCCAGTATTACAGTGTTCAAGCAGCGCATTTCAATGTTCAATATATTTCATCCAATTCAGATTGTATCAGACTATCAGAACCCAAACAATCCAAACTCAGAAGCGAGATTGGATGCTTTTTGCGCTGCATCGTTTTTCCTTTGTCCGCATCTGATGGATCTGGCATTTTAAGGATGAGTTCACACGTGCTGCCTGAGAATTGCCCAAAGTATCCCAAAGACGCCAATATCATTATTTTACAGTAACGCTCATTATGATTGAATTCGATTGCTTTAATCATAGCAAATTCTTTTCTCATGAAAGTAAAAACAAACAACCTTAAATTATGGCCACCAAAATACCAATATCTTTTGGAAACTGCCATGAGAAAAAGGATTTTTTCAATAAGAAATATCACGAAACACTTGATATTTTTAATGATAGTTTGAATGAAACTTCTAGTGCACATAATCATGTTTCTTCCACATGTTACTGGAAATTATTTTGATGATAAAAGAACATTTCGGTGCAAGAATCTCAGCAAATCAAAGAAACTGTGAAGAACCTGTCTGCAAAGTCAGTTCTTGTTGACTGGAAAGTCATCTTATGTGAAGGGAAGGGGTGACAATTCTATTGACTTGTCAGTCCGTCACTGCATGGGTATTGACTTTTCAATCATTTTTCAATCAGGTATCATTGGTTTGGTCACCATCGTTGTTGACTGTTCAGTCACTTTTCAATCACGTATCATTGTTTCAGGCACTTTTCGTTTCCCAGACTTCTCAAAGGGTCCATGGCAGAACAAGGAGACAGGTCTAGCAAAAGTTGGTGTAAAACTGAAAACCCTTCAGAATGGAAGGACTGGAAACTTGGCTGAATTGAAAAAATTTGGCGCTAGAACTTGCCATATATAAGAACTATACATGTGGAAGTGCAAACTTCAAACTGCAGGAAATGCCTGTGTTTTTCAATTCTTTCAGTCCAAGTAAAGAAGAAAATCGAAGAAATTCGGAATGAGAAAAGATAAGCACTTCACCCTCCACCAAAGGTTTCTGAAGAAGATAGGAACGCACATGCAACAGCAATGTTTTTGCGCAAAGATCGTGAAGAATGAATGGCTTTTTTCACCAGTGCACATGCCATGCCACATGTTTCCCCCAAAATTAGGCTAAAACCCTCTAATGACGAGCCTAGCTCCCAGACAGATGAATGTACAGATGTTGCTTCACTTTCACAAAAGATCCAGAAAATAGATCTTTATTGCGCCAACACCAATGACAAGGCCAAACGGCCAGGACCATCCTATGGCCAAAAGAATTGCCTGAAAAAGGACGCAATGCTGTTGGGGGAGCATGACTGAAAAAACACGCAATGCTGCCTGTGTTGGGGGTGCGTGACTGAAAAGTCAGCCTGTGATTTGACTGAACTGAACAGTCAAGGTTTGATATCATATAGTTTTTGGCGCATTTTAAAAAACTTAAACACTGAATCTGCAGTTAGTTCCACCTGAAGCATCTGTGACAATGGCTTCAAGAATGCCAGGGTTGGGTTTGAACAAAGATCAGGGCAACATTAACAAGAAACAATGTGGGAGGGTCAAAGTTGCTGAATACTACCCTGCAGCCCGTCGAAGGTCATTAGAAAAATGCCTGAAGAGTGTGGGAGAGAACAATGCCTTTGACCGCCGCTGCTACAAGTCATTGCCTGTCAGCTTTGCAGCCAGGGGTGGTGACATGGCAAAAATGCACACATGGGTCATGGCTATACTTTCTGAAAATCCTCAAGGAAGGTTACTTGTCCGACATTGGTTTCTTTTGGTTTTTGTTTAAGTTGTGACTCTAGTGATCTAGATGCACGCAAAGCATTCTTTCAAGCTATGCATCAAACACATCCCAGGCTCAAGATTGTAGAGACACAAAAGACCTTACAGGAACCGGTCATCAAGTACCCACAAATGTGCAAAATTGGGCACGAAAAATATGGTCACAGGGTATAATGGAAAGGATCAATGTGGTTTTAGCGCACTTGGGGATAATCCAGGATGGAACAAGGCGGATACAATGTACCAGGAGCATGGGTGAGCCAGAGATCAAGAAGTTGCAAGACATGGTGGACGTGATACGAGGGGGTGATTTTCAGAGCCTCAAAAGTAAAAAACTCACATGTCGACCTGAAGAAGATGACAGTCAAGACCAGCCTGAAGAACCTGATGACAATCAAGTAGAAACTGATGGGAAAAGTTGCATTTCATCAGGACCTTACCAAGTACAAGCCTGATTCAGACTCTGGTGACTCAGGTTCTGAAGGAACAACGGGTGCCTACCACCAAGGGCAAGATCAAGAAGAAGCCTGCTGCTGCCTCCAAGATCTCTGGCAAATCAACAGTGAAAGCAGCAAGGTGAAGACCAAAGAAGCTGGTAAGAAAGGAAACTTCAAAACTATGAGGAACAAGCGCTTCAACATGACTTTGGCATCACATCAAAGCTACATCCGGTTCCAAGACGATGGGCAACAAAAGTAGTCTTTATGGGTAGCATGCAGCCAGAGCCAATGCCATGAGCATCATGAGTTATCAAGAAGGTCTTCCAGGAAATGCCATCTTGAAAGAAGCTGTAGAGCCTGGAAACTATGTGATCTGAGCGTTTAGGAGAACACTCTGAAATTTGGTTTGAATGGCAAACCGAATGTGTGCTTGTTGACTGGGTTAAAAAAGAAATTGGTGACCGCAAAGTCACGTGAAAAAACAAACACTTGATGACTGCAAAGTCACACAGAAACAACAAACACTTGATGACTGCAAAGTCACAAGGAAAAGCAACAAACACTTGATAATTTGCCAAGCCACATGGAAGAACAAATACTTGATGACTGGAATGTGAAATCAGCAAGCAATGATTCAACAAATTCATCGTTAAGTGAAATTATTGGTCAGCTATCTTTGTCATGCCCAACAGCGCGCTCTCAAGCCAATGAAAAAATGACTTTGCAGTCATTCACTTTTCATGACATATGCACAGATCATTTTGCAGCATCAAGCATCATAAGAATTTCATCATAAAGTTGCCAAATATCACGCCAAAACACATTTTTCATTTTTTTTAACCTATTCATGCCTGCTTTGTTTGTTAAGAAACTTTCTTGCTTTAGATTGTTTCTGTTTTGGGCCATGGGGCATGCTCCAAATGTGAAAGGCAAAGATGGAAAGCCACTGCATGGTGGCCAAACCACTCCTTCTCAAAGGTATACACTGCGAGAAATCTGGAATGGCTCAAGTACAACACATGATTTCCAGACTTGGATTCTCAATCTCCAAGACCAGGCTGACATCCAAGCTGCTGGCATGCATCAAGGTCAATTACAACAAGGCCAACAATACTATGACCCATCAACTGGAATGCTGTGGTTTACAAATGGAAATTACGGTCCAGTGCCACCAACAGTTCCAACGCAACACTACCCAGCAACAGCACCAGCAACAGCACCAACAGCAACTACACCAATCATGCGCGCACACACACACACACATCCCACAGCGCCAACAGTTCTCACCCCACAACCACTTACACAAATGACCCCAGTTGCAACACCAGTCACGCCAATGGATACCGCTGCTGCAACATCACCACCACCACCTCCAGCAGCAACAGGACCTTCGCAACATGTGATAGACCGTGCACCTGCTACTGTGAAAGCGAAGCCGCACCTGATTCGTCTACAGCGCCAACACCAACATTAACACCTACACCTCCATCAGATGAAAGAGTATCACAATGAACAATCTGCTTGGAACACTGTCCTTGCAGAGCTTCGTTCATTCCAGAAAACATTTAAACCAGACAAAGTTGGGAAAGGAGAAGACCCTTGAACTCCTGGGTAGGGCATTATCAAAATGAACTAAGCCACCAGATGAGACAAAAAACGCAAACAGTGGGCGCCAGTGGGACAAAGAGCCCCAGCCAACACCACCCACTATCACTGTTGGCATTGTGGATAAATTCCAACGTTACTTATCAACCAGCTGCATGAATTGGAAGTGCACCGAAAATAGACTTTTGGTTGCAGAGCAAGATGAAGAAAAACAGGCAGTGGACTCGTTGAGACAAGAGCTAAAAGACGCCCAAGAAGCTTTGAAAAAGACGTCCAGCCAGTCCAGCCCAGCAGCGCCAAATTCAGACTTTATTGAGAAGCTCAAAGAGGAAGTTCAGCAAGCTGAGGAAACAAATACAAAACAAGAGAGAGCCAATTGAAAGCATTGCCGGATGAGACGAAACACTATTACACGGAGGCTGACGAATACAGCAAACAGATTGTGGAGTACGCGTCCAACTTGGCAGAATTGGAAAAAGAGAAGAGGGCCATGGAAGCCAGCCAAGATCAGAACATCTTGGCGCAAAAGATGGTGGCAACAGAAGAAAGCACAAGTCATTGGGGACAGGGAGCTCACAGATTGGCCAGCTGAAACAAATGCTTTTGAATAACCGCACCATTCAGATCAACAGAGCTGCAGCAATACAAGACCTGAGAAAACAATTGCAAGCACTGGAAGAAGATGGCGCAACATTTGAGAAACACAAAGAAGATGATAAGGAATTGGCAGAGGCAATTGCTATGTCAGAGACTGCAGCATCTGAGAGAGCAAGCGAGGCCAGTGAGGCAGCAACTGCAGCAGTTCCATTATACCTTGAGGTGGTGAGGCTATGGTTGTAGACTCTGATAAAGATAAATTGGGTTGAATTTGTTTGATGTACTTTAAAATCTTTTACTCAAGACTTCTGGATCAAGTGCAACTTCAAAGTGTTGATACTTGATACTTTGAACAAGTCTTTAGATCATCTCAATTTGCTAGAATATGGCTGCTGAAATACGAAGGTGATTCCATCAGGGCAGAGTTTGCATGAAAGTACCTTTTTGTGCTATTTTTTTCAATTGTGAAAGGTAAATAGTAATGTGTGGATTTGTTCCATGTTGTTTGGATGTGTTTGCTTCCAAGTTTCAACAGGAGTAGTTCAGTCTGAAATGACTTGTCTACTGAAGTAGCGCTGTCTCAAATGACATGTCTACTGGATAAGAACCTGCAAGGTATTGAATTAGTAATTAGGTGCTGAGGGATGTGTACTGTCCCCTCAAATGGCTTGATTGCTCTATCCTTGGAGGTGCCTTGGACTGAAAAGCTTAGATGAGAAAGGCGCTGAAAGAAGGAATGGACATATGAGGGAGGGCACCTGTGATGACTAACATCGTATTTCCTCACTGTGATGCCAGTTCAAAAGAAACCTGCCATGAAGAGGCCTGCAGCTGTCATGAAAACTCCAGCCATGAAAACGCCAGCAGGTGGAAAGCATGAAGCAACTCTAAACTAGTTCTGATGCGGGGTCTGGTTGCAATAGTCCTATGCCTCCTTACTTGCCTTCAGGTCAGCTGGAACAACTACATGCTGCTTTGGATAGATTTGCGCGTAATCCTCGGATTTTGAACAAATACATGCTGCTTTGGGTGGCCTTGGTACTTCAGCTGGCAGAAATGGAATATGTGTTGGACTGCGCTTTAAAAGAGCCTGCTACCACACCTGCTGCCAAGCCTGCAGAAAAACCTGCTGCTGGCCCTGACTCTGACTACACGGAGGAGCTACCTGGAAGGGATGATTTGCCCAAAGGGGCAGATACTTACTAAAAAATTCGATGAAATCATGGCAAAGTTGGGTGAAAATCCAAGAATTACTTTACTTCGAGTGATCCCCACCATGACATTTCAAAAGAGCAGGTTAGATTTTATGTCAGCCTGATCGGGTCAGGTGAGGGTAGACACACAACTCATCTCCTGAAATGCGTTCTGTTACTCTCAACTTCGCAGACTGACTGGAAGCAATCTTCTGACGTTCTTTCTGACATATCTTTTGACATTCTTTCTGACATATCTTCTGATGACATTCTTTCTGACATATCTTTTGACATTCTTTCTGACATATCTTCTGACATTCTTTCTGACATATGTTTTGACATTCTTTCTGACATTTCTTCTGACATATCTTTTGATGTGCTTTCTGACATATCTTCTGACATTCTTTCTGACATATCCAAGACAAAACATAACATCCACAGCTTCAAAGAAAAGCCACTCCACAAACTCTATATTTACCTCACACCACGCAGCCAAAAGTAATATCCATGACAACTTTGTGTCTGTCAAACGTCATCGCCCTCAGTGCATCAGACCGCCCCGCCAAAAAGCAGTTAAGTCCAAAGATGCAAAAAGCCTATGTATGCATATATACATGACATGCATCAGACAGCCCCGTCAACCAAAAGCAGTTGAGTCCCAAGATGCCATGCAAGTGAGCACACAGCCGCAACTACATCTCATGGGGTGTGTCAACCACAAAACCAGATGCTTGCCACTGTGCCTCTTGCCACTCTTCAGTGTAAGTGGACCTGCTCGGCACAGCATTTTTTGCCACTCATGCACTCCAACCTCCCAAAAAGGATGACAAAAACACTGGAGCACGCTGCTCCAACTCTTGCTCCCCCTGCGCATTTGCCATAGCCCTCCCTGCAAAAGCCACATGCCACAACGTTCCGTCCACAACCTCTGGCGCAATAAACATACAATCGCCAGCATGTGTAGTGCTGGGCGGCTCCATGCAAACGTAGATGGGCTGAGCACCAACCAAAGTCAACCTGTAGCGCCACACATGCCCAACTCCTTTGGCAAACCGACTGGCCGTCCCAATGAAGATCGTGTGAGCCACAGCACATGACACAACAGTAGCTTTGCTGCAAGGCATGCACGCGCATCACATTTCATTCTTTCTGACATATCTTCTGACATACCTTTTGACATTCTTTCTGACATATCTTCTGACTTATCTTCTGGCATTCTTTCTGACATATCTTTTGACATTCTTTCTGACATATCTTCTGACGTTCTTTCTGACATATCTTTTGACATTCTTTCTGACATATCTTTTGACATTCTTTCTGACATATCTTTTGACATTCTTTCTGACATATCTTCTGACATTCTTTCTGACATATGTTTTGACATTCTTTCTGACATATCTTCTCACATTTTTTCTGACATATCTTTTGACATTCTTTCTGACATATCTTCTCACATTCTTTCTGACATATTTTCTGACATTCTTTCTGACATATCTTTTGACCGTCTTTCTGACAAATCTTCTGCCATAACTTTTGACATTCTTTCAGACATATCTTCTGACATACCTTTTGACATTCTTTCTGACATATCTTCTGACTTACCTTCTGGCATTCTTTCTGACATACCTTTTGACATTCTTTCTGACATATCTTCTGACATTCTTTCTGACATATGTTTTGACATTCTTTCTGACATATCTTCTGACATTATTTGGAACATATCTTTTCACCTTCTTTCTGGCATATCTTCTGACATTCTTTCTGACAAATCTTTTGGCATTCTTTCTGACATATCTTCTGACATGTCTTCTGACATTATTTCTAACATATCTTTTGACATTCTTTCTGGCAAATCTCTTGACAATCTTTCTGACATATCTTTTGACATTCTTTCTGACATATCTTTTGACCGTCCTTCTGACATATCTTCTGACATTCTCTCTGACACATCCTCTGACATATCTTCTGACATGCTTTCTGACATTCTGTCTGACATTCCTTCTAACATATCTTCTGACATTCTTTCTGGCATTCTTTCTGGCATTCCCTCTGACATATCTTCTCACATTCTTTCTGGCATCTCTTCTGACATTATTTGTGACATCTGTTCTGACATTCTTTCTGACACATTTCGCGGGCGAGGTCCGGCGCGGAACACTGCGCTGACACGATCCCGGTTGAGGTCCGGCGCGGAACACTCGACTCACAGGATCGCGGTTGAGGTCCGGCGCGGAACACTCGACTCACAGGATCGCGGTCGAGGTCCGGCGCGGAACACTCGACGCAAAGGATGGCGGTTGAGGTCCGGCGCGGAACACTCGACTCACAGGATCGCGGTTGAGGTCCGGCACGGAACACTCGACTCACTGGATCGCGGCTGAGGTCCGGCGCGGAACACTCGACTCACAGAATCGCGGCAGAGCGGCGCGGAACACTCGACTCACAGAATGTCCGGCAGGGACAGGAGGAGAGGCGGAGGAGCGGAGGAGAAGGAGGAGGAGGACGGCAAGCTGACATAAAATCTAACAACCTTCACCTGACAGGTGGGGAAAAAACGAAACTGAGAATAAAGTTGTAAGAAAAAATCTAACAAAAAAGCTTGCAAATGTCTTACAGATTGACATTTGTAAGAAATTTAAAATTTTGACCTTGCAAATTCACATTTGTAAGATTTTCATGTTTTTGGGTGGCCAGGAATTGGGATTGGAAATAGAAATTGGGACAGGAATCTTGGGATTGGGACTGCAAAGTCCATGGCAAACAGGGAAAATAGCGCCAATTCAACCACATATGTATTGCCTACACTATTGGATGCGATACTAAATGCTAATCTTGCAGTTTCCAAAATGTTCTTGTTGGCTATGTGCGAGGGTTGAATTAAATAAATGCTGCTTCTTCCATTGTACTTCTTTTACAGGCAGCGACTGACTGAAAAGTCATGGACAGACATATATGACGAATTCATTAATGTTTGGTTTCTTCACTGATTTAGCTGATTTGGACTTCTTAGTCCTTTTCACATGACTTTTCAGTCATTGTGACTTTCCACATGACTTTTCAGTCATTGTGGTCACTTTCTACATGACTTTTCAGTCATGGCGTCACTTCCCACATGATTTCAGCCATTGTGAATTAACTCCTTCAGTCAGGAAAATTGAATGTGTGCAACTGAAGCTACAACCTGACTTTCAAGTATTCAAGACTTGCTTTCCTTTGCCTTGGCTTCTTTGCAGGCATGGCTAAGAGCGCTGCTATGAAAGCCTTGAAAACAACTATGAAGGCATCCCAGTCGTCTATGAAGGCATCGCAAACTTCTATGACGGCTGTCAATGCCATGGAGGCCCAGAAAGAAAAACAAGGAAAAGATTCTGGCGCTGAAGAACTTGGTCTGTCTCATGAAGAGTGGCAGAACGTCAATGGAAGGTTCAAAACTGCGATGAACAAAAATCAAACTGCAAAAGATGCTTGGGAGAATGCCAGCAGCCTGAGCAAAGGCAATGTGACCTTGGTCAGCAATACATCCAAACTGTGAGCTATGACCACTGGCATTCCGCAATTTAGCGCCCTGAAACCGTAAACCTTCAAACAGCTTATAGAGCGCTATGATGAGGATGAAACTGAGGCCATGGGTGGATGCTTGGCAAAAGTTCAGCACTGGCTTGTTTTGTTTGTATACTTACATTGTTTTAAAGAAGAACTTTTTCAAATACATGATTTCAAGATATCTCAGAATGCTTAAAGTGATGAAAGGCACTTACACATGATTAGTTTGAACCACTGCCCATTGCGAAGGGATCAGGAGAATTGGTGGAGTTCCCAACAAATAAATCAGGGGCGCAAAAATAAATTGACAAGGGCATGCCGGAAAAGAGCATGGGCTTGTCCAAGTCTGTGAAGAACAGGCAGAGTATGGAGAAGGAGCTTCACAATATTGATCCAACCAAAAAAGGAGAAAAAGCAAAGAAAGACCCATTGGACAAGCTGGAGGATGCTCCTGACAAGAAATGTGGAGATGTCAAGGTTTGGTGTGAGACTGCTGTCGCAAATCGTGGAGTTTTGGAAGAAAAAGTCTAAGTACTGGACACCAAAGCTAGCCAAAGAGTTAACTGGACACAAAGATCACTTGAACAGCAAGTGAAGCTGTTCACCAAGATCTGCCAACAAAGGAAGCTGGAAACTGCCAAGGGGAAGTAGCAATGTCAAAAAGCTTTGAAAGATCTCAAGACAAGCAACGCGCTTATGACCCAGAACAACCAGATCTTGGAAAAGTGACAGGCTTTGTGTTTGAAGCTGCTGGCGGGTGAACATATATAGTGGATGCATTGTTTTGGATTGGAAGGCATTGGTTTGAGTCTCTTGCTGCCAAAAAATGCGCGAGAATCTTCCAGGCCAACGTGAGAACAGAATGCAGCTCATATAGACTGTGATCATGCTGGCAGCCCTGGAAGTAAAACATTGGATAGACATTGATATTTGTGTGAATATTAATGGGAAAACATGTTCTACATTGATTGCTTTGACTCATCAGTGACTGTGAAATCACGTATGCTCCAAAAATATCCAGATTTGCTGATAAGTTTGACTCAGTGACTGTAAAAGTCACAGAAGTGGTCACGGTGGGGGGTGGGGATGTGCATCTTGTAGAAATGAGTGTGTTTCATACATCTGCTTCATTTTCTCTTCAAATCAAAACATTTGTCTTATTCTTTCTCCAAATGAAACAAACAAAAACATCTGCTTAATTTTCCCTCCAAAACCAAAAAACCTCGCAAAAACCAAAAAAAACAAAACTACCAGACCCAATGGGCACATAGGGTTGAACTTTTTGGTTTCTTTGGTTTTTTTTGGTTTTCTCGAGGTTTTTGCTACTTTGGGCAAAAACCCAAAAAACCTCGAGAAAACCAAAAAAAAACAAAACTACCAGACCCAATGGGCACATAGGGTTGAACTGTTTGTTTTTTTTTGGTTTTCTCGAAGTTTTTGCTACTTTGGGCAGAAACCAAAAAAAACCTCGAGAAAACCTCCAGAAAAGCCCTTGTTCCATGAGAGCAAGAATGGCCCAATGTGCTGATATACCCCATGAAGCATTCTTGTTTGTAAGTCCAAAAAGTTCTGGGGTTTTGATATTGGGCAAATTCTGCCAAATGTATGGCGAAATGACATTTTGGTATCAAAGTGAATTTGACCACATCGTTAGAAAATTCGTTGAGCCACACAAAGCGCTGCAAGCTTTGTTTCAAGCATTCTGCAGATTCTTTGCTTTTCAACATGAAAAAATCATCTTCTTGTAAGATTTCGTAAAAAATTGCCAATTGGTGGCAGCATTCTGCCATGTGTCCAAAAGCTTCTTCCTCATGAGCCTTCTTGCAGGCCTGGTTGTTTTTGCTTCGGTTCCTCTGCCTTTACTGGCGCTGTACTTTCACCCGGTTTTGTCTTGCCATGCCATCGTAAGTTTTTATCAAGCCTTCTGGCGCTTCTTATTGTGTTTTTTTCCTTACCATCGTGTTTAAACCGAAATTGCTGCTTGACAGTGAATATATTTTTGAGCTTATTTTTAAAAGGGGATTCATAATATTCGCAATGTTTAGTCTATGTGGAATATGTTTGTAGCTGCGGAACCTTCCAAACACATAGATTGCTTCTCTAGTTTCTGTGGAGTTTGCGAACCTTGCAAACTACACAGATTCCTTCTTTGGAGTTTCTGTGGAGTTTGGGAACCTTCCAAACTCCACAGATTGCTTCTGTGGAGTTTGCAATCTTCCAAACTCCACAGATTGCTTCTGTGGAGTTTCTGTGGAGTTTTGGAACCTTCCAAACTCCACTGATTGCATCTGTGGAGTTTCTCTGTATTTTGGGAACCTTCCAAACTCCACAGATTGCTTCTGTGTAGTTTCTGTGAGGTTTCTCTGGAGCTTGGGAACCTTCCACAGCTTTCAAAATTTTAAAGCTGAAATGCGTTTTGAAAGAAAGCGATTGGTTTCCTTTTTTCACAGTTGATTCTTTTCACAGATTTGGAACCAACTTTCAAAGAAGAACAGAAACTCAAAACAAAACTCAACATAAGGAACTTTGGTTGAGTTTGGAAAATAATAGTTCTCAACCTTTGTTCTTGTAGTTGATTTGATTATACAGCATTGGTCAGTCGTTTTATGATTAGGAATATTCCATATAATGTCAAAAACTTCATAAAATTGATTAATTGATATTATACTTAATCTATTTTTTCCGAGCTTCAATATCTCTTTGTTGCTGCGCTATACAATTAAAAAAAAGGAGCGTGACTTTCAGTCAGGCTCCTTACAAAAAAAACCACAAGCCTTTTGATGATTTCTGCATTGCAATGCAACCCTTCAGCACTGCAAGCCTGTGTGCTTTTCATACGATCGTAGGGGCCCAATTTGAAAGCATCAGCTCCATGCTTGTTGACAAGATCATGGAAACATGTCAACAGCTTCCACCACGCCCCTTCTGGCGCCACCTTTCGACATGCTGGGAGCTTTCTTTCAAGCAACCTTGTATACAACCAAGCAACCGCGGACACAAAGCTTCTCGAGCCTAAATGTTGCTCAGAAAAATATTGATCCAGATTGGTCTCCGATATTGATCGAGATTGGTTAACATAACCAATCTTGAATATTGAAAAAGATCAATCTCTGGATTGAATTTTTTCAAGTTCAATTGCGATTGAAAAAAATTTGATATTGAATTTTTTCAATCTCGGATCCTGGGGCCATTGTCAGGCCTGATCGACTCCAAAGTGCTGTTTCGGAACGTAGCTGCGAAAAGCTTGCATGTCTTAAATTTTGCTGATTGAATGGCCATATGAACTGTTCTTCTAATTATCTATCGCGGCGAGTTCTATCCCAGCATGCACATGAGTTTTGAAAACATTTTTGGGGGGCTGCGAAAGAACTAGCTGTGAAAGCCTTGTCCTGATTCTTTTTGGTACTTGTCTTCAGTTTCCCTTCTTTTGAGACATGCCGTGGAATCAATCGTTGCTGGCCGATCTGGGCCTCTGAGAAATTAAAATGAAAGAGAACGCTCTTCCCACCAGGTATGTGTGAACATGTAGGCGCCCTCAAAATGACTTCTCAGCATCTTGTGGTTTGTGTATGGGGGGACTGTTTACTTTCAAACATTGCCACTTTGAAACAGCTTCTGCTCGCTGCGGGGTTGGGGACGCGCACTTCTGCAGACGATTTTGGACTCAGCACCATGACCAGCAACACGTCGGAGCCAGCAACGTCAATCGCAGCTGGCCCTGGCTTGCGCCGATTGTCGCCGATGCGGCCGGGACTGCTGCTGCTGCGCCGGTGCGCGCTGACTTGACCCAATTGAAAGATGACCGCAAACAGTTGAAGCAAACTCTCAAACGGGTAAGCACAAGCATCAAGAATGAGGACACTGGTTGCACGGCCACTCTCGACCCCATATTTATTTATACCATTTTGAGATTCATTGCCATCATCCATTCTTCAAAGATCTAATTATACTCGGGGGAAGTTGAACACAAACATTGCGCTCCAGGTATGTATATAAATCTATCGTACGTATACATGTACAATGTATACATACAAACTTTTTGACAATATATCCAGGGAGAGATGCAATTGTTTTTCTCTACATCTTTCTGTGCGGAGCTTTGACAATTTAACATCTCTAGTCTAGGATGTTCCTAGATTTGAGAAAAGTGTTTGAGTTTGTTGACTCGTGGCAAAGGGTGCATGATGAGATGTCATTGTGAAGAGCGAAAAGGGCACCGCTGGCTGGCGCGCGCGGGCAAGTTGAGTGGAGCCGACCTCACCTGGCTCTTGCAAAGAGTTTATGGTCGTGGCGGTCTGTAAGAAAGTGTTTGTTGCATAGCACTTGCCCAAACGTTGCAAGCAAAATTACTTTACTTCGAGTGATCCCCACCATGACATGTTGGGTGGAGGTTGTCAGGTGAGGGTTGTCATTGAGAATATGATGGGAAGAATGGAGAATTTGAAAACATTGATTTCAGGTTTC
>Ga0126337_10001223_pt1 | contig 15171 bp, 7 predicted proteins | sample DipCmetagenome_FD_92527 | JGI IMG/M metagenome (GOLD analysis project Ga0126337, IMG submission 92527) | Coral microbial communities from La Bocana,Puerto Morelos, Mexico - Diploria C A metagenome | ecosystem: Host-associated > Invertebrates > Cnidaria > Coral | place: La Bocana,Puerto Morelos... | reverse complement strand
TTCCTAAAATATATATCTTTATATTTTCTTTCCTATCAAAACAAAAAATTGACTCGACTCGTGATTGACTCGTGACTCGAGGTTGACTCGGGCTCGAGGTTGACTCGTGCAACGCTATAACTCAGCGCGCGTTAATGCGCTGCATGTAACTGATTATGTTGCCCATCGGCATAACGAAAGCTGAAGACATACAGACTTTCTGCCGTAGTGCAAAGGGGTTTTTATTATCGTAATAGTTCTCAGTCAATTTCTTAGTGTTTTTGTACGTATTGTAATTAGATTTTCAACGTAGTTTTATTTCTTAACGTAAAGTTATGAAGTTTTAATCTATGGACATCAATTTGAGCTGAATGGGCCAGGTTTACCCTGTTTAAATTAAGTTGTTTCTTTTTAACTTTTACTTAAAGCAAATTTCAAATGAGCGTACAATCTGTGTTTAACACAACGTAAACAAATAATCAATTTAGACTGCAGAACAGTCGTATTTTTTGCGAACCCGAGCGTCCCGGGCAGTATTCGAACGAAAGGTCTAAAGCGGGTGTAGAAACTTCGAGAAATTAAGGCTGGGGAAATACGCCTCACACGAGAGGATTACGCTTATGGTGCTTCGCGCCTTCCGAATAGGGAAGAAAAAACGACCGTTTTGCAGTCTAACTTTCATTTCAATGAAATGTCAGTTAGCGTTCAACTAAAAATAATTGATAATCCGCTATTGATTACTTTGAGTTGGCTCTCAGTGCCCCAGCCTAATTAGCTATCACGATCTCACAGAAATCTCGAGTTCGATGTCTTTGAAATAGGCGGTCGATAAAATCAGGAACATAGAACAATCCGGAACATTCCGGAACATCCCGGATCATCCCGGAACATTCCGGAACATCGAATAATTATGATAATTATGAGAAAAATATGTAAAAGACTGAAGGCGACGAGCAATTTCGAAGCGGCAATGCTGAAACTACATAAATGTTATCATTTTATTATCTTATTATAAAATGCAATTAAAACCTTCGCTGTGGCTAAACTCCGGCAGCTGGTCGAGGTTTTAAAATCACTAACTGACGGGCAGTGCCATATTTTTCTCAAATTTAAGGAACCGAACTAACCCATCCAATTCGAACTATCATATGTCGATTAACAACTACCAAGCGATCCAGAAGAGCTGTATAGATCGCAAGTCAAACGCTTGGTTTACGCTCGGCTCAGAGAGCAATACCTTGGTTTTCAAATTACTAGATGACCGGCAGTCCGAGGAAAGGGAATCGAGCGAACTGATCATGTACAAGCTATCTTACAATATGTCAACTGAGAAGTTTCAAGCGATCCAAAAAATTTTCTTTATTTATTTAAGTGTGAGAATATGCAGGATTGCAGTAAGATCGTGACACCCGAATATAGAAAGCCAAGTGGTGCAAAATTCAAGAAACAAAATTGGCCTCACTTTCAACAAATTTGCTATCAAAGTCAAGAGAGATTTCAATCAAGCTCAACAAAATCATTTCACGTTCAACCAATTTTCTCTCAAGGTCAAGACATTTAGATTCAAGGTCAACAAAATAACGTCCTCACTTTTAACAAATTTCCTTTCAAGGGCAAGACAAGCTCAAGAGATCACTTGAGCTACTTTCTCTTAATTTCAAGCTTCGTTCCATATCAACCCCAAATTCCCCGTCACGTTTCAACAACTCGACCTTTCAAGGTCAAGCTGCCAATGACGTGACGCTCAACGTAGCCAAATTTCAGCATCAACAAGTCATATACGTTGTCAACAACCACGCTAACCACTGTCAACAAAGTAGTTAACCCGGCCACAATGCAAGCAGGAATCTTCCATTAAATGAGGATGACTGGTCAAATATCTATAAGTCACTGAAAAATGTTTGTAAAGAAAATAAACTCAGAGAGTTTCACTTCAAGTTTATACATAGAATTATAGTAACCAAAAGAGAACTTAATTATGAAATTCGATATTAAGAATGATGAAGTATGTCTGTACTGTGGACAAAATGACTCCATTGAACATACATTTAATGAATGCACTTTCACCAGGACTTTTACAAGTTATGTTATCCAATGGTTTAACTCAACAAAAGCGTGTTAGATGTCCCCAGCAACAGAAGAAATATTGTTTGGGGTTTTTAGCAACTGTCACGATAAGAAATTAACCGGAATATTGAACTATACTATACTCTTTATGCGCCATTACTTATATTCAAATAAGCTAAATGAGAAATCCATCTCCTTAAAAGAATTTTTCCCGAAGGTTGAGTACAAATATCGCCTTGAGAATATAAAATAATCTAAGATGGAAAATAGAAATAGCAAAAAACCCATTCTTTTCATAATCATTAGATTAGTAGAAGGCCATATATCGGCTACATAGACTGCATATTAACTGTAATACCATATATTCCTTTTTTTTGTTTGTTTGATATAGGGAGATATCTACATGTAGAATCTAGAAGTAAAAGCAGTAGTAGAATCTTCTCTTCTTAAAAATTTCTTTATCTGTAAAAAAAAAATGTTGTTGAAAGCTCTGACTCATTTTTCTATACTGTCAAATGCCCCGTTCCTGGAATTCGAGTGAGGTCGTTCGATTAAATAAAAATTTCATTCAACAACTGTCCGCCATGTTTAGTTCCCATGATAGTAAACGTGTCGAGCTTAGTAACCAAGCTATATATTGTACTCATCGCCTATTGCGATGACACGTGCAGGTATTATGTTGTAGAAACTTAATGATTTTATTGATTCCACTTGGAAAATTTTATTACAGGTGAAATTCCGATGTAACGATGTTAATAAACTTTTATTTTCTTATTTATAAAATCCTTTTAAATGCACCCCCTCTACCAACTCTGAATGCACCAAGACGAAAATCAGTCCTACAGTATATTCTGGCTTCCAATGAGCAATCGCGGCGCCATAGAATATCACTGGGCTTTTAGAATAATCGTTTGGAAAATCAGGTCTGATGTTGAAGCTTTCAGTACGCGGTTTATTCCTCAGCACTGGTAAAAGAATACTTTATTATCAGCATTCTCTCCGGCTCACACTTGTTTGAAATTGGGCACTGTCAGTCTCGTCCCGTTGATGAATGTTCTGAAGCTAAGAGGAAAGGGAGTTATTGGGTAGTGATAAACAGGTCAGGGCTAGGAATACCGAGCAGCATTTTGTACTAGATCGACAGAATGGTATTGTTCACTCTGTCTCATCTCCTTTTATATGCGATATTGTCTCAGAGAGAATCAGAAATAACGATCCACTGCTTCACTAATCTGGGACAAAGTTTTTTTCTAGTTTTTTGGGTGAACAGCGAAAAGATTATTCTATAGATTTGTAATTGTGTGTTATAGTTAGCACTCGCTAACGAACAATTCCTTGAGTATAATATTTGCATACAGGTAGTATCCATGAAGCTGTAGACGGTATACTTTGGTAAGTTTTTTTTATTTCTTTTGATGTTAAACACTAATCTATGCGTAACATGATGTTGTGTGTGTCTGCAGCTGTGTGTTCAATGTTTGTGCTCACAAGGCGTCACTTATGGGTCAGCGGATAAGGACAAAAACAAATACGTAGTTTTTTCGACAAAATGTAAATTTTTAAGACCTTGGACTCCCGAAAAGGCTTCCAACAGTACATCTTATGTCATTCGGGGAATATATGTTACCCAAAATCGAATTATGATCATTTATCGGGTATTTTAGCCAGCTCTGCTGCTGCAAAGGTGAGAGAAAACAAAAGAATACTGGTGAGTAAATATTTCAAAGGCGTTTGTCTAGCGACCATGACACAGTCTGCAGCTGGCTTAAGCCATCTTGTTCAACTTTTAATATATATATCAAGAACATTTTCTCAGGGCGTTGAATAAGCAAAACTGCAATTAAGTTCGTTCATAATACCTTTGGTTGCACGTTCGGAATTTGTTCTAATGTGTTTAAAATGCGTCGTTGCTTCCGCGATCGCGTGATGAATCGAACTGTCTCGAATTTCATGCTGTCGGCAAAATTCTATTTCTTAAAGAGCTATTTTCTCCTGGTACCGATAAATGACGTATTTTTAGCTTATTCTGAACCAAATCTACTCGCGACATTCTATCTAGAAGACGGTCTCGTTAGTGGAAACCGTTGACTTCTATGTATGTCCGAGAACGGTTACGTGACTTCGAGATGCTAAACCCAGACACGCGTCGTTGCCAGCCCTTATTAAAATTCTAAAACGAAGACTGCGTATCGTTAGATGCATTGAAAAAAGTGAGAGATAGCCGTTCCGTTTTTCAATGTCAAAAACTCCCTGATACTGAATCGATAGAGCTGGTGTTAGGTGACAGCAGAAAAACTATGCATTTGACAATTCTAATAATTACATTTTTACTGGCTGCAAAATCCAGCCTGAAAGCAGAGCTGAAGTTCTGAAATTTCGATTTCAAATAAATTCTTCAAAATTGAATTGCTACGTTATTGACATATTCTCCAATTTAATATATGCCTTCGGTTAAGCATTTTATCGATGAAATTTGATATTTTCCAACAGGCATCATTGCTATCGTAATTCTTGCACACAATGCAAATTGTATGCAAATGTGGCTTAACATAGCTCCTATTTCAGCCAACCTTCTTTAGAATTTTCTCGCTTATTTCTTTATCATAAATGTTGTAGAATTTTTTAAAGTTATTGGAAATTGAGTTACCATTTGCGATAGCAAAGATTTTAATGACGTCACCCATTGTTATCAATACTACCGACGTCTGAACAAATAAACAAATCTCTTCCCTATATGGCGAATTTTAACCCGAAAACATGAATGGAGAAATTATGAAATTTAACGTTCTGGTTTTTACATCTGTGTGTTGTATTTATATATATATATTTCTTTCTATTTTCTTTTTTTGTTTTTGTTATTTGATTGTACCCGGAAGTTTGTGGACCAAATGATCCACATGGCATGTTGTCACACCAGGCAGTTTCTACACTGCATTGTCTCAAGCAATTTGGCGCGCATGACTGTTGCCTTTGTTTGCGTTGACGATTCTTCAGACAAAACAAAGTCCTCAAATGTTGTTATTGTCTATATTATAAAATCATCAGGTCGACCTGGATGCCACCACGAAGTGTCTTCACTGTTTTTTTTTAAGAGAATTGATTAGTTGTGAGACATCAAAAGTAAATATTCTTGTCCGAACACGAAGTGCTCGCTCATGATGGCAAGAATAATGTTGTTTTAAGGTAAGTGGACATCTGTCATATTCGACTCCCGCACGGATAAAATATCGGACAAAAATAACCAAAAATAACGCTATTATTAGTACGCCTACATTTCAGTTATTATACATATCTGCTTCAAGAAACGAACAACAACTTTCAGTTAAATATGGGCAAGTTCAGATGTAATGAGAGCACATGGTAGTCGCTAAAAGCGCATTAGAATTGATTGTTTTAGAAAGCGATAGAAGAGTTTGAATCCCCTTCGACTTCGACCTTCGTTTCAGGTGTAGTTTAATCAGCGATTCGTTTATCACTAAAAGGTTGCTAGAAAGGCTAACTTGCTGACATGCAAAATTTAACTTTCCAAGTAAACGCTCTTCGAGCTTGCGAAAGAAAACCTAATACGGAACGATTTCGATTTGGTGTATGTGCGAAAGTGAAGCATAGATATCTTATGCGTAAGCTTCAGCTATCAGATATTATCTCGGCGGTGAGTGAGTGAGAAATCATCCCATAGTTTCAAAATGACATTCCACTTATTAGGTATATTATGGAAATTTCTTTTTTTTTAGTGTTGTTTATTAGATCCGTGCATAGTAAAACAAGGAAACCAGCACAGAGAACCAGACATGGCGTACCAGAGGTAATTATAATAACCATTCATTATAAACTATTTTGTAAATACTTCGATTGTTGAGATCGTTAGACATTGGTCATTTGACTTGAATATATCCAATCTGTAGGTTTTGCTCACTGAATTTTCAGTCTGGTAACGCCATCAATATGCTAACACATTTTACATGAATTTATCTGAATCAACCTTAAAAGTGAGCCTGTGCGCCGTTTTAACCACAACTGGTTTTGGTTGATACGATTGATGTTTCTCAATATATAGCACCTTTACAACCGTTTTCGGTTGAAACGCGGTAACTCCCGGGAATATATAGCCCTTTCGCGGCCTACAATCACACGACACAATCCCGCAAATGTTTTTTTTTTAAAGGCTTGAAGCCGGTTGAAGAAGTTGATTAACCAAACCAACCGGAAACGGTTTTTCCCCGATAGGAAAGCCAATGATTCCAATAGAACAGGACCTTACATGGTCGTGCGCGCTGATTGTGGCACGGGACACATGACAACAATGCAGGCAGTGCACGCGTTTCTTTAACTGGCGGTGTAGCTAGGGTATTGTCTGTCAGGTGGAGTCTCTTGGGTACCACGTGTATGATCGATTTTGATCATAGCCGACATATTTCTGATTGGCTCTAACAAAATCCACAATCATCTTGATTTATTCACAAAATCATGATTACAACGCGTCAATGTGTCCAGATTTCGTCAATGATATTTTACAGCGTAACTGTGTGCTAAAGATTGAGCAACGTGGCAAGAGAGGATAATTTAAGAGAAAGGCTCTCCCATCAGAATGTTTTGAATGATCAGTTCCATTTATGGACAAGGATATTTTACGAAAGATGATTAGATGGATAAACACAAATCAGTAGCTACTGTAGCATTGATTGTAAAAGCGTCAGTTTATTTTTATACTGTCGCCTGTCATTTTATTCCGAGCCACGAGCGATGAGGTATCAAAAACATGATACTCACGAGCAAGTGTTACAATAATAATCGCACAACGGGAATCGTCCCCAAGATACTCTAGAAATTGGTCCTCCAAGTGAACATATGAAATATCATACATTTCCGAGATGTGATATTTTCCAAGTCCACTTGCATGCCGTCATCTTCCACGGGTACTTGTGTGTAACAAGATCACAAAGTGATCATCTCCCAGGCGAATTGGTAACCCAGCTGAAAGTGCACCAGTATCGCAGACTTTTTTCTTAATTTGTTTTCTAATTTCCAATTAGTCAATTCTGGATCGGAAACGTTTCAGTTTAGTTTATTTCCTAACTGAAATAAAGAAATGTTAATAAGTAAAAAAAAACATGCATTGAATATATGTGTAAGAACATTTTGTCCTAATAGGGGAATTCTTTTTTGCAGTTCCGCCTCCTTTGATGAAGGGATCGCAGACTTGCCTTTCTCGATATCGCCGGTTTGTATTGGAATTATGGTATATATTTTGCTTTTTACCCTGTAACCCTCCAGTAGCTCAATGGTAAGAGCATCTGGCTGGATCACGGAGGGTCGTGAGTTGAAATACCATCTGGAATTCGGATTTTTTTTCCGAGTTGATGTCTTTTTCTACATTTAATATTCGGTTTTTCATTTTAACAGTTTTTCTTCAGTTGGAAATATTTGTCTATTATTGGTGTTTTCTTTTCTTCTGTATTGATTAATAGCAACATGATAATACTGACAGTGAACGTCAGCTCATCAGCTCATCATCATCATTAGTTACTATGGACACCTTTTTGTATTCACTTAAATTATACGAACACCGCATGTTAGCCTACTCGGTTCATTGCCTTGATTTCTTCGTTAAGTTTATCACAGTACCATAATCATGGTAAAGTTCAAGCGCCCTCCATCAAGCACCTTATCCCATCAAATTTGAATAACGGCGCTCGAAATATTAATATTTAAATTCTTTTAGCGAATATAGAATAAAAGTTCTTTGTATAATATTTTTAAATGTAAACATTTTCTGATAGTGTAAAAACACTTAACTTAATTTCAGATTTTGTTAATATGAAGATCCCTAATTTTGTAGTTACCAAAGCAAGGCGGCATAAAACAAAAAGTAGGTGTTCCTAACTGGCAGGGTGCTCTCTTCTTATCATCGCTTTAGGGACCACTCGATAAACCTGGAACATTTTCGGGACAGGGAAGCCATTTGCAGTTAATATGTATCTAGAAATGAAGAGTTTTATACTCCCTGCCAACAAAAGTTTTTCAGGATCTTCCAGAAACAGGCCCTGTCATATACGAAAAGAACTTCAATCAGGTTTAGTCCATTACTTGTTTTCAACTTATTTATTCATAGGCTCTGCTTAGCTCGGCTCTTGTGTCGGCTACTGCTGTGCAAACCCTGAACAACGCTGAACAGTTCATGGTAATCAAAAACTATCGTACGTCTGCTGTGCTGTATACCGTGGCACTACACTGCCTCGAAGCTGGCTCTTCACCTCGATTGATCGCCGCTATTTTGTGCAAGCGAGCTGAATGTTTACTTCGCTTGGTTAGTACCCTATCTTCCTTTTTAAAAATGTTTAAGAAGTTTAAACCAAGTTTCTTTACTTTTGTGACCGCGGCAATATACTTTACTTTCAGAATTATGTTCCACAAGTTTTACGCGATTGCAGAAATGGTGAGTACAGTCAGCATTCGTAAAACGGGAAGGGAAAGGGAAGACTAGAATTTACTCAGGGAAAAAAACATTATGTGACATTTCGTTCTCAGTATTGTATTTAAAAGCGTTATGTTATAATCAACAAGTTTTATACTTCGTGCGATGTTGTGCGATTATTGAGGATTCGTTTTTGTTGTCATTGCAACAGATATAATTGCTTCAACGTAAACTCAAATATAAAGCAACTTTGTGTGTTATCCTTTAGGATCGATAATCCGATGAGGATCATAGATACAAGATCACTCGGATAGTGGTGCATCAAAGGAACTGGCCCAGAGTGGATTCTTCATTTGACTTGATGCACTATGATTCCGGTGTTGTTAGATTAACACTTATTGGTGTTGTTTTATCGTGTTTACTAACAATTTATTCTGTTGTTTTTAGCTAAGAGCAAAATGGGTGGCGAAAACGAACACATAGCATTTTTATCTTCACAAGCTCTAGAGCTACAGGGAGAAGTAACGAAGGCTTTTCTACATGCTGTCATTTACAAGTCTCTTGATCCTCTGGTATTTATCAAAAATGCAACATTTTATATTAAATATTTACGTTCCCTCAAGCGTATTAAAAGCCTTTGCATTGAGTAGGCTGAAGAAGTTCTTAGGCGATATAAGCGAAAGGAATGCAAGATGGTTAGTGTGCCATTTTTGTTCTTAAGATGTGTGTTCGTAGGTGCTTCTTTGGATCTTTTCACACCTTTGGCTCGTCCCACTTAACATTAGAACAAATTGAGGGTTTGCAGAACTCCTAGTGTTTGTTTACATTAGATTGTCTCCAAATCAAAGCCTGCAAAACGATATGCCTTGTGAAGGATATGAATGGTGCGGCAAACGCGTCAACTATACACCTCCAAGTGGTAGCGCCCCTCCTCCTTCCCCTAGCAAGTGTGCTGAGCTTAGTCATCCATAACTGCTCTCAAACAGAGCAACCTTTCGCATGCACTACACCTTGCACATTCGCCATTCCTTCAATCCATCTTACGTGTTTTTTATAGATGTCAAGAGACAAGGATGTTGTGAAGAGGTTAAGAGCGAAAGTGAAGTCGTTGTGTGGTCAGGTATTAGTCTTAAGATTCCATTGAGAACTGCACACTCTGTTGTTTGTTATTTGTGTAAACTGGCGAAAATAATTCTAAATTTTTGGCAATGACCCGATTAACGCTAATTTAGACAGATCCGTTATTAAAATAAAAATTATAACAAAAAATCCTTCGAATGCTATTATATTAAACTTTACCTGTAGCCTCTCCCAATTTTGGCAGTCGTCGGATTTTTCTTTCATCCATTGATTCTCAAGCACTCCTATTTACAAAGGGAAATTGTGAAAAAAAAAACATTTCTGCTGGATCATTCAAGTATTTCTTGTGCCTCTTGTTTTCTCTATGTCTTGGAATCTCTTTAAATCCTTAAAATTCTCATTTAAATGTTAATACAGTGTTTCGTATGGCCTTATTTGTAGGGGTACCATCAAGTTAGCATTACCCTTGACGTTCTGATGACACAAGGCAAACTGTCGCTCTCCAACTCTGAGACGAAGGTGGCCTTGGCCTCTTTTACAGAAGTTTTGAATCTTTTTCCAGGAATTCCAGAAGCTCACGAATATCGAGCGAAATGTCTCTTCATTCTGGTAAGAATGTACACGTAATTGTTATGTTATGAAGATAAATTTGTGACCAAATCTTTGATTTCGTTTATTTCAAATTTGGCCTGTAATCCTTGCTTCTATTATGATCGTTATGTTATCTGTTTTCTAACTCTTCATAGATTCTGATTCAGCACAGAAATCAGAGTTATTTTTTCTACTCACTTCCCTTGTTACGTTATATCAGTTTTTGACGTCACACCCGTAAAGTCTCCAGACGTGATCGCGTTCTTGCAAGCGGCGGACATCGGCTTCTTATTCGAAGAGCTAGGGAGACAAGTGAATGAATTTGCAGTTATGTATGGTTCATTTTCATTCCACAGGGTGATTCTGTTCAAGCTGAGCAGGACTGCAATAGAGGTAAGGCAATGCCATTTCAAAGGTACTTTCATTTCCTGCCTACCTCGTGCAATCTCTTGAATTCTTTAGAGCAATATAACAAATCTTGCTTTGCCTTCCTGCCAATAAGGAAAGGGAAAAGGGGCCAAGAGTTGGCTTTATCAGATTCATCGAGTTCCTTCAAGACCATAACGCAAACATTGTCAATATCTTTTTTTTTTTGCAGCTCTCAAGCTGACTCAGCGCACAAGTACGTTGGCATTCGATACAAAAATAAAAATCAAGATCCAGCAGGAAGAGTTTACGGAGGCTTTGAAATTACTGAACGAATGGCGAATGGTTGATCCTCAAGTAAGAGACATAATCGATTAATTTTTTTCACTCCCTCTTGTAACGTAGTGATAAATACCAGTCGAAAACTGATTTAGAGCATGTTTCAATTTAGTGTTTTCAAACAAAAACCAAAGTAGTCATTCTAGTCAATTCAAGATCGCAGACAATCTGATGAACCAATAAAATTAATCAGTCAATAAGCAAATTCATCCAGCTGACGCAAAGCGCGGGAAATCTGGTGTTTAACGATTGGTTGTTGTCTCACTTCCGACTGAATAATAAAGCGAGGTTTTTAACGCAATCGTATAGTGTAGTAATAAAAAACGAATAACTTTTCCACACCAAAGTGAAGTCGGCGAGATAATGGAAAAAATTAATAATTGGAGATGATTTGAAAATTTCAACATGAGAAAGGATATTTCGGTTAATATTAATATCGGATATTTATGTTAATACAGCACTTAGTTAACTGCTGTATTGAGCTTGTAGTTAAAAAGGTAAATTTGTGTTTATTTGTCTAGTTTGCTTCAACGAATGGCTCCTGTTTAAGAACATCAGCAACTTTCCAAACACGTTATGACGATTAGTAAACCTCCTTTCAAGTTTAAGTTGATGATTAACTATTCTCTAACTGTTTACTATTAACAATGTTTGCAACCTTTTTTTATTTTAATTTTTCGCATTTTCTCTTAAAAGAATAGAGACCTGGGCCTGGTTAAAAAAGAAATTAGACAAAAGATGGCTGAGGTGCAACCTAGAGTTGGAACAGCGGAGATGAACCGATCTCAATCGGTAAGTTAAAACATAGTTCGTGGTTAAAACTAACCTGGACGAGAATAAATTGCTGCATGACTTTAAATTTTATATTGACGTTGTAAACTTGTCTATCTTATAAGACGCTCTTTGATAGTGCAAGATGGGAGCCACTCAGAGCCGTACGTCATTAGGTTGCTTACGATGTTACATGCGAGACTTGACATCCACATGTAATAAGTCGTGCGACAATGCCACATCGCAAGGTTTCATGAAAATGGTCTGAGTTATAATGACATAGTGGTCTACATGGGTGAATCTGTAACTCATAAAGGACCTCAAACTCTGGAGTGGGGGATAAGCTTACATAGATATCCTAAACGAGAATTGCTAACCTGCTTGCTGTTGCACTGGCAAATGACTAGTCCTTCCATTTCTAACTAAAAATTGACTGTAAAACCAAATGATTTGTTCTCGCTAATGCACACTGAACTTTGTTTGTTGTTGTAGTCTACATGAAAAAGCGTTTTAACTTTTCAGCTTTCCGATGTGGCATGTGGCCATAAATCAGGCCATGAAAACACGACGAAACAAAGAATTATCCATCAAAGTGGCAGCGCAAAGGTGAGCAAATTCGCAAATGTTTTATTTCCATGACCTGTGTCAAAGGCAGCAAAAAAAGCCGATGTCTGCAAATAGAACCTGTCTTAAAGTTAGATGATAGCAGCAAGTAACTATCGACTTCTATAATCGTGGACAAAAGTCCTTGGGACACTTACGCAATGGGACTTGTCATGCAATAAATGGTGTTACGTGTACAACTAGCCTATCTTATAGTTATTTGGGTGCCTTGCTACCGATTTCCTGTTGAAAAATGGTGAATGGTGAGGGTGTTCCCTTATATGTGTTATTATAGGTTTGTGCAGCCCCAAAGGGTTGGTTTATTAAATGCTTTAGTCTGACATAGAGTATGAATTTGTTCACGAAGAACTTTTTTCTTACGTATTAACACTGTCAGAAACATTTAAAATATTCATGCAAATGAAATCCATTTCTGGTTAATTAGCTGCAGTCATATATTAGAGCCGTGTTCTAATTCGGCAGGTCTGAAATGGGTCTCAGGTCTGAGAGAGGGTATCGAAAAAATAGGTTTTGGTCTGAAATAGGGTGAGATTTCCCCTGGGATTTTTACCCGCCAACGATAAATTGTAAATAATCCTTAATAACAACAAAAACAGAAATATTCACAGTCATGATCACGCAAAGTGAATCTTTTCACTTAATTTAATGAAAGTCAAGTACAGCAAACGGGGCACGTGAAATGCAAGATTCTTAATGCTCCCGGCTAATTAACGGAAGAAACGATCTTCACATGTAGCGACCTGAAAAATTAAATCATATGCAGTGTCTTCTAGCAAGATGTTATTTATTTCAAATGCAGGTTAAAGCTCATGTTCAGGCGAGAGAAGAGAAACATGGACAGTGTGAAAATACCAAGGGTAACAGTCCGTTTAAATGCTTGTTAACAGCTACAAGAATATTGATTAGCTATAGCTAGCCGAAGCCTGATACCAAACGGTTAAATACTCGGTCAGTGTAAAACGCATGCATACTGCAGACTGCAGACCGGAGGTGAAATACAGACTGCAGACGACGGACTTTTTAACTAGATATCAAGAGAAAATGATCATGGTTTCTTGCTAGATACATACTAATTATGCAATGGTTTCGAGTGGCATATCATGGAATATCCCACGAGTCACTTGTATTTTCCCGGTTCATTCACAAGCCTGTAGGCGAGTTTGTATACCAAGAAATACAAGTGACAAGTGGGATATTTCATGTTATGACTGGGAACTACGGAATTCACGAATTTGATTGACAGAAACCGATATTAACCCTGGATTTCCCCATCTAAACCGGTATCTAGACCGGTTTCAGTTTGTGCTGAAAGAGCAGGAAACTAAAATACAAAAATGTTCACCGTTTTCTTTTATTTTCTTCTCAATCACCTATGGAAGTGCTAAAAAGCCTGTTGACAAGCAAAATGCATGCAAAATGGGAGAATATAATTGACCTCGGTCGTGGTGCGTTCAGTCTGTTCTCACGATCTCGGTCAAGATTCTCCCATATAGACCTCCTGCGCGGTTAATTAGAGCTAAGTATACCACAAGACAGCGTGCCTGGCATAACAGTATTTGCCTGGCTGGTACAAATAATTTTTTAAGAAAAAATTTGTCACATGAGATTTTACATTCAAAATTTATTTACGGAACAATTTTTGTAAAATCTGTTATTAAATTTCGTAATTTATGAATTTACTTATATTATTGACAATGGTACATTTTTATATCTTTTATTGTCAATAATTATTTTAAATTTATGTACTTACATTTTAACTAGTTTGTATTTTCTATTTTCTTTTGACTACTTGTTTATTAATTAATGTACATCTACCCAACTGAGATACATGCAGCCAGCCTAAAACAGAGAAAGACAGACAAAGAGTACAAACTTGACGTCAGATAGATACTGATCCAACAAAAATGGAAGAAAGGCCCCATTTGCCGAATAACTGACTTAAGTATTTATTTGTTTTAGGAGCAATGACAAAAGGAGACATACCGCCATGCATCGCTACACCTGCAGCTTTACCTGACGAGCGTATGTTGGCATTCTTTTTGTATGACCTTATAAGCTAAAGTATAATTTGTGTTTAGATGACAGTAATTAAATTTATTTGTAGGACCTTCTTTCCCCGAGCAATCAAGAAAACGAAGGATAAGGAGGAAAACCAGAGGAAAAACCCAGAGGAAAGGTACACAGTTATTATATTTCAGGTGCTCTGGTCAGTTTAATGCTAACCTGCTCGGAGCGGTTAATTGTCCTTTTTGGTTGCTGAGATCTTTAATTTCGAAACTGTAAAATTCGAGCGGTTTCTCACTCATTGATGTCTCAGCCGCGGCGACTTCGAACTCGGCTTAACGAAATAACACTAACAGGAGTTGAACTAACAAGTGTGTTTAAACTCTTCAAAGAATGTAGAAACTGCAGAAAAATTTATCTCAACGTACACAAAGGTTGTTATTTCTCAGTTTTTTTTCCAACTTTACCAGAGACTTGAAGAAAAAGGTTATACACAAAGTCCTTTTTTTTTCTCACTTTTTTCTTGCTGTTGATCCACGGTGAATTTTTCTATTCCTTTCAGTGATAGAGGTTTGGGCCTCAAGACTGATGTTTGCTTGTACCAAAAGCTCATTATTGCACAGTTCATGCGGATAAGTTGTTTTCTTGAAGGTGTTTGCTTGTTGTTCAATACACCATTTTACAGTTGTCTGCTCAGTGACCTGGCCTTTGGATGAGAGCGAGGCTAGAGTTGACCTAGTTTTGATACAGACCTCACCGCTTTTGTTGTGTAAAACAAGTTGTTCTGATGCTAACTAGGTGCATTTACATGTCAAAAGCAGTGAGGTCTGTCATCCAAAGGCCAGGTCACTGAGCAGACAACTGTAAAAATGGTCTATTGGCCTCTGATAATGTCGAGAACTTCTGCATTTGTGAGGAGGGCTGACTTTTTTCAG
>Ga0126337_10001221_pt1 | contig 15177 bp, 16 predicted proteins | sample DipCmetagenome_FD_92527 | JGI IMG/M metagenome (GOLD analysis project Ga0126337, IMG submission 92527) | Coral microbial communities from La Bocana,Puerto Morelos, Mexico - Diploria C A metagenome | ecosystem: Host-associated > Invertebrates > Cnidaria > Coral | place: La Bocana,Puerto Morelos... | reverse complement strand
AGGCAAGTTCCTATCTGTCAACAAATCCTGTGCACTACCCGTATCAGCAATCCAATCAATGGGTTCAACAAGTGCGTCGTCAACCAGTTCTTCCGATTGGGCAGGTGCGGCGACAATTCCCTTCCAGTACGCTCCAATGATGTCCTTTGCGCGATGTTGTTGCAAAACAAAGCGCTATGCTGTCTTTTGGGTCTATGCTGTCTTTTGGGTCTATGCTTTTGGGTCTATCACTGTTGTGCTATGAGCTGACATGGCATGATGTCGCCATGCATTGTTTGAGCCTTGCAGCCTTTGTATGGTGATGCATCACCATACAAAACCGTAGTCTATACGTGCACGTTTGCAAAACATATTATGTTTCCAGCGCGCGATGAGTGTTTTATATTCATTTTTATATATGAGGTTTTTCTTGGGGGGCCAAAAACACAATCTGTGTGTACCATGGGCAACAAAAAAGAAAGGGGTGCACCTTCTTTTTCACCCTCCTGTCGCTCCTGATTTTTTTTGTGGAGTGTGAGACACGGCATTTAACGCAGGCCTTATAAGGGACCTTTCGTTTTTGGATGTTTTGGCAAGGTAAACATTCATGTTTAACTCGCTGAAGGCCTGCTGCTTCACAACTGGCTACAGGTATTACCCGCGGAGGTTGCACGACAGTGTCCAAAAACACACAGTACATATAATAGATGTTTCAGGTTTTTCAGGGTGAACAAAGAATAAAGAGTAGATCAAAATGCAATAGTGCATGGCAATGGGATTCCAGAAATTGCATGGCAAGTGTTCAAACGATATGGTCCATTTCAAAAATTATAGGGTCCATATATTTCAAATACCTCCGTTTTTTCCAAAGGGTCAAACGGTTTTTTGCCCGCTCATGGCTGGATGCTGCAACCTCGGTGCACCATTGGTCGCCATTTAGTCTTGTGCCACTCGTGCCCCAGGGTGGAATGGCAGGACTTCCAAAAAGATGATATAACTTGAGTAAATGAATATCGACTACATCGACTACAGTATTGAATTGAATCAGTTACAAAATTATAGACGATATGGCGTTTGAGTCTTAACCCCGTCATTGTCATAGCGGCAGGAATTCCAGAAAAAAAATTGAAACATAAATACCACTGCAGGCATTTTGTGATTCAACCCGGTTTCTCCAACCCTGAACGACCGATGGCTAAACCGTTATTGGATGCAGTGATTACTCACCTCGGCCACCTACCCCAAGAGAGCTCAACACTGAAAGTGCCAAGCAACTGGCGTTCCATCCGTTTCCTGTCATGCATCAACCGTGGATGGAGTTTGGGGTGTTTGGGATGCTTGCGTGAGGTCTTAAATTTACAAACTAAACACATGTATCTTTTGTATAAAAATGTATTTATACATATAACAGTTCTTTTTGTTTTGACGGTTGATGTTTTCAATCTGTTCTGCCACGTACATTAAGGTGCTGGTAAAATCTCTTGGACTGGTTCTGAGGTCGTACCTTGTCAAAAGTTTTGCTACAGTTTTGCTATGTGGTGCGGTTTGGTTTGGGTGCATGGTGTTTTTGTACCTAGAGCTTTTCTGGGGCCTTTTACCCTTCCCAAAAAATCAAGTTCAAGGTAACTCTGGCGCATCGTATGCTGGAGAGTATGGCATTCCCAATGCTCCAGGTGATCAAGTCCCCTAATTGGCCTGGTGGTCCCTTGGTGACCCTCAAAGATTTGATTTCTCGACCTAGTGCTGAGGAGCTGGCTCATAACTCTATATGGCTAGTTCCAATCGTCCAGCATTCGCCAACCAAGGTGTGGATTGAATAACAACTGTTTGCATGTTTTTCTAAAGGTCTACATGCCCTTAACAATGTTTTTCTAAAGGTCTAAATGGTAAGGAATTAGAACATCACCAACTTTATGCCCAACCCCCCAACAAATAACACATTCAACAAGAATTCATGGTAAGTACCGATGACCTGAGGTATACTGTAGTTAAATGAGTTCCTATAGAATCCAACGCCTTGTGACTTTGGTTTGCCCCTAAAGGTACCGTCAGGATACTTCCTGGCGGATGTTTTCTTGCGTCTCGACACCCTTTTAGAAAACAAGTTGTTGCGGCCTGATGTTGCAAAAGGTCAAACCAGAATGGATCGTGCAGCTGAAGAGGCTGTGAAAGCTAAGAGGTGTGTAGGAGCTTTAAGGTATCTTTGGAGAAATTCCCCAAACCGAGCCCACCACCCTGCTGTTCATGAGATGAAGTCTTACTTGAAGGACAGCCCGGTTCAACAATCCAATGCCCTGATCACAATGCCGCCTCCAGATGCTGGAGGTGATGGTGATCCTTCTCCTGCGGGATCGGATTCTGAGGGGGGAAGTGAGCCTGCAGAGTCTGATAATGAATCCAACCCTTTACCTGCTTTGGGGAACGGTGACATCCAGGATTCCAGTGATGATGGTTTACATTCGGATGGTGAACCCCGGGATAGTCAGCGACGTGGGGCTTGGATGGGTAGGGTCTACCGGCACCAAAAGGAGTACAATGATGGTGTCCAGCCCATTTCTGATGAGCAGTTTGAAAATGGTGATGATGATGATGATGATGAGAATGGCCATGGTGATGATGATGATGAGAATGGCCATAAGGGTGGTGAGGATGAGAATGGCCATAAGGGTGGTGAGGATGAGAATGGCCATGCGGGTGGTGAGGATGAGAATGGTGATGGTGAGGGTGGTTCTGATAAGGATGGTGCTGATGAACCCCCACCCTCAAATGTTGACCATGATGGTGAGTCGTTATCAGAATCGGAACGCTTGTTGTCTACTTATCCTGACAAAAATGCTGGGTGGCAAGAGCATTGGGCTGTCAAAGTTATCTGCAAGCTTGGTTTGGAAGAGTAGCTAGGTGTCAACTTAATATACCAGTTTGGTTGAAAACTTTCCACTTTCTACATGAAAAGTAGATATAATATTTGAATCCCAAAACATTGAAAATTCGATCTGTAACTTAGGCACAGCTTGCGAGATGATTATCTCAACCATTGCGAAGATGCCTTCTACAAGCATGGTTGCTGGGTCTTTCCAACGCTGGCTTCCAGGGATCACTTTGAGATTTGGATCCGCTCATTGAAGGAGGACCCAGGGGTAGAGCCAACTGACTTTGGTATGTAAGCTCAAAAAATCATAACTTTAGAACGATCTAAAATGGTTTTAGGGTTGAAGTCTGAGTCTGAGCTTCCACTAAAACTTTTGCCCAGTATTTGAAAAAAGCCCCCACTCACATGAACAGGAGACCGCTCCTGAATCTTCAAAGAAGTCATCATCCTTGAATGAGGCCAGCCTGTCGCCAGGGTGGATGGGTTTCAATTTGGTCAATGTTAGAAAAAATTCCTCTGTAAAAAAATGTATACTTACAGCAAGGGGAAATCATCCAAGCTCACCATTCAATTGTGGGGTGTTCTGTTTTTGGCCCTTTGTGCCAGGCCCCTTCTTGCACTACTCCGTGTACAAAGGGTCTATGTGATGCCATGAAGCTCATGAACATGGAGGTTCCTGAGGGTGAGGATCAATGGTCCCGAACCCCCAGTGTCAAAAGGCCCAAGGCTGCGGATTCGGTGGAACAAGATCTGAAAATGACACCGCCCCCTGTGGTGCACCAACAATCAGAAACTTGATTGTGATTCGTATCACCTCTATGTTGTTTCAACTACCCCTGCAGTATCCTTAGGGGCGTCTGTGCTTAAAATGTTTTGTGTTGAATTTCCTGTTGGAGTTTGATTATTCCATAGTTTATGGTTGATAATGTTTATCCGTTTAGATGTTTTACCTTCACTTACTATCCTTTTTAGTCGATATCCCTGAATATGTCGCAATCCCTCAATTACACCCAGGCCAAAACTATGGCCAAGTTGAAACGTGAAGATCGTGAAGGTTGTGATGGGAAGCAATCAGCATCAAAGAAACGTAAGGTGGTACCAACTGATGAGACCATGCCACCAAGAGCTACATCTTTCAATGGGTATGACTTATCACAGCTACCTTACGAATGTCTTCCACTTTTTCAAGGGGAGTACAAGGGGAAGCACAGTTACACCGCCAATGTTGACGGAGCGGTCCCTTGATTTGATTTGTTCCCAAAAGTCTTCATTGTAAATTTCCTAGAGAAATCAAACCATAAGCTGAAATAAATTCCCAATCTTGCTTAGGCCATCGAAGTGCTTTGCAAAGCACAGGCATTCGTGGTGAAGAGGTCCAAGCCTGGGGTGGAGATGGTGAAGGGCCAAGTGACTTGGTCCCGCTATGGTGGGCCTAAGAAAGCTTGGTCTGAAGCCAAGAAGAGAGCTGGGTTGATTGTGCCTACCAGTGGAGCAACTGCCTAGAAACGCTATTTTGTTAGTGGTGTTAGAACGGTTAGATGTTGAATTTGCAAAAACATATCAATCTCGTTAGAAGTAAACATAATAAAAAGCCATACAAAGCTATACAAAGATATAAGATGATATAAGCAAATACACAAAGCGTGACTATACATGGCAGTGTGTGGACGGCGCCATCTGGCACATGGGTATCAAAGTGTTTAATCCTGCGCAGTGCCTTAAGTTGCGTGGTACTGCTGGGCTCATATTTGATTTGGGGTGCAGTATAGATGGTTCCATCCCTAGATTCCTGCTGAAAGTTGGATTCAGACTCAAAGTCATAGATCGGAGGATTATAAAGTTCCCTGCTAGAGCCTCTGACCAAAACTCAGAAGCACCGGGGGCAAACCAGGAAAAAAAGTGTATTTGCAAGTCGCACAAGTTTATACATGCCTACAGACCTTTTCAATGGATTTCAGAAAATTCAACATATAGATGATAATACAATTACAGCTTCCAATCTTCATCATGTACAAGATGTTTCCGCTCCACCAGGTACTCTTTGTTGGAGCTGTGGTGAAGTCTTCGAATGGGAGGAGCCCTGGAGGGGGAATGGTGCTATGAAAAACCAACTGTAAGATAATAAAAGGCACCAAATATCTGACCCTTGGGTGTTACAGCGCAGCTGTGTTGCTCCGAAGTGAGGGGACTGTTTTAGCTCTTCAAGCCGTGTTTGACTGGGTATCCCAACCATGCCGACTTCCACTCGCCTCCAGCAAGTGCGAAAGCAACTCAAGCGAAACAAGATGCCATTTACTGAACGACTCTTTTTTGACTTCAGTAAATATTGTAAGGTTTTGATTTGCTACCCCAAAAACATCCAAAACCCACAAACTAGTTTTGAGCTCAATTTGACTCTTTTTTGACTTTAGTAAATATAAAATATATAAAGTTTTGATTTGCTACCCCAAAACCATCCGAAACCCACAAACTAGTTTTGAGCTCAATTTGATGAGTTTAGGGGTTCCTGAAGACCCACATCTTTAGGTTCAAAAGCAAAACGGCGCCGCAGTATGAGAGATAAACAGCGCTCTTGGATTTTGAGCGGATTGCGGCATTTGAAGGCCCCTTTCGTCACTCAGATTTCCCATCAGTGCTTGTTTTACCAATTTAGGGGGGTTGAGGTCTTATAGTAGCCTCCTGTTTTAAATATAGTTCAGTTTCATAGTCAAAGTAAACGATACGATACCAACATATGATGTAGACCGGCTCCATCCAAGGTGCTGGCTGTTCTCACATCATTGCTCTTTGCGATTCCTGGCCTCAACTGGGAAAGACCGACGCAACATGTTGAAGCGTTTAGTGGATGCATGAGTGTAACATGTGCCGAATGGGCGGCATCTTGATTGAGAAAGAAGCAAGGTTTGTTTTGATTTGATGTTCATCTCATTTCATGAGTGTTTCCCTAAGGATCAAGTGTATCATGTGAAAATTTCCTGACTTAGACTATGTTCATCTAATGTCACGGTAGTTTGGGGTTCCCCTACCTTCCGATGTTTTGAGGGATCAAATGTACCAAGTGTTCTTTCCAAAAAGTTCATGGCTTTTTCAGATACACCACAACCTTCATCTTAAGTAGTTCAGCGAACTTGTCAAAAAAACAGGCAAAGAGAAATGCAGTTCCCCTGGACGTCAACTTGGGGCCCGATTATGATCTTCTTTCCAGTCGCGGCTTTGCAAACGCGATATATCAAGTATGCAATCTGGAGCCCGGTTCAGGGCACACCAGTGCACCTGTGTGCTCAACCTTTGTATGGATGTAGCTGAACTTCAACTCAGCAAAGTTTGCAATACAATTGTTTGTACAATCTTCAGGATATGTTTGGGGGGAGTTTTGCATTCCTCGCTAATCTTCAACTTGTAGCAAAGGTTTTTTCCCCACATCTCTAGGAGCCCTTTTCAAACCGCTCTGAGGTCACAGGGCTCCACAGGACGAAGCCGCGAGAGACCTACTGGCAAAACACAATTTGAATCGGTGAGGAACGGAAATGTATTGGCTGCTCGTGCAGCCTTACTGATTGTTCTTGCTGCCTCGAAGGCTTGCTGGTGGGTAATGGAACAGCCCAGCAGCAGTGTAATGGAGGATTTGCCAATCATGCAATATATATGGGGTCTTTTGGGATGCTACAAGCACAAAATGGCTATGGCTGACTACGGTGCCCCCACTTTGAAGAAAACACATCTCTATTCAAGATCCTGGGTTGACATGTGATTTCAAAGCTTTACCTTTTATGTGTGGGTTCCCTTGTTTTGGATCTAATAGCGGTACAGTATACATATATGTAAATATAAATATCATATATTCTTTCATTTTCATTTACAGGTACCAAATACATAGTTTTATTTTTATATGTTATATTTATATAGAGTTTGTTCAAATACCTGAAGTGGAAACTCAATCTACCTCCCAAAAAAGACTTCTCCAATAATCTTCTCCCTACACGATGATGTAACATTGTGCCCTCCTGATTCCACCTAAGGTCATGGAGAGATTTCAGAGCTAGCCAACCACCAGGTGCCACGGCGCTTGCAAGAGCGCCAAATGGTTGAGTTTTATTTGGCCAAAGATGGAACTCGTAGAGTTAAGGGTGGTTCTGATTTAAAATCAAGCCAGGCCTATCCAAAACAGTCCCTTCACCCAACTTGGAATGGTAGTACTTTTGTTTTGTTCACCTCCAAAGTATGCAATAAAACAAGAGACTGTAAAGGGAAAAACAAGGTGTTAGAACATCATTGACATTTTAACTGCTGGCCCAGGTTTGGTGTTGCAATGAGTGCAATCAGAACGCAGCACTATGATCGTAATGTTCGCAGAGCTTTGAGGTTCTTACGGCAAGCTAAGTCAACAACAAACTCTTTGGATGAACGTAAGAGGATCAATGACTTGTGGATGAGAGCTGCTGATTTACAACCGGTACTGTCTTATTTGTCCCTTCAAGCTTGAGGGCAATATGATGTTCTCGGCGTGGGACTTTTGTAGGGTTTGTAGGATTGGATTTGACTACATGGGCCTATGCAGCGTGTTAATCAACACACTGCCGCAATGTGCATTCTGCATGCTTCTACAGCAACTATGCATTCCATGGGAAAAAAAGATATGACTTTATGGTACTTATGGATAGTTGTGCTTGTTGGTTCCAAATTTTGAAGTTCCAGGATGTTCCCGGGGTTCTACCTTGTGTTGGGGCACTCCCACTTTTGTTTGTGTTTGCTCCAAATCCCTCACCAGGACTCACGCGGCGCCTTGTAAGCAAGCCGCTGCTGAAAAAAGCAGGCGCCAACCTAGGAGTGAGATGGGTGGGTGCAGTCAGGATGGGGACTTTTCATGCACTGATCTGGTTCCAAAAAATGATGCGAAATAACTGCGAAAAGGATGCGAAATACTGCGAAATGATGCGATTTGTATATAATTGGATTATTTCCATAAGTTTTCACCATAGATCCTGCAGGAGTGGTATAGGTTTGAACATGTTTGGGTACCCCCCAAAACTGCGAAATGATGCGAATTGTAGATTTGGCGGGTTACCTTTAAACACTGCGAAATCTACAAGCCCTTTTTGGCTGAAAGTTTGGTCTGGTGTTTAGGAGCTAGAGTGTAAACTTGCTATGCCGGAAATTGTTCCCACAAAGCGCATCAAGAGCAAGATGGCACCAAATGGGAGCAATTCCAAAGTCATCAAGTCAATTCTGAAGAAGCCTGGTGAAAAGCCTGGAAGCAAATCAGATCGTGTGACCTTTAAGAAGACTGCCAAGACTTCAACCAAAACTTCCCAAAAGACGGATACTGTGAAGAAAAAGCATGAGATTGAGAAGAGCAAAACAAAGGCCAAAGGTCAGGAGGAGGTTGAGAAAAGGCTGCGGGATGCAGCAAAGCGGGAAAAGGAGAAGGCTCGAAGCAAGTCGGATGGGAAGGATGGGAAGAAACCAAAGGAGATTGCAAAAGAAGATTCCAAGAAAAAGAAAAAGGAGCTTGCGCAGGAGTACGGGAAAAAAATAGCCAGCCGGTGCACTACTACCCGTGTAAAAGAAAGGATGTGGAAGCTATGTTTCGAACCCCTTCACCAAAACATCGTGGATCTTCAAATGCTTCTCAGTCTAGCAAAGCTAGCATCAAGGCCCACTTGGCTGATGTGAAGAAGATGGAGGAGATGCTAGAGGAGTCTGCTGCAGAAAGTGTGCAGGAAGATGAAGATGAAGAGATGATGGAGGAGTCTGAAGAGGCCGAATCGGAACATGAAGCTGAATCTGAAAAAGATGTTGCTTCAGAGGAGGTGGAAGACGAAGAGGCTTCAGAGGCTTCAGAAGGTGAAGAGGCTTCAGAAGCTGAAGCTGAAGGATCTGACAGTCAAGAAAGCGAAGATGAAGAAAGTGCGAAAGAAGAAGACAAAGAAGAGAAGGAAGTTAAAGATGGGAAGAAGGAGAAGAACGAGGCAACGGAGGGTGCTGGAGCAGAGCTTGCTGTTGTGACCCAAGAAACAAACGAACGCACCGAAAACCTGAGAAACAGTACCTTGTCATGCCATAGCAAGATATTTTATTGGTACCCTGAAGTCCCATGAATCTTTCAGTTATACCTATGGGCCTATGGGTTTAAGTTTCAGGTTCAACACACATCCAAGGTGTTACCAACAAAAAAGATTGGGATCAGTTCGTTAGGTCAAAGGGAAGGTATCAAGTGCATTCCTACTTTCAGCAGAACAAGCTTGAGTGTTTCAATCTTTGGTTAGATTGTGACAAGAGCTGGGACCGAACAAAACTCAAAGTTCAGCGAATCCAAGAGCAGAGCAATGAATCTAAGAAGGGGTGGCATAGTGTGCAAGGCAAAACAATCAAGGCACAGTTCTCAGCAGAAAAGGCAGAACAAATCATTCAAAGCAGAACCAATGCTGGAATGTACTATGATTGCGAAGATTTCCCAGGGGATGTGGATGATACTTGTCACTGCTTCAGAAAGACTTCTTGTTTGTTTTGGTCTCTGAAAAAATGTTTGAAACAACATGTTTGCAAATTGCAAATGGAAAAAATCAGCAACAAGGAAAGATGGTACTACATGAAGGCATCTCAAAAATTCACGCAAAAGGACACCTGCACTGATCGCATGAAGTTGGATGCTACGGCAAATATTGAACATGATTTGCTCCAGTCGCTCATCAACCCTGAACATGGTCTTCTCAAGCCGGGATGCATGCCCCAAGTTCACTCTGCTACTACTGGTGGGTGTAAGCAATTGCTGGATGCCATTAGCAAGGCCCTTAAAGTTGATCTGCATCCCAAAAGAAATAAACGGTGTTTGTTTTGAAACTTTGAATTGGAATCCCCATGTTTGAATATCATTCCAAAATTCCTCAGCCTTCTTCCTGTAGGTGCACCCTGCCGCCAAGAAGCTGCCAAAGCCAAAGGAGGAAACCGAGCAAATGGCTCCAAAGACCTGCAAGGAACAAGTTGCTGCGAAGTTGGCTGATTGGCTTAAGGTGGCAAGCCAAGCAAGAACTCACAGCATCACCCTTTCCAGTTTGGAATTTGCAGAAGAACTTGGAAAGAAGTTGCTTTCACACGCATCGGCTATGGAAAAGGCTTACCTTCGTATCAATGAGACTTTGAAAAACAAAAAGTCAAAGGAAGGCGACTTCAAGTTGATTCTTGAAAGCATGGATGAAAAGCTGAAGACTTCTGAGAAGTTGCAGGCACAACATGCTGTCATGCATCATGTTGCCCCTTCAAAATACTACCATACAAAAAGTGAATTGCAACAACTACAGGTATATACTTTGACCTTTTGAAATTGTCCCACTCCCATTCACCATTCCCATGCAAGTCGTTTTGTGCCTTTGCATCAGGCAGCTGCGAATGCATTCCTGGCCAGCACCAAGCCCAAAAAAGCAAAGGCGAAGAAAGGAAAGACTCCAGTGACTGCTGCTGGAACTAAGTGAGAGCTTTGGGTTGCTCTGCTTTAATTTTGGGGTAGGGTGGCAACAATGCCATTTCTTTATGGGCGCGTTGTAACAAGTGATGGTGCTTGTTTGAACCTCGGGCCTAGGCTTGCATTACAGTACCCGCTTTTGAAGTTTGAAAGCTTGAGAACTTGGAAATCAATCAGTTTTGAAAATCAACGAATGAGAAAATTGAAGTATCTCAAGTAGTTTTGTTTATTAAGGAGAATGGGATGCAAGTAGCTCGGGGAAGAAAATCGTCGACCGCATTACTATATGCCATTGATCTGTCAAGGTCAACCTGGGATCTCAAAACCTATCATGAGTGGAAAAAAAGAGCGATCTACAACCTTCTGAGTTGTCATCTTTCAATGCTACACTCTTTTGAGTGGTGATTATCTTTTCTCAAGTGTTCTTGTGTATTGACTCCACTTTCCTTTTTGTCCTTAAGCCATTGAGATATATATATATATATCTCAGAGTCACCTGCCCTTTTAGCCAACCGTGATGCCTATTGCCTGCAGGTGCACCTTCCTTTAGCAGGCTCGGCGATCTGCTAGTGCCTGGTGTTTTTGTGGCCACTGGTTTTTTTGCAAAAGACAATCAGAAGTTTTGAAATTGACATACAGTATATATACTTAGAACTGTATCTATTTATTTCTTTATATTTATAAGCCCTGAAGGAGAAGACGTCGATTAGAACAGTACAAACGATCAAGCCTTGTGGAGAGAATGCTGAATATGGTGGGACATGGACAGGTAAGTGTTTCAGGAGCTGCTGATTTAGCTCGTTGCGCAACAGAAGATGGGTTACTCCATGATGCAGTATCTGCCTTTAGTTCTTTAGGAGCTTCTAGATCATGTCCATCCAATTGTGAACGTGATATGACACGGTGGTTGAAGCACTTGTTTGACTTTACCCTGGAACCTTACACCATGACACTTCATTTGCAGGTCTTTTGTCAAAGACTCGGTATCGTTTTTGTTCCCTGATGTTTGTTATTCATACCAAGCCCTCTTTTATAGATTGGGGATTTGTAATCGAACTCCTCATGGAAGCAAGTTCAAAATTTGATTTGTTTCAAGACTTAGGATTTGGGGTGGTACAAAGTTCGACCTTGCCAAGTACGAGCGCTACTTCCACATGAACTTATTCACAGCCTAGCCGTCATGCCTTGTCCAGCCGTATTCAACAGTGTGATACTTGGAAACCAGTCTGACCTTTCACGAATACAATTCTGGGACCATGTTCGGGGGCTGAAACCGTGGGAGAACCACCCTGCCTTATCTCCTCACCGATGCAAGCCTTCAAAACTCATAGGCCTGTGCGTGCATGCGGATGGCTGCCAAATGTACAAAGAAGATGAGTACATGGTGTGGTCATGGTCATCCATCTTTTCACGTGAGGGGCTGATTACTGATGTGTTGGTTTACAAATTCCCCTTTGTTGTGGTACCAGAGAAGTACATGCGATCAGCTGCAGCTACTGGTTTTCAATTATCCAGTTTTGAACTCAAATTCAAACATGGCTTTTGTAAACAATGTATCCTACATAATATGGCAGTTAGAAGTCCACAAATGGTTCATGGGACATCACTGTGACATCACCCTAACATTGCGCCAACTCCCTCAGGTAAAAGCAGAAGTGGAACGCAAGGTTGCCCAGCTTTTTGCCTGGTCCATCGACTGTGCCTCCAAAGGTGTGGCACCTTCAGTTGGCTTTGAAGGTGAGACTTTTGAGAAGGGATCTACACGGTGGAAAATGCAAGGTAAAGAATTGGCAAAGGGGTGGAGGAACCTCTTCCAAGTGACTTAGTAATGTTTTGTTCACCCCCCATGAATTAAGAAAACAATTTGGGATACCCAACCATCAGAAAAAAAATCAGTTGTTTATATCCAATCGCACAACCATTTTTTACCGGAGTATCCAACAACTTAGGGCTTGCTACTTCATGACTAAAGCAGACTTGAAGGCCCGAAAGCAAATGCATTTCTTCAACCGATGGTACCAATGCAATGAGCCACTTTGATGGAAGTGTTTGATTTCTTTTTCCCAAGTTTGTTGTTTGGAAACTTAGAGCTAGCTCCAGCTGGTGTTTTTCCCAAAAAGGTGTTCAAACTTTACATAACAACAAAAATGCATATATATATAGTTATAGTAGTAATAACATATATGTATATTTTGTAAATACATGTATGAAAAATAGTATGTATACACGCATGTGCATATATAGTTTGAGATCTACATTTATTTAAATATATATCTATAATTATATTTTACGCAGCCTTAGTTTGCTATTCGCGGGCAACCAAGGCTATGTGATTCTTGTCTGGCTTTGAAAGGGAAACATTGTCCTGACAATCTCAACTATCGAAATTTTGGGGATGATGCATGCTGGCAACATACGATCCTTGACCACCAAACATATCTTGCCCTACCGGGTGAAAAATCACCATGGCGATTTGTGGAAGGATGGCGGTTGGAAACAGTATGTTTTGATTGGTTACACAATGTTTACCTTGGGGTGGCCCGAGACTTTGTGGCTTCTGGGATTTACCTCTTTATTCGTCAAGGCATGTACAACCATCTCAATCTGGATGACATGGATGAACTTTTGGGTCATATCCAAATGGAGATTCAACAAACATGCAAAGATTACAAGTTTCTCGCCTTTTATATGGGAAAGGTTTTGTTTGTTGGGTGTTTTGTTTTGGGCCTTACCCCAACTTTGGCACCTGAATCCATATGACCATTTGGTGTACCGGCAACTTTCCTGAGGTTGAGCCTGCCGAGCAAACCGGTGCTGAGCGTGGCGAACTTGGGTGGGAAGAATGATTACCCAGAACTTGGGTCCCGCTACAAGGGCTGTCATATCAAAATCCTTGTGTTTTGGGTAGCTTTGCAATCCCAAAAATTTTCGGATGACAACGCCGATGAAACTGGGGTTCCAGTTGGTTGTTTTTTTTCTGGGTGACCCCCAAAAAAAGGGTTTGATATTTGGGAACATCATCACCTGGATACCGGATCAAATTTGTTGTTGTACAGTGTTGGGCCCCAAATTGATTTATATATAAATCTTCCAGTATGCATGGAAACGATGTTACTCTCCCCAAGATTATGGAAATATCTTATACAAACTATTGGTGTCAAAATCCCCCAGGATAAAGAGCTCCAAGTCTTTGCTACTGCGGCCTACAATCTTCAACGTTGCATTGATATCATGGACGCGGGTGGCATTATATTGGAAAAAAATGATGCACAGGAAGCCAGCAATTGCCTGGATACATTCTTGTCGGGATATGCGTGGTTGGCTGCACATTTTGTGCGGCAAAGGTTGATGTTGTTTCTTTTTAGGCCAAAACATCACTGCCTTTACCACCAATCCCTCCAGTTGAGACAGTGGCAAATCAACCAAATGCTGTTTCAAACAATGGACGAGGAGTCCTTTTTGGGGAAACTCAAGAACATTTTTGTGTCTTGCCACGGGAAAACGGCCTGCACTAGGATGTATTCTAGATACCTTCTGGTTCTGGCATTGCTTCTGGAAGACCACCGTAGAAGTGAAAAAGATCTTGGATGATTCAAAAAAGTTGAGTCTAAACCCCAAAAATAAACTCCCAAAAATTGAGTCTAAACCTCAAAAAGTAAAGGCTAAACCTCAAGACATGTCCCATACAAACGTAACATTCGAGATCTTTTTTGCATGGTCTTTTCCGGAACGCCACGGGGACCTCGCCTTATCATGGCAAACTTGATGCCACGATGACATGCGGAAAAAACAGTAGCTGTCAACATCTCTGAGTTTGATTCGTTTTCCATGCTAGTGTGAAAAATTTGTTTTCGGGAAAACAATTACAACCCATCAAGAGCTACATACCCAAAGGGCAGGCTATAAGAGATTGGAAATATTGGTATTCATGAACGTTTCGGGTGCCATGAGTCCCAAAATCTACAATGCAAGATATATAAATAGTGGAACCCAAATTTCCAAAGCAACTTGAAAGCAGGAGCGGCGTGATGGCACGTTTTTTTAGGTGGGCAGTGCAAAACAAACATGTTGCTTTTAAAAAACATCGATCATGTATATTAAACATGTATATTGTTTACATGTACACACAAATATATATATATATATATATAAATATATTTATAGTCCATTGCATGCAGGGTGCTGCGCATGCATGCAAAGCACCCTGCGTGCAAAAACCATGAATGCTTTTGGCGCATGTGCTGCAATGCTCTACGCCTTGTAACATTTGCTTTCGGCACATGTGCTTTCAAAGTGCTCTATATAATGCTCTCTTTGGCAGAGTAACATGACTGCAATGTTGCATGTTCGACAATTTCAAGCGCTGTCGTGCATGCCCGCGCGAACCTTACGACGCTGTTGCATGGGTGACACTGTCATGCGCTGTCGTTTGCCGTCTGTACGACATACCATCCGCTGTCGAATTGCCGAAAGCGCCATGCGTTGTCTGCAACATGAACGCACGCACATTACTACGCTCCCGCAGATTTCAGGATGAAAATAATCATGCACAACCTTTCCAAACTTTACATGAAGTTTCATAATGCATGATCCATGCATGCATGGCTTCATGTCATGATCCATGACATACGTCGAGCGATTCTAAACGCATGCCCATTGTCGTAACCTAGTATAGCAAGACTACATCTCAATTATGGTAAACCAGAAACCAACCCCGAGCGATTCTAAATTCATCCCAATTGTCGTAAAGCAGAAACCAACCCCGAGCGATTCTAATCGCGTCCCCAATGTCGTATGCATGGACATGCACCATGCTTCATGTTTAAAGCTACAATCCTCATGTGCATGGTGATATTGCATCCTTGAGCTT
>Ga0126337_10001218_pt1 | contig 15188 bp, 16 predicted proteins | sample DipCmetagenome_FD_92527 | JGI IMG/M metagenome (GOLD analysis project Ga0126337, IMG submission 92527) | Coral microbial communities from La Bocana,Puerto Morelos, Mexico - Diploria C A metagenome | ecosystem: Host-associated > Invertebrates > Cnidaria > Coral | place: La Bocana,Puerto Morelos... | reverse complement strand
TTTTGAAAATTGCAAGTGACATCAATCATCAACTCATCGATGCTGAGGCGGCGTGTGAAAAACACGGTGACTAAAAAGATGTTGGGATCTGAGCCTTCGAATGATGCCTCAGGATTTCTTATTTTTCGAAGGTTTATGCGCCTTTTGTTATAATCAACTGAATGCAAACCAGCTGAGGCCACGGTATCCGAAAACCTCGGTGATGAAGCCTGGGCCAGCACATCCAGAAGGTTTCAAGAGTATCGCATCAACCTACAGCTGGGCAGATTGTTTCATTGAGCGCGCAGCTGCAAGATATGGAGCTGCGTGGGTCGGACAGCGCCTCGAGAAGTGGAAGTGGAGTGTTTCCACAGCCTTCTCTGGTTTGGGGTGTGGAGAAAGTGCAACTGGACATAATCTAGCCTAGTTCTTCGTGATGTTTGCCTTCGTTACTGCTCAACTTGTTTTCTCATCCCTGCTTTTCTTTTTTGTTTTACCTGAGGCATGCCTGAGTCTTCAAACAGCAGCCAAAAAGTTTCTCAAGGCGAATGGCTTCAAAGTGGAACCTGTGCAAAGCCATGCCGACCATGTTAACTTGCGTGCTAGCTGTGAGATCGATCCGAATTGCCAAAAGATTCTCAAGTCCACCTACAAAAATGGTGATTACTCCAACTTTGCAGACATCATGGATTTAACCTACACCGATGACAAGCGCTTGGGCGGTCACTGCACTACTCATGGAAAGTTCTGCTGTATGTATAGACACCACCGCCATTCAAATCGTATCTCAACATGCAATATTCAAATCATTCCAAGCTGTTTGCTGCAAACCAGCCGTCAACAGAACAACAACTTCTCGTGTATCTTGATTTCTTGCTGCGAAAAAGATGTTTCCTGACCCCTCGCAGCTTCGTACCTAGGCCTTGAATGCAGCATTGGTGGTCCGGTTTGCATGCCATACAGCCTCATGGGGAAACGGCTCTTGGAAGACGATCCACGGGTAAAAACACATGACTCCTACTACAGCCAATACAAGAAGGTGTGCAATGTCTTTTTTGTGGAGAACGTATGTGAGTACCCTCCTGAAAAAGTTGAGGCAGCTCTGGGAAAGGAGTGGACAGTTCTAGCGGTGAAGCTAGACCCCAGGAACTTGGGTCTAGGAATTTCCAGGGCAAGGATCTACATGGTTTGCTTCAAGAAGTCGTGCGTGCGATGGAATGCCCCGTTCTCATTGGAAGAGTTCATAGAGTGTTTGGCTTCTAGACCTATTCTGACTGCCAGAAACTTGTTTTGGCAACGGGTTCCACAGCATGTTCCAACTGTTGCTCAAGTTTCTTGGTGGAGCTTTGATGCGGCAAGTTTTTGATTGGAACTCAAGGTCAAGTAATCGATAGGAGCCCAACAAGAAGCCAGAAACTAATGGATATCATTGACTGCATCATTCCGGATACTTACTGACAAACACAGCTTGGCTTGAACTTTGTTTCATATGCTCGATCCGTTATTTAAGGAAAGGAATCTGATGGCCTATCGCTCTTTGGACAAGAAGTTCACGGTAATGGACTTAACTCAATACGCAGCAAATGATCGAGCACGAGGAGAAAATTGCGATGGCACCATGATGACGTTAACTACCAATAGTAGCCGATTTTGGTCTGAGGACTGCGCTGTTTGCCATTGTTTGCCACCATCCGATTCCTGTCACTGAAGAGCAATTCCTCTGCTACTGAGCACCTACCCTGCTAGGTGGTTTTTTAAGCCGTAACTTATGGAGTAGTTACTCAGAGGTGGAGTAGTATCTCAAATTTGAATTTTGCCAGTGGTATGGTACCTTTGAATTTCCGAGAAAAAAAGTGGCTTTGAACCTGAGCCTTGCTGAAATAATTGGACCAGAACCACATTCAAGTAATTTCGGCACATAGCACCTCCTGAATAATAAGTTATCCACCATGATGGCAATAACTTCATCATCATGATAAAAGGTGGTTGCTCCGGGATTAGGTGGTTTGGTACTATCTTTGTTTTAAGTAATTTTGAGGTGACCGTGGTCTTTGGGCTTCCCTGATTGTATCAAGTTTGCAGGAGTTTCATCGATTTCTTCAGCCAACAGAACTTTTATCTGCACATACCATCCCTTGCACTCGGTACCAGTCTCAAAGATGTGGTGCCCCAAAAATTCAAACACAAGGGATCAGTAAATCAGCTTTGAATAAAATGGCGGGGAACTCAATGAGCGTGCCCTGCCTAGGGTATGTTCTCCTTGCTGCAGCCTTTGCATTGGAAAGGGTCAAAGTGTGACAGTGAAAGTGAAAAATCTAGTGTGAGATATGAGATATAGCGTCAATATGCTGATCAAAATGATGAAGCTTTGTTTTTCTTCACTGTGAACCCTGCACTTGTTTGCGCTGCCAGATTTTATATTAAATTCATGACTTACAATTCAGCCAACGTCGGCCTCGAAGAATGCATCCGGAACTCATCAACTCGAGCATCTGAAATCAACAAAGATCCTGCGCCAATGCGGCTTCTTCTCAGATCGGCTTTGGGGGCTGCATCGCTCATTATTGTCAAGATCAGATCCTATGGTGATTAGCTCTAGAAACAAACCTGTTGTGGCTCAAAGGCTTTTTATGACATTCACACGGAAAACGTAGGACCATGAAAGAGGTTGGAAACATGGACTAGCACATGACATGGGAGTTGAAAGGCCTGCTTCCCATTAGCCTTGACCTTTTTGTTCCAAATTCCAGCGAGTCAGTTTTACATTTAGACAAGTCAAGCGGGTGTTTGATCACTAGCTTCTGAAAGCCACTCTTTTTGGCAGTCCTTTTGCACCGGTCAAGGCATGGCTTGATACTCACGATGCTTTTGACTTTGAACTGCCTTATGAATGTGACTGGGTGGGGCCCCGCTCGGCTGACCAAAAGATCATGGCGTATATCAAGGACAGTGCACTTCCTGTTTGGTTTTGTTGCACAAATTTCTATAATTGCTGGGAACTGGAGCTTCCACTCACCCAACTTCACAGTGCTGTGATTGTTTTCGGACCAATATCCCATTCCGTCTCAGATTTTGGCCCACAGGGAACTCAAGGGTTTTGTCCGCTATGCGAAAGCGAACCTCAGATGGCAAGGCTGAGAGGCCTGTGAAGTCAGCCAAGTCAGCTCCATGGGTCAAACGAATCTTGGATGCGGCTGCGTCCCATGGCTATATAATCCCAAAAAGACTTGAATTCAATTCCATTGCCAACACGAAACCACTTCCAATCCTTGACTCAAAGCGTTTAAGTTCGACTGATTACTTTCCTAATCTTTTTCGTGGTCTGAAAAAAATCTACTGTAAGGTCTTTCGACTTGGATCAAGATGAGCACCCTGTGAAATGTGTCACCACCAAGCTGAGTGATGGTCTCTACACCTCAATCTATGAGTGGTTTTCCCAAGAAATCGCAGACGGAACCACGGCCATGCCAGACCCGAGCAGTGTTGCGATTCCAGACTTCTGACATTTAGTTAGTACTGGTTTTGGTTGACCTTTATTACAGGCCCTGTATATAAAATCTTCACTCAGTTGACTTGCTAATAGGAAAATTGGAACAGGACCTTTTGAACAGGATTTAAGTTAAGGATCTAGAAGGGTGCTACCCACCACTATTAAATGGCCGCCAAGGATGTGAGTGGAACAGTTTTCCAGCTGCCGATTCTGGGCATGTTCTATCAGCTGCCTGCAGATGGTTTGCCACATTTTTGGCAATGGCACAACACTGCCAGTGACCTCTTCCATATGGGTTATGAATCCAACCGGGAGCCGATGGAGGTTCGCAAGAGGGATGTTGCCACTCACATGGCAAAATTGCAGCCAGTGAAAGGTTTAGGCCGATGCTCCATCATCTACTTTGGCATTCTCTACACATACCTCGAGATGAGAAATGATCTGTCGCCAGAGGAGCTGGCAGATTTTAGGAGGCCTCTGCGGGGTCTTCATGGGGTGTAGTGGACAATGCGGGTCGTCCTTTCGGGGTGAAAACGATGGATTCCCAAAGGGTGATGGTTTCCACGGAACCGTCGTCCTTCAGGCCATCCAAACCTATAGCTGGGTTAATGGTACACAGTAGACCTTGAAGTAATTCGTAATAATTCCTAGTAATTCAATGCTTGGATACCGAAATTTGGAGTCTCGACTATTGAAAAACGTTTTTTCTGTGGTGGAAACCTTTTGCAACATCATCCATAGCCCTGCCAAAGGGTGATGGTTTCACTGGGACCGTCGTCCTTTGACTCCGGGGTGTTTGGGGGGGGCAAAGGGTGATCCTGATGGTCCTAGCCAGGGTGCAAAGGGTGATGGTCCGGATGAAACCGTCGTCCTTTGGAGATCCCAAAATACCAAACCATCGTCCTTTTAGGCCCAAAAAACCGAAACCGTCGTCCTTGGGGAGTCCAATAATCTGGCCCAAACCATTTTCTTGAAGGTCCCAAAAATCCCAAACCAGAGCCCTGTGAGTTTCCGGGCAGGTTTGTGAAGAGCGTTTGCAGCATCACCTGTGTGTTGATGGTTCCATCTCATCCATCACATGCAGACTGGAGACGATTGCAGGTTCATGAACAACAGTCTGAAAGGCAAAAGAAGGATCCAATCCAAAAGGCGTTGATCTTCGCAAAACGTGCGCAGCAAAAGCTGTTGGAGGACTTGGGTTGGAACTGTTTTCTTTCTGATTGCTTTGGACTTTCAACTACTAACTAGCTTGCTTCAGTCCATCATATGTGCTTGTTCCGAATGTCTGAGTCACAAGCCACAAGTTCTTGCTTTCAATCCCTGAATCCAGGACCCAAATCGCTATCAGGGTGATGGCGCCTACAAGGCAGCTTTCCTCGATGGCATTGCTGAACACAATGCCTTTGGCGTGGCAGCGAGCAACAGCAAGTACCAAATTGATCAATCAACTTCTCTGGAACTGCTTGGGCTGAGAGTGCCTCGCCTAATTCACTGGGTCATGCTCTCTTGAGTTGAATCAGTTGAGGTGTACAACAGTTTGCTTGGGGGCAGTGCCTTTGAAACCTGCTACTTCTCCACATGTCTTTTACTCCTACTTGCACGTTAACAGGTATTGTTTAAGTCAACATAGTTTTGGCTCCACACTGATTCTGCATGGTTGCTCTTGCTCAGACCGGCGTTTGCGATGATGCCTGGCGGCTTTTGGAGCGGCACTTGCACAAGTTCACCTTCAGCCAATCAGGCCCTCAGTCTATTTGTTGCAACTCCATGTGTTCCTTAAGTAGTGCTTATGCTTACTTTTTAAAGCTGGTTCGTAAAATGGAACAAAAAAAGGTTAGCCTCAATTTTACCAATCATTATCTTTCAGCTCAAACATGTACCACAAACCTTGCAAAAATTTCCCTCAAGAGTCCTTTTCTACTGGCCGTTCTCAACCCTGATAGCCTTTAGCCGGGACACCCTGACCAACAACCGCTGGCTTTTGAATGGTGTTTCCAAAACATCATCTGGAGTGTGGCATGAAGTCCTCAAAATGACGGAGGTCAAACAAGTCTTATTGATGAGACGGCTGCTCCACCTGCACAGCATCCAGAACCGCAAAGCAGGCAAGGCCTGCGTAGCTCGGTTGACTTTTGACCAATTTGAGCAAGAGGTGGACAAGGTTTGCTTCTTGGGCTATGTGATGGAAGGGATTGCGAGAAACCAAGCCCTCTTCCCTGCTGACGTGGTCGAGACTGTTGAGTTTGCCATTATCGAAGGGTGCCTCTCCTTGATAGTTTTTTCTTTAAAGAAGAAACCATTGAAACGTTAATTACACCCTGTCAGATTTCAAGTGAGGTGTTGACTAGTGGCCAAATCTAGGAACAAACCTGCTGGAATTACCTTAGGGTCTGAACCAATCATACCCTGAGGTATGCCACCGCCAAAGGTCCAAAATGGTCAACTGATGATTCTAAACCTTCCCAGTATAATTTGATTTCACACCTTTTAGCATTCTAGTATTATACGGTTTGGTTTTGGGGTTTGCTGTTAGAGCGGCATCCCTACCGGAGTTTTTCTTGGGTTTTTCTCTTGGGCTTTGGATTCTTGGTTTGGAATTGTGGATTTTGGTCACTGTTGTCACCTTTGTTGAAACAAAGAAAAGATGACCAACGAAGTACACTGCCTACAGGGGGCTAATCCTGTTTTACCGCAGGGGTAAGGGCCCGCTGGGGTGAACTCTTGCTGTTATTGTTTTGACGTTTCGGGACGTGATGGAAAATCCCATGAACGCCACAGAAGAAATGATAAAACTTAAATCACATGTTTTCTATGGGGTTTGATTTTGGACACTGGGTCTTGAAACAAAGAATGAGGAAATGATACATTGCCTACATGGAGCTAATCCAGTTTTACCACAGGGGGAGGCCCCCCTAGGAGGAACTCTCGTCAACTTTTGTTGACGTTTTGAGACATGATGGTAAATCCAATGAACGGCACAGAAAATGATGACAAAACAAAGCATGTATATGATGACATGTCAAAAATCAACCAAAAACATTTTTTCTAGGGACCGTTTATGATTTATCCAAACATCCCAGCCAAAGGTCTAAAATCGAATAGTTCAATTCTTTTTCTGATTTCCTTGGGGAACTTGATTTACCACAGTCCACCCCCACAGTACCTGAGGATATTTCGAATTTGGACAATCCTCTTAAAAGTCAAATCTTATAACGCAACAAAGGGGTTGTTCGCTTTGCCTTGGGTTTTCCTAACGCAATGGTGGTTTCCGAGTTTGCATTCTTCACTTGCTCACGCCCAGGGACTACATGGATGAAGCCCAGCAATGCTTGACCACACAGGATCCAAGCTTCAAAGTGGAAGACTCAACTGTTTGGAGTGACCGTGTTCTCAAAGATCAAGGTCAAAGTCAGGAGGACGTAGCTTTGGCGGAAGCAGATTCCAACCTTCTTGTTTTGAGCGAGGATGCTCGAAAAAAGGCATGGGAGCATGACTGCTTACAGTTCGCTCGCGATGTTGCACAGATTGGAAAGATCTATGCCCAAGTCGAAAAAACTTCCAAAGCTGAAAGATTGCGGAAGATTCTTCATCTCCGGGAGGAGAATGCAATCGGGGCCAGCGTTGTAGACACATGGATGGTCAAACACGCTAGTCACCGCTGCGGAAGCGAAGCGGACATCCAGCAATTCATGGACCAGGCCAGTCGCCATCAGCGCCCAAGAACATTAAAGATTTTGTACTGATTTGATCTGATATGATGATGGTTTGTCAATTTGATGTGTTCAATGTGAACAACTTCTCACTTTGAAAAACCCCACACATACACATCCATCCCTTAATTTCATTATTTCACAGAGGGGCAATCCCAAACATTCTATGATAGAAAACGATTTGCCTGCCATATCGACTATCGTTGTCTACATGAAGATAGTAAGACAAACGTTTTCCTGTTTTTCTGAGTTCTAAAAGTTAAATCAAAACCCCTGCAGTTCTTGTCGGCCCACAAGAGAGCAAGCGGACCACCAAATGGCATCGTGTTTTGGGCGGACTTGACGAAGTTTGGTCGGCTGGCAACGTGCGATTTGAACTTCGTGGTGACCAGCCTTTCCACGTGTTTGGCCAAGAGCCCTGCCAATGCAATTGGTTTTGTCCTTGCACCGTATTTGGTGTCAGAGAAAGTGGCTGGTGGGCACCGCGGCGAGATTCGGACACTTGGCTGACATTGCTTTGTTCCAGACTTTCTTGAGGGTGGCGTTGTTCTTTTTAATTCTTGCCAATGTATACCTAGAGCTTCTGCGAAAACCACAATATGGGCTTTGTACAGGTTAGATACCGGCTTGGTACGGTAATACAGAGGTTTTGAAAAAAACTACTACATAATTAATATTCTTGGGTTCTTGAAGATCCAGGAAAGGAATTTCATTTACTTCAGCAAAAAAATGACCAACCAGGCGAATCGAAGACAAATTCGACTCCCGCAGCCTTGGCAACATGCTCATCACGTTGCGGATGGAGAACCCGCCTACATGCAAGCAGGTGCCATTGGCAATGTTCGGCTGGCTAGTGTGGCGCGAAGGATCCCTCCCAAACCATCTCTTTGCATCCTGCCCTTTGATGCAAGACAGGCGGGTTTCATTTAAAAAAAAACACGTCCAACAAACTTTGCATGATGTTTCAAGAGCATTTAGCTTTTAGCATCCGTTCCTGTTCCTGTGTGGAAAACACTTTCAAGAAAGACATGAAAAGAAATAATTTACGATCGATTCGGTTACTTAGCACCAACTCAGCTGTTATTTGTGATACTTGAGGACTGTGCGAAACGCTTTGCCTTGGCAACCGGAAGCATCGTATGTGGTGCCATGTGCTGCCAAGGACAGCCTGCCACATGCCTCAGAAGGCAATCGGATGCTCGCTCTTAAATTGCCCGGATTTGAAAATCTTCTTGATGACTCAGGATGTCATATGTCATTTGAAAATCTTCTTGATGACTCATTATACACTTGGCTTATTATGTCATAGTCATATGTCTTTTGCCAAGCCTAGATGCTTTCCAGATTTCAGAATGGATTTTAATGTTTGAACATGTCTCTGATGTGTCTTCAGTGAGTTGATTTTGATTATTTTCTTCAATCGATTGTTTTTCTGTGTTTGTTGTGTTTTGTTTTTTCATTACTTGGTCAAAATGTAAGGTCGTAAGGACCGCCCAAACCATCAATCCAAAACTTCAATGAAATACCATTCAATGAAGCTTAGCTAAACCTGAAGCCTTCACTGTTGATCGGAAATTATGAAGAAATCTTGTTTCACATTGCCGGGGATACAGCGGAAGTTGCCAAACTTTACTGGGGAATGCCGCATCATAAGTCGTACGATTTAGGCTGGCCTCATCTTGCTAAACGTGTCTAAAAACGATCGCGCGAAGCGCGAAGCGTTGAAACAGGTGGCACGCAATTTCTATAGGCAAGTATTTTACCTTTAAACTTTTGAAACTTCCGCCACCGCCTCGTGTGGCTATATGTTTATTATAATCCAAGCCTCCTGCTCGGGGGCTTGGGCAAATCTTGCGTCCAGCTCAGGAGCTTATCAGACGTGCAGGAAGCAGCGCAGTTGCTGTGTGGGCCTGACATGCCTCGAGAAGTGATCCAAGCACTGACTGGCAAAGCTCGATTGGGCGGGTTGCTTGTCATCAATTGCAGCCCGTATGATGGCTGGTTGGAAAAAGTCTGCTTGACATGGCACCAATCGGAGAAGTTCGCAATTGACCACTTGAGTGTTTCTCTGAATTCCAAACACATTGACTATGTGCAGAAGACCATTGCCTTGAAGCTCTTGGAGGCCATGAAAAAATGATAAAAAATGCAGAGTCAAAGGCTTATACTTGGTTTCAATGCAGTTCCTAGTTCAAATACCCAACCAGCAGGCAAAACGCAAATTAAAGCTAGATTGAGATTACTTTGCGTTAATCTCACTGTGAAACCTTTGTCCACGCAGGACTGGAAAGCCGGCGAGCATTGCATGGGTGATGTCAGGGCCTACTCGCCACAACCCCCGCCGTGTGAGGATGTTGAGATGGACCTGTCAACCTATAGCCTGAAGTTCGTGAAGGTGCAAGTTGACTCGCGGAAGCAAGGCTGGGAAAAATTCAAGTTCGAACTACCACCGAACGTGCGAGCGTTGCACAGCAAAGATGTTGTGTATGGCGCTGAGTGGCGTGGTTTGGTCGCTGAATTTGATGAGAAGCTCCTAGCCCTTTTCTTTAAGAACCATGAAATCCAGCAGTGACTTTCAATCTTGGAAATACTGTCGGTCAATGATTGACTGTAAGAAAATGAAATTGGCTGAATACTGAAAGAACAGTTTGAGGATCTGAATACCCTAAGAAAAATCGTGGTACAGTTACAGGATGCTTATCACTTGTTTCTTTTTGTTTCCCACACACTGCCCAGGTTTGACAAGACCAGTGCGAACAAAGCTGCTCTTGTTCTGGCGCAAGATCCAGAGCCTCCACAGATCCAACAATTGACATGGCCAAATGAACCAGTGACCATCGACAGCCTACTCAACACGTACAACATTGAAACCAAAGCAGCTGCCAGATGGCCAGGTGCAACTATGTATTTGGTCCAGTCGCAATCCAGGAGTGGAAAAACCACTGACATTGTTGAAGGTCAGGCATTCAAACTATTCCTGGCTACTGGCCTCGATTAGAAATTAGCTTTGAGTATTTTAATAATGTGTCCATACTCTGTGATTAACTATTGAGACTTTGATCCAGAGATTCTACAAACTCTTCGGTTGACTCTTCGCCAAAGGCTGCACACGTGGACTTGGTCATCCCACAGGATGAATATGCGGTTGGTCACGGTCCAGCCCGCTTTCTCGCAGCGCAAAAGGTCTCTGACCTCAGGCGCAAATCAAAGACAGGCCTGTGCTTAAGATGTTTTGCCATCACATGATTCACCAATTCAATGATTTGATACTGAACCATTTCGAATGATTGTGAGTTTCCAGTCACTTCAAAGAGCCAAAATTGTTGCCATGCACTTCCATTACTTGGTAAAAAAATCCAGAAGTTGGCTCAAATCTGCTGGTTGCAGCTTTACTGGTATACCGCGTCGTTTCTGCTACTTTGGGAAGCAGCTGCAATGAGTGAGGGTCCAGGAAAGCTAGCTGGCCTTCTTGCTAGGCATGGTTTCAACCAGGACTCCATTGCAACTGCTGGAACAAGCATGCTCACATGTTTTTTTTCGTTAGGCGGTCCCAGATTTTCACAAAAGGTGTTTCACTTGATGTTCATGCTCCCTCACTCTTGGCCCTCTTTTTACTAGCAGGACTTCGATGTCATGACCAAGACCGATTCCTCTATGTTGAAAACTCCTCCATGCAAACCTGTCGGGGCCTAATCCAACATTCAATTCGAACATAAAGTCTAGGTTTTTCAATTTAGTCTTTGAGAGAAGGATTTCAAACCAATCAGTGAACGAATACCCTGCCGTTTTAGGCTGCAGAAGGGTCGCCAGAAAGCAATGCCAAATTGACGCGGTCCTCTGCACACCAGGCATCACTTTTAATCAAAAACAGAGTCGCTTGTTTGTCAACGTGAGGGTAGATGTTGTGGCCTAAATCGTTTGCTGACACATACATAGAGATGTACTGAACCAAAGAAAAAGCACCGTCAGGATGGCAAGGATCGCAAGGGAACAAAACGTGATCTTCCATTCACTGCTGCAGAAGGAACAATGGAAACCAACGCAAGTTTGGATAGCGAAGTGGTCACAAGCCTTGAGCATCGCTTAGAAGCTGCCAGGACAAATCAAAAGGCTGATGCTAAGAAAAAAAGGATGGAACAATTTCTGGGCACAGATGGTGGTGGAGCAACGAAGCCCAAAGGTAGAGGCAAGGGAAAGGGAAAGAAATCCAAGAAGAAAGCATCTGGATCTGACGAGTCTGAAAATCCATGAGACAGCGAGGAGGACCTTAGCTCATTTGAGCTTCCGGAGCCATCATCTGGTTCTGAAACCCTTGAACTTGGAGCAGAACGAAAGCGGAAATCTGCCCTAAAGACTGGGGGTAACAAGAATCCGCCTGCAGGTGCTTCAAGAGTCAAGTTTGTGGACGACAAGGAACTTGGAGATGAGACGTCTAAGAAAAGAAAGCCAAATTCCAGGGAGAAGGAACTTTCCAAGGAGACCAAGGACTTTGAAAAGACGCGTCGCAAACCAAAGATCAACAAGGATGAGATTGAACAAAGTGAGAGTGATTGTGAGCCAAAGCCGAAAATGACCAAGACCGAGAAGGACAGCAAGAAGAAGAAAAAGAGCGAAAGAACACCAGAAACCAACAAGGACAAGGAGATTGATTTGATCGAGAGTGATTGTGAGCCAAAGCTGAAAACAACCAAGGACATCAAGAAGACAAAGGAAGTTGAAAAGAAGGGTGGCAAACCAAAGATCAAGGAGGATGAGGAGATTGAGCAGAAAGCACACAAGAAGACAAAGGAAGTTGAAAAGAAGGTTCGCAAATCAAAGATCAACGAGGATGAGGAGATCAAGCAGAAAGCACCCAGGAAGACTAAGGAAGTTGAAAAGAAGGTTCGCAAATCAAAGGATGAGGAGACGGAAGAGAGCGGGAGTGATCATGAGCCAAAGCCCGAAACAACCAAGGACATCAAGAAGACAAAGGAAGTTGAAAAGAAGGGTGGCAAACCAAAGATCAAGGAGGATGAGGAGATGGAAGAGAGCGGGAGTGATTGTGAGCGAAAGCCCGAAACAACCAAGAACATCAAGAAGGAGAAGGACGTTGAAAAGAAGGCTGAGGCAACAAGGAAAAGGAAGCAGGAAAAGAAAACGAAGCCAGAGGATGAGAAAGTCGATGAAACACCAGGTTTGAAGGAAAGGCTTGCAGCAAGAAGTGCACAGAGGAGATTGGCGCAAAAGGAGGCTGGGCAACTCAACAAACTGCAGTTTGACAATCTTACCATACCTTACTTCAATTCATTTCAATGTCACGGTGCCATGTAGATGCCATAAAATTCAAATTTTGCAAAAACATGTGTTCAATGAATGGAGTCCTCGATTCAAGGACGTTCAACTTGGCAAAACCTTTCAGGCTGATGGTGCTTCCGCATCCGCCTCAAAGCAGGCTGGCTATGACCACAGCTTGACTTGTGTTTAAGATAGCCCCTACCTTGACTTGGATTAATCTTTGGTGGCATTGAATCTCAGTCTTGGCAACTGTTAAACCTGAACAGCCTTGAACTTTAAAAGATGAACTCGTTTCAAAAACATTGAACCGTAAAATCCCTGAGGCGGTAATCATTGTTTCAGGATAATGGGTGTTTCCAAAAATAATGGTATCCCCAAATCATCTTTAAGAGGGTTTTCCATTAGGGGTATCCCTATTTTTGGAAACACCCAATGCCATATAGTTCGGAAAAAAGTTTGCATCAATTCATTCATGTCTCCACCATTCGAACGAAAGGCTGAAGAAGCAGTCAACCAAGAAGATGATCAGAAAGTCAATCCCTACCAGATCGGTCTTCGAGCTGTCTACCAAGCTCATATCAAGGAAGCATCTAAGAAACTCCGAGAAGAGAACCCTTCCTGGACTGGAAAGATGGTGTTGGAACAAGCAAGGATTTTGTCCTAGCCCCAGCTTTTCTTGGTTTGAGACAAGTTTATCGAAACAAACCAGCATTCCTGGTCATGCATTCCTCAACTTACTTCAACTTGAAGAATATACCCATGTATGTATGTTCTTCGAAGATTTTATCATGTCTGCTTCATGTCAGGTGGCGCTCCCATCCAGAGCGAACTTCTTCGATCAAATCTATGTCCACTTCTGAGCTATCCCGCAGGCGCCTCAAGGTGCACACCTCAGATCCAAAGCATCCGAATGCCAATGAAAAGGAGCAAGATTCGAAGGTCAGTGATGATGATCATCAAACAGAGATGGCTGAAATTGCACAGGGTGAGGCCGGTGCCTCTGACAATGATGAGGACAAGGAAATGGAAAGTGATCAAACAGAGATGGCTGAAATTCCCCAGGGTGAGGACAATGCCTCTGACAATGATGAGGACAAGGAAATGGAAAGTGATCATCAAACACAGATGGCTGAAATTCGCCCGGGTGAGGCCCATGACTCTGAGGATGATGAGGACGAGGAAATGGAAGATGATCGCCAAAAAGAGATGGCTGGAATTCCCCAGGGTGCGGCTGAAATTGAAAGCCTGCTTAGCCCGACTTTCCCCATGGATGATGCTGAAAATGATGCTGAAGATGATAGTGATTCCGAGTGATCAAAACACCCTGTGCAAGCAGTCTTTCTCCCAGCATTCATGTCGAATGTGGAGTCATAGCTTCTTGGGTCGCTCACATGATTTTGATGGCATTTTATTTTCCCTGTGAGGGATTGCTGCATTGGTGTTAGCTTCGAAAAAAACAGCTATGACCAGCACAAACAATCATTGCTTGAGAATTCAGATTTTGATAGCGTCACACAGCATTGATTCAACAACCTTCAATTCCCATTCTTACGTTGAGGCTTGCACCAATGCTTCTTTCAATAGCTTCGGGGTTGCAATGAGAGCATTGCACCATCATAGGGCCAACAGTAGGACTGCCAGACTCCTTAGATCTGCTGCGTCAAACTTGGCATGTCAGGATGGAGGCCTAGTATGATCCTAGTATGAAAACCTAGCAGAACGAAGCGTCAGTGCGAGCAATGACAAAAAGTTGATCTCCGTTTGTTTGGTACTGATCCTCAGTTCAAAATCAAACGTCAAACAAGCAGCTGTGAGATGAGTATTTGATGAGATTCAATAAATACCACTCACATCCACCCACTGCATTTCCAATTCTTTAATACTACTGCCATCCCTGACAGATGAACTCGGGCGCATTTGCACCTGCAAATGGAAGTCGGACATGGAAGAAATCATCCTGGAGATTGCGAAGACTGACACGCGAGCTACGCATGATTCGGAAATTTGTACTTGGAGAGATTTGCTCAAGGATATGGAGGAATCCGGTACCACTGATATCACAATCAACAGTCATGAATTGGTTCGGCCATCGGCGGTGCAGTCCAGCGATGGTGCCTAATCCCGTTTAGTCTTTGATTGACCACTGATTGGCTCATCTTTTTTGGAAAAGCATGAGAAGCCTGCAACATTTGAGCCACTACACTACTAGCTTTGCTAGATGGCTGAAATTCGAACATTTTAGAACATCTCAGGTGACTCCGTGTACTTGATCCAGCCGAAACCTACGGAAATTTTTTTCTCTTGGACAACTCCGAGTACAAATGGTTTGAAATGGACGGCCATGGCTTCAGCCTTCCCGGCGGCAGCAACTTGGCAAAGCTGTTTGGAAGTCATACTTCTACGGTGTGTCATTCAGAGGTCTGTTGCCTTGGGACTCTATACCAAACGGTATGTCATTCTACTGGTCTATCCTAAAGGTCCTAAACTGACAGTCCGTGCCAAGTTAGATCTACCTCCCCAAAACTGCAAGGTGCTGCAAGTCAGTCCTGATAAACCGTTGGAAGCCAGTTTTGTGTCAAGGCCCTTGATGCATCGCGACCTTTGAACAGGGTTTGGCGGGTTTTCTATTCCAAGGAGCAAAAGGTCACTTGGCAACACGGGGGTTGAAAACGTGAGCCAACCAAAGATCAAAGATGTCATGATTTCCATGGCTAGTGATAGTGAATCCTGTGAGA